>Ga0222424_100547_pt1 | contig 17841 bp, 14 predicted proteins | sample 2B2ome_FD_182468 | JGI IMG/M metagenome (GOLD analysis project Ga0222424, IMG submission 182468) | Enriched microbial communities from leaf-cutter ant dump, University of Wisconsin, Madison, United States - 2B200A (version 2) | ecosystem: Environmental > Terrestrial > Nest > Insects nest > Nest... | reverse complement strand
TGCGGCCGAGCAGGCCGATCGAGCTCTTCGGCGGCAGCCCCAGCGACCTCAGGTGGGCGGCGACACGGCTGACCTGGTCGGCGGCCTCCCCCCAGGTGATATCCACGGTGCTGCCATCAGCCAGGGGCTGTGTCATGTAGACCTTGTCGGGACTGGTCTCCGCCCACATCAGGAAACAATGCACCAGGGTGGAACGGGAAGCATACCGGCTCATGACACGACTCCATGGTTGTTTGAATTGTTATGACACGCGCATGACCCATGCGTCACCGCGGTGTTTATAGCAGATTTCTCCCGTGCCCGGCCCGCTCGTGGCGTCGTCAGGCCGGGATCAGGCGCAGCCGTTCGCGGTAACGTCCGGGCGCGACGCCGTGTATGCGCTTGAAAGCCTGGCCGAACGCGGTCTCCGAGGTGTAGCCGACCATCTCGGCGATACGGCAGACCGGCTGCTCGGTGTGGCGCAGCTGCCAGGCCGCGATGCGCATGCGGTGCTCGGCGACATAGGTCAGCGGCGGCTTGCCCATGATGCGCAGGAAGCGGTCGGCGAAGGCGGAGCGCGACAGGCAGGCCATCCGGGCCAGTCCCGGCACGGTCCAGTCCTGCCCGGGCGCGCGGTGGATGGCGCTGAGCACGGTGGCCAGCGCCGGGTCCTTGAGCGCGCGCAGCCAGCTGTCGTTGCCCTCCGGCAGATTCTCCACGTACAGGCGCAGGCACTCCACGAACCAGATGTCGCCCAGCCGGTTGAGGATGCTCTGATGGCCCGGGCGCAGCTCGCGCGTCTCCTGCGTCAGGAACTGGATGCCGATGCGTAGCCATTCCGGGGGGCTGGTGCCCAGGCCATGCAGCGGCACACCGCGTGGCAGCGCGGACATCAGCGGCTGCCCCAGCTCGGCGTCGAAGCTGCAGCTGGCGGAGATGAGATGGGCGGACAGCTCGCCCTCCCCCAGCTGTATCGTCGTGCCACGCTGGCTCTGGAACAGGTCGCTGATGTCGGTCTCGGGCAGCCCGGCGGCCTGCTCGACCATGCCCAGGCGGTGTCGTCCGCCCGTGGGCACGATGAAGATGTCCCCCGCTTGGAGCACGAAGCGCTGGTCATCGATCTCGGCGGCCACGCGGCCCTGCAGCACGGCATGGAAGACCGCCCGGTCCTGCAGCTCGACCCTGGCCAGCCAGGGATCCGCGGCGGAGGTGAAGAAATACTTCGCGCCCGTCAGGTGAAGGTCATCGAAGATGATGCTCAGAAAATCCTGCATACATGCTCTTTTCGGCGTTTTACAAGATATATCCGATTTTCACGGCCGAATGTCAACGCCGGCACGCTCGTTCACAGCCCCAGCGGCGACAGGTCCAGGCGTCCATCCCGCAGGGCCGGACACCAGGCGTAAGCGCCATTCAGCGGCCGGGTGAAGCGGAACAGGGCATCGACTATGCCGTCCTCGGCCCCGCTCATGCGCACGAGCTGGATCTCGAAGGCATACAGGGAGCGGCCGAAGGCGGCGAACATCTGGCCGCCGCGGTTGCCCGCGATCCAGGGCATGCCGCGACGCAAGATGAAGGCCTCGGGATCGAAGTCCTCCTGCGCCGTGCGCTTCACATGCGCGCTTTCCGGCGCGTCCTCCAGTTCCTCGTTGTCGCTGCGACGGCGGCCGAAGCTGTCATCCTGCTCGCTGCCGGGCATGCGCTCGAAGGCGTCGAAGTCATGCAGCCACTGCTGCACGCCGACGAAGCTGGAGCCGGCCAGCGGCCCCTCGGCGACGATGGCGGCGGCCACGGCATCATCGCCCTTGGGGTTCTCGGTGCCGTCCTCGTAGCCGGTCAGGTCGCGCCCGGTATCGTGGCGGAAGGCCTCGACGCTGTGCTCGCGCTCGAAGGCAGGCGCCAGCAGATGCACCAGCTGGCGCTCGCGGTGCAACAGCTCGCCGCGGTCCTCACCGCGCAGCCAGAGCCACAGCGCCACCGGCTGGCATGGCAGGTCGACCAGGCTGCCCGGAACCACCGGCCCGGCGGTCAGGCCGGGCAGCTCACGTCCCAGCGCCTCGCAGACGGACAATCCCAGGCCGGCCACCACCGCCTCGCCATCCACCGCGTCACGCAGCGCCCGCAGCGCGCGCGGCAGGTCATCCGCCTGCGCGATCTGGAAATTGATGTAGCGGGCCTGTGCCGGTATGTCGGCGAGGATGCCGGGCTGCGGCGTCTGGTTCATGAATATCTCCCATGTGTTGGAGGCTGGAGGTCTGGTGCAGACGTTATGCCAAAGCCGGCTCATAAAAAAGCCGCATGCCCCCTGGGGACATGCGGCTTTTGTCGGTCACGCGGCTGACTGGCGAATAACTCGCCAGCCGCCGCCGGCCGGATCAGCCGGCGCGCCGGGCCTTGAGCGCCAGGCGGGCGGCGTGCAGCAGCGGCTCGGTGTAGCCGCTGGGCTGGGTCGTGCCTTCGAAGATCAGGTCGCAGGCGGCCTTGTAGGCGATGCCGTCATAGCCCGGAGCCATGGCGGTGTAGGCCGGATCGTGGGCGTTCTGCTGGTCCACGATCACCGCCATGCGCTTCAGGGTCTCCTCCACCTGGGCACGCGACACGATGCCGTGACGCAGCCAGTTGGTGATGTGCTGGCTGGAGATGCGCAGCGTGGCGCGGTCTTCCATGAGGCCGACGTTGTTGATGTCCGGCACCTTGGAGCAGCCGACGCCGAGATCGACCCAGCGCACCACGTAGCCGAGGATGCCCTGGCAGTTGTTGTCCAGCTCTTCCTGGATCTCCTGGGCGCTCCAGCTGGTGTCCGGGGCCAGCGGAATCGACAGGATGTCGTCCAGCCTGGCCTTCTCGCGCGACTTCAGCTCGTCCTGGCGGGCCTTCACGTTGACCTGGTGGTAGTGCAGCGCGTGCAGCACGGCGCCGGTCGGGCTCGGCACCCAGGCGCAGCTGGCGCCGGCGTTCGGATGCGCGATCTTGGTGGCGACCATTTCCTTCATGGCGTCCGGCTTCGGCCACATGCCCTTGCCGATCTGCGCCTTGCCCTGCAGGCCGCAGGCCAGACCGACATCGACGTTCCAGTTCTCGTAGGCGGCGATCCACTTCTCCTTCTTCATCGCCTCCTTGCGCACGACCGGCCCCGCCTCCATGGAGGTGTGGATCTCGTCGCCGGTGCGGTCCATGAAGCCGGTGTTGATGAAGATGGTGCGGTCGGCGGCCTGGCGGATGCACTCCTTCAGGTTCACCGTGGTGCGGCGCTCTTCATCCATGATGCCGACCTTCAGCGTCTTCGCGGGCAGGCCGACGGCGGCTTCAGCGGCGGCGAACAGCTCGACCGCGAAGGCCACTTCTTCCGGACCGTGCATCTTCGGCTTGACGATGTAGGTCGAGCCGGTGCGCGAGTTGTGCAGCTCCGGCTGTTCGACCAGGGCGCGCTTGCTGACCAGCGCGGTCACCAGGGCGTCCATGATGCCTTCGTAGACTTCCCCGCCATTGTGCAGGATGGCCGGATTGGTCATCAGGTGGCCGACGTTGCGGATGAGCATCATGGAGCGGCCGTGCAGGACCAGCGCCTTGCCGTCGGCGCCGGCGTAGACGCGGTCGGCGTTCATGCGGCGGGTGACCTGGCGGCCGCCCTTGTCGAAGGTGTCTTCCAGCGTGCCGAGCATGAGGCCCAGCCAGTTGCGGTAGACCTCGACCTTCTCTTCGGCATCGACGGCGGCGACGGAGTCTTCGCAGTCCTGGATGGTGGTGATGGCGGCTTCGATCAGCAGATCCTTGACGCCGGCGGCGTCGGTCTGGCCGATGGGAGAGCTCGCATCCACCTGAATTTCAACGTGCAAGCCATTGTTCTTGAGAAGGATTCCGGTCGGCGCGGCGGCGTCGCCGAGGAAGCCGGCGAACTGCGCGGCGTTCTTCAGGCCCTGGGTCGAGCCATCCTTCAGGGTGACGGCGAGCCGGCCGCCGGCCACGGCGTAGCGGGTCGCGTCGGCGTGGCTGCCGGCGGCCAGCGGGAAGGTGCTGTCGAGGAACTGACGGGCAAAGGCGATGACCTTGTTGCCGCGCACCGGGTTGTAGCCCTTGCCCTTCTCGGCGCCGCCTTCCTCGGAGATCACGTCGGTGCCGTAGAGCGCGTCGTACAGCGAGCCCCAGCGGGCGTTGGCGGCGTTCAGGGCGTAGCGGGCGTTGCGCACCGGCACCACCAGCTGCGGACCGGCGAGCACGGCCAGCTCTTCGTCGACGTTCTCGGTGGTCACGGCGAAGTCGCCGCCTTCCGGCGCCAGGTAGCCGATCTCGGTCAGGAAGGCCTTGTAGGCGCCCATCTCGAAGGTGTTGGCACGGTGCCAGGCGTCGATCCTGGCCTGCAGGTCGTCACGCTTGGCGAGCAGCGCCTTGTTCTTCGGACCCAGCTTGGCCACGACCTGCTCGAACTGATCCCAGAAGTGCTTGGCTTCGACGCCGGAGCCCGGAATCACTTCGTTGTTGATCAGGTCGTACAGGGATTCGGCGATCGCGAGTCCGCCGTGCTGGATGCGCTGCTCAGTCATGTCCATCAGCCTCTTGATGATGTAGCGGTGGATGCGGACCCGCGTGACACGAGGCCGCGAAAAAGAAGGCGTATAGTCTAGCGAAAACTTAACCGCCGGTCATCGGTCATTCCCGACCGCCTCATTCCCGGTCCAGCGGACGGCGGCGGCGCGGTGTCCAGGCGTTGCGCTCCTCGTCCCGCCGCTCCTGCTCGGTGATCTGGCGCGCGACATAGAGGATGAGCTGGCGCAGCCAGCGGTGCGCCGGGCTGTGATGCAGCAGCGGCCCCCAGGCCATCTTCAGCTCGAACTCGGGAATGTGGAACGGCGGCTCCTTGATCACCAGCTGCGGATGCTCGCCCTGCAGGCGCGCGATGCGCGACGGCAGCGTGGCGATCAGGTCGGCCTTGTGCGCCACCAGCGCCGGCATCTGGTAATGGCGGGTATAGATGCTGATGCGGCGGGTCTGGCCTATGCGCTCCAGCGCGGCGTCGATCTGGCCCAGCCCGCCCCGGGCCGGATCCATGCCGAAGCCGATGCCCATGCCGGTCTTCGACACCCAGATATGCTGCGACTCCAGATAGCTCTTGAGCGTGAACCGCTGAGCCACCGGATTGCCCCGGTTTATGAGGCAGGAAAAACTGTCAGACCAAAGGGTTACCTGATGGAATGAAAGCGGAATCTCGTTGAAGCGGTTGATCGCCAGATCGACCTTGCCCTGTTCGATGTCCTGCACGCTCACATCCGACGGCGTCAGGAAGTCCAGCACCACATCGGGCGCCTCCGAGCGCAGCGCCTTCACCAGCGCCGGCACCAGCGTGGCCTCGGCGTAGTCCGACGACATGATGCGGAACACCCTTTTCGATGTCAGCGGTCGGAAATCCTGCTTGGGTTCGAGGATGTCGGTGACGGCGGAAAGCGCCTGGCGCACGCGTGGCGCCAGCTCCTGCGCACGCTCGGTGGGCGCCATGCCGCTGCTCGAACGGATCAGCAGCGGATCATTGAAAAGATCACGCAAGCGCTTGAGACTGTTGGACATTGCCGGCTGGGTGATACCCAGCTGCTCGGCCGCGCGGGTGACGCTCTGCTCGCGCAGCAGGACATCCAGATACACCAGGAGGTTGAGGTCGACCTGCTCAAGATTCATGAAATGAATACCGACAATCAAGGGTATATATTTTGAAAATTATGCCACAGGACGTAGACTGCGCGAGCTTTCCGTCGAGGCCGTCTCCCGACAGCCTGGGCATCATCAACCCCTGATACAGGAAAACGTCATGACCACGTACAAGTCTGCGCTGGAACACGTTCGCGCCGTCAAGGCCAAGCTCGGTGGCACCTGGGGCGCCATCCACCCGGAAGACGCTGCCCGCATGATCGTGCAGAACCGCTTCCGCACCGGTCTGGACATCGCCAAGTACACCGCTTCGATCATGCGCAAGGACATGGCCGCGTATGATGCCGACAGCAGCAAGTACACCCAGTCCCTGGGCTGCTGGCACGGCTTCATCGCCCAGCAGAAGATGATCGCCAACAAGAAGTACTTCGGCACCACCGAACGTCGCTACATCTACCTGTCCGGCTGGATGGTCGCCGCCCTGCGCTCCGACTTCGGCCCGCTGCCCGACCAGTCCATGCACGAGAAGACCTCGGTGCCGGCGCTGATCGAAGAGATCTACACCTTCCTGCGCCAGGCCGACGCCCGCGAACTGAACGACCTCTTCCGCGCCCTGCAGAAGGCCGAAGACGCCGGCGACAGCGCCAAGGCCGCTGAAGTCGAAGCCAAGATCAACGGCTTCCAGACCCACGTCGTGCCTATCATCGCCGACATCGACGCCGGCTTCGGCAACGAAGAAGCCACCTACCTGCTGACCAAGAAGATGATCGAAGCCGGCGCCTGCGCCATCCAGATCGAAAACCAGGTCTCCGACGCCAAGCAGTGCGGTCACCAGGCCGGCAAGGTCACCGTGCCGCACGAAGACTTCCTGTCGAAGATCAACGCCGTGCGTCTGGCCTTCCTGGAACTGGGCGTGGACGAAGGCGTCATCGTCGCCCGCACCGACTCGGAAGGTGCCGACCTGACCCAGAAGATCCCGGTCTCCAAGAAGGCCGGCGACATCGCCTCGCAGTACATCAGCTACCTGGACACCAAGGAAATCGACATCTCCGAAGCTTCGGACGACGAAATCCTGATCAAGCGCAACGGCAAGCTGCACCGCCCGACCCGCCTGGCTTCCGGCCTGTACCAGTTCCGTGAAGGCACCCAGATCGACCGCGTGGTCCTGGACTGCGTGACCTCGCTGCAGAACGGCGCCGACATGCTGTGGATCGAGACCCCGACCCCGAACGTCGCGGAAATCGCCCACATGGTCAACCGCGTCAAGGAAATCGTCCCGAACGCCAAGCTGGTCTACAACAACAGCCCGTCGTTCAACTGGACCCTGAACTTCCGTCAGCAGTCCTACGACCGCTGGGTCAAGGAAGGCAAGGACGTGTCCGCCTACGACCGCGCCAAGCTGATGGACGCCAAGTACGACGGCACCGAGCTGGCCAACGATGCCGACGAGAAGGTCCGCACCTTCCAGGCCGACGCTGCCCGTGAAGCCGGTGTGTTCCACCACCTGATCACGCTGCCGACCTACCACACCGCCGCCCTGTCCACTCACGAACTGGCCAAGGGCTACTTCGGCGAGCTGGGCATGCTGGCCTACGTGGCTGGCGTGCAGCGCAAGGAAATCCGTGAAGGCATCGCCTGCGTCAAGCACCAGGCCATGGCCGGCTCGGACATCGGCGACGATCACAAGGAGATGTTCTCCGGTGACAACGCGCTGAAGGCCGGCGGCACCGCCAACACCATGGGCCAGTTCGGCTGATCGCCGACTGATCCGTTGTGGAAGAAACCCGCGCGCAAGCGCGGGTTTTTTTATGCGCGCGATCCGACCGGCCCGCTTTGACCCTGTCTCCGCGACAGGTTATTTTGCGGAACCCCGTAGTCACCCGTGCAGTTCCGATGTCGCGCAACGTCACCGATCCATCCGCCGGCCTGCCCGCCGCCTACGCCCTGCTCCTGCTGGATGTCGCGGCGCGCTGGGGCATCACCGCGGAACAGCTGCTCCAGCCTTTCGGGCTGGATCGCCAGACGCTGACCTCACCCACCCTGCGGGTGCCGCTGGCGACCATGAACGATATCTACCGGCTGGCGCTGGAGCTGACCGGCGAACCGGCGCTGCCCTTCTATGTCGGCATGCAGATGAAGCTCTCCAGCCACGGCTTCATCGGCTTCGCCGCCATGACCGCGGACACGCTGGCCCAGGCGCTGGAGCTGGTGGAGCGGTTCATCAGCCTGCGCATCATGGGCTTCACCCTGCGCGTCGAACGCGAGGGCGACATCGCGCATGTCCAGTTGGAGACCGACCTCGACCTGCAGCCGCTGCGCGACGGCATAGTCGCCGGCCTGATGATAGGCCTGGGGCAGATGGGACAGGTGCTCACCGGAGAAACCCTGTTCGGCGGCGCGGACATCGACATTCCGGAAAACCCGCGCTTCGAGCACATCAACCACATGCTGCCGGCGCAGATACGCTTCAACAGGCCGGTCAACCGCATCAGCTTCGACGCCCGCTACCTGGACCTGCCCCTGGTCATGGCCGACAGCGCCTCCATGCAGCTGGCCGTCGAGCAATGCGAGCGCGAACTGGTCGCCATCGGCCTCAACAACCGTTTCGTGCGCCAGGTGCGCGAACTGATCCACCAGGAGGCCACGGGCTTCCGCACCGTCGAGGCCGTGGCCGAAGCCCTGCACATGTCCGAGCGCACGCTCAAGCGCCAGCTCGCCCAGGAAGGCACGACCTTCAGCGACATCCTGGAGGATATCCGCCGGCAGATGGCCATCCGCCTGCTCGATGCCAACGAGCATTCCATCGAGCGTATAGCCGAGGAGCTGGGCTATTCCGACGTGGCCAACTTCAATCGCGCCTTCAAGCGCTGGACGGGCACCACGCCGGGCCAGTACCGGCGTGCCAGCCTGGAAAAGGCCTGAAGCCGGAAAGCGTCATCAGACTGTCTTGATTAATGCCCGGCCTGCCCATAGACTCGGGCGTTAGCTGCTTGTCTCCAAAAGAAAAAAAACAGGAGTTGCACATGCTGTCCAGAGCATTTGCCCGCCCGCTGGCTATTGCCATCGCCCTTGCCAGTTCCCCCTATGCCTGGTCGGCAGGCGCCGAAGTGCCGGTCATCGCCGTCAGCAGCCAGGGCACGTCGAATGCCAACTCCGCCGAGGCCAACGACGCCTCGGTGCTGTTCTACAACCCGGCCGGCATGGCCCGCCTGCATGGCACCAACATTTCCCAGCCGTTCTCGCTGATCGCTGCCTCCACCAAGGTGCGCGATACCGGCACCACGCGCGTGCAGGACCTGAACCAGGCGCCCGACACGGGCTCGTACAACGCGAACACCTGCACGCAATACGACTGCATGCCCGAAGGCAGCGCCCAGAATCCGCAGCAGCCCGGCGTCAACCCCCAGCCGGAAGGCGTCTTCCCGAAAGTGCTGCCGCTGGGCGCCCTCTTCGCCTCCACGCCGGTCAATGACATGATCAGTGTCGGCGTCGGCGTGTTCTCGCCGGGCGGCGGCAACCTGAACTACAAGTCCGACTGGTTCGGCCGCTACTTCATCGACAGCGCCGCCATCGAGACCGTGAACATCAATCCGTCGGTGTCGGTGCGCTTCGACGAGAAGCACAGCGTCGGCTTCGGCGTGTCCGCCCTGGTCGGCCACGCCAAGTTCAAGGAGCAGATCGACGTCACCAAGATCGCGCCCTACCTGCTCCAGCCCATCCTGGACAACACCGACAAGCTGGGCGACTCCATCGCCACCAACCTCACCAAGCAGGTGGCCGAGCAGCTGCTCAACAACCCGCTGACCTCGTCGGCATTGTCCAACGCCCAGAAAGCGACCCTGACCAGCATCGCCAACGGCGTGGCCAGCGGCGCGGGCGGACTGCTGGGCGGCATTGTCGGCCAGCTCTACGAGAACAGTCCGCAGCAGCTGCAGGGCGTGCTCACCGGCGTGCTCGGCGATGCCGCCATCGACCCGAGCAGCACCGCCGACGCTGTCATCGAGACCATCGGCTTCGGCTACGGCTGGAACCTCGGCTACATGTACCAGTTCAGCCCCAAGACCCGCATCAGCGTGTCCTACCGCTCCAGGTCGGACATCCGCATGAAGGGCGACCTCGACTGGAACTTCGACAACCTCAAGGGCAACGGCGCGCTCGGCAACGTGCTCACGCCGCCGACCCTGGCCGAATACCTGGAACAGACCTACCGTCCGGACACCGATGCCCGCCTGATCTTCACCATTCCGGCCAAGTTCAATGTCGGCTTCTTCACCGAGCTGAACGACAAGCTGGACTTCATGCTGAACTACACGTTCAACAAGACCTCGGCGGTCAAGAACATCACCATCGACCTGTACAACCAGGAAGCCTACACCGCGCAGGGTTACCCCGCGCAGGGCAATCCGGTCATCACCCAGAACTGGCGCGACTCGTTCACCGCCGCCGCCGGCTTCAACTACCACTGGAACGACAAGCTGACCCTGCGCACCGGCCTGCAGTTCGACCAGACACCGATTTCCGGCAACCAGTTCCGCCACCCCGCCCTGGCCGACAACGACCGCTGGATGGCCTCCTTCGGTCTCGGCTACAAGTGGAACAAGAGCACCACCATCGACCTGGCCTACAGCTACATGTACATCCTGCCGTCGGACGCCGAATTCCACGAGACCTGCACCGGCACGTACTACGAGCGCGCCGACAACTCGACCGGCGGCGCCAGCGAGTGCACGGCCAACGGCGGCACCTTCCGCGCGCACTACTACGACAGCCACGCGCACATCGTCGGTCTGCAGCTCAACAAGCGGCTCTGACCGGCCCGCGCCAAAACGAAAATGCCCGGCACAAGCCGGGCATTTTCATTCAGGGCACGGCAGATGCCCGTCGCTTCACAAGCCGAGATTCACCATGCCGATGCGGCCGGCATCCTGCACTTTCGGCTCGGGCTGCACGCGCTTGCGCTCCAGCCCCTCGAAGTCGAACAGCTCGCGGTCGCACATCTGCGACGGCGCGATGTTCTGGGTCGCGGTGAAGATGCTGTCCAGGCGCTGCGGGAACTGGCGGTCCCAGTCGCGCAGCATCTGGTTGATGGCCGCGCGCTGCAGATTCTCCTGCGACCCGCAGAGGTTGCAGGGGATGATGGGAAAGCCCTTGAGCTGCGCGTAGGCGGCGATGTCCTTTTCCTTGCAGTAGGCCAGCGGGCGGATGAGCACGTTGCGGCCATCATCCGAGAGCAGCTTGGGCGGCATGGCCTTGGTGCGGCCGGCATGGAACAGGTTGAGGAAGAGCGTGGCCATGATGTCGTCGCGGTGGTGACCGAGCGCGACCTTGGTGGCGCCGATCTCCTGCGCGAAGGCATAGAGATTGCCGCGACGCAGGCGCGAGCAGACGGCGCAGTAGGTCTGCCCTTCCGGCGTCAGCTCCTTGACGATGCTGTAGGTGTCCTTTTCCAGGATGTAGAACGGCACGCCGCGTCCGGTCAGGTACTTCGGCAGCACGTCCTCGGGAAAGCCCGGCTGCTTCTGGTCGAGGTTGACCGCCACGATGTCGAACTTCACCGGCGCGCTGATCTGCAGGTTGAGCAGGATCTCCAGCATGGTGTAGCTGTCCTTGCCGCCGGACAGGCAGACCATGACCTTGTCGCCATCCTGGATCATGTTGTAGTCCTGGATGGCCTGGCCGGTCAGGCGGCGCAGGCGCTTCTGCAGCTTGTTGAGCTGCTGGCGCTGCTTGCTGTCGAGCTTGCCGTCGGCGGCGACCGGCGTGGCGTCGTCGCCATCGTCAGCGCCGGCCTCGTCATCCGCCTCATGGTCGGCGGCGGCAGCTTCCGCGCCACCACCGATGGCGGGCGTGAAATGACTGACGACATCCTCCGCCTGGATGGCGGAAGAGGCTGCGGTGATGGACATGGTTCTGCGCCTCGGCATCAGCTCAAATTCAGAGGGGCGCATTTTCCCGGAATGCGGCGCCGCTGTAAATCAGGCCGCCCCGGCCGGCCGGCAGCGTTCAGAAACGCTGGTTGATCTGCACGCCCAGGGAATGCACGCGGGCGTCGCTGTAGCGCCCTATGAAGGTGCCGCCGTTGCCCGTGCACTCGTTGCCCGGCCCGATGTCGCCGCTGCCTGTCTGCGACGGCACATAGCCCGAAGGATGGCAGTCGTCGTGGTATTCAGCTTCGGCATCCTCCAGCATGATGTAGCTGTAGGCGAAGTCGACATCGAGATTGCGCCGTGGCTGGTAATTGGCGCCCAGCGAAGCGATATAGCGGTTGGCGTCGGGAACGGAGGCGCTACGCGCCTGCGGATCAGGCACCGGCGTCTGCTCGAAGCCCAGGCCCGTGCGCAGCAGCAGGTGGTCATTCCAGCGGTAGTTCATGCCGACGGCGCCCTTGAGCGTGTCGCGGAAGCGCAGGCGCACCACGGCATCGCCCTGCTCCACCGTGCCATTCGGCCCCGGCCGGTCATCGAAGCTCACCCTCAGCTCCCGGACACGGCTCGAACGGGTCCAGGTCAGCGCCGTCATCAGCGCGACCCGCTCCGTCGCCTGATGGAACAGCGACAGGCCGACGGACTCGGGCGTCACCGTCCTGATGGTGGCGTCGGTATCCGGCCGAACATAGCGCTCCGTGTAGTCACGCAGCTCCACGCGGCCGGCCAGCGCGCCCAACAGGCTGACGGGATCGCCGTCCTTCACGCCGGTGATGTCGGGGATGGTGCCGGTGACGCCGCTGATATCCCAGTCCGCCTCACCCCGGATGGTCGTCCGGATCAGCGAGCGATAGGTCAGCCCGAAACGGGTCCGGTCATCGTTGAAGCGGTACATGTAGCCGGCGTTCCAGCCGAAACCGTAGCCTATGCCCTCTATCCTGAGGCTGCCCTCGCCCGAGCCGTCCGCGACCAGGGGGCCGGCCACCAGCCCGGCCAGGCGTCCGCACAAGGCCGAGGTGACGCCGCCCACCAGCGGCAGCCCGTTGCTGTCGCAGAGCTGGCTCAACCCCGTCTGTACGGTGCGTTTGCCGATACCCCAGGCGCCTTCCTGCACATCCACGCCGGCGCGCAGGCGCATGTGCATGAGCTGGGCCGACACGCCGAAGCCCAGGCTGTGCTTGTCATCGAAGCGTATGGCCAGGGAAGGATTGATGTTGACCGACTCCAGCGCGCCTTCATCCTGGAAGAAACGCCCGCTCCAGTCACTCTTGTAGTTGATGTTGGCGCCCACCGGCACGAACACGCCCAGCCCCAGGGTGATGCTGTCGTTGTACGGGGTGACGGCGTAGAACTGGCCGCCGGGAATGGCCTTGGGGAAATAGCTGCCGGCCGGGCCGCCGCCGGTGGGCACTTCCTGGCCATGCACCAGACGGGTCGTGCCCTCGTCCTCGAAACGGCCGCTGGCGGAGAGCAGCTGCCCGGACTGGGAAACCGTGGTGGTCTTCAGGCGCACCATGCCGGCCGGATTGAAATAGACGACGGACGCATCCGCCGCCTCGGCCGCGCTGGCCTGGGCGGTGCCCATGGCGCTGGTCGACTGCCAGGGATACTCCAGACCCGCCGCCACGGCATGATGGCTGGCAATGGCTGATGGCACCGCCAGGATAAGCGCGCGGATGCGGGGCTGGTTCATGAGGACTTCCGTCGGCAGGCACAGGCGGCCGCGATATTACCGGCAAATGCAGACCGACAGAAGGTTGAAAACAGAGGATGACCGGAAAGTTCTGCTTCAGGCCGGCACACCCAGGCTGGCGTTGATGTCGGCCAGCGCACGCACGGGATCCGCCGCCTGGGTGATCGGACGACCTATCACCAGATAGTTCACGCCGGCGGCCACGGCCTGCTCCGGCGTCATGATGCGGCGCTGATCGTCGCTGGCGCTGCTGGCCGGACGTATGCCCGGCGTGACCAGCGCGAAAGCCGCGGGCAGCTGCCCGCGCAGCACCACCGCCTCCTGCGCCGAACAGACCACGCCATCCAGCCCGCAGTCGGCGGCGAGGCCGGCCAGCGCCTGCACATGCTCCAGCGGCGAGCGGGCCACGCCGACCTCGCGCAGATCCGCCTCCTCCATGCTGGTCAGCACCGTGACCGCGGTCAGCAGGGTCTGGTGTCCGCCCTGGCGCAGGCGCTCGACGGCGGCCGTCATCATGCGCCGGCCACCCTGGGCGTGGACATTGACCATCCACACGCCGAGGTCGGCGGCGGCGGCCACCGCACCGGCGACCGTGTTGGGAATGTCATGGAACTTGAGGTCGAGGAACACGTCGAAGCCGCGCTGCTGGAGCTGACGCACCAGCGCGGGACCTTCATGGGTGAACAGTTCCTTGCCGACCTTGAGGCGGCACTGGCGCGGCGACAACTGATCGGCGAACGCGAGGGCCGGCGCGGCCGAGGTGTAGTCCAGGGCGACGATCACCGGAGAAACGACAGACATGGGCATCCCTGGGTCAGTAGATGGGCGGCGGTGCCGGCGGAATGGTGGTCTTGTCCTGGGCGGCGTTCTGCCGCCCCTTGCGCCAGATCGACAGGCGCGTCCAGCTGCTGCCGACGGCCAGGCCGATCACCAGTCCCAGCATGAAGGTGACCAGGATGACGAAGCCGGCGTTGACATTCAGCACCTGCATGAACAGCAGGTTCAGATTGAGCGTGTCATCATTGACGATGACCATCCAGAAGCCGGCGAAGATGAAGACGGCCAGCAACAACCAGGACAGCAGCTTGCGCAGGATGCTCATGTCTCGTCTCCGGAACGGATCGGGGTGGTGACGGCGCTGTCATTGACGCGGTCGCGCAGCTCCTTGCCCGGCTTGAAATGCGGCGTGTGCTTGCCATCGAGCGGGACCGGCTCGCCGGTCTTGGGGTTGCGCCCCACGCGGGGTTCCCGGTAGTGCAGCGAGAAGCTGCCGAAGCCGCGGATCTCGATGCGGCCGCCGCCGGCCAGGGTTTCCGACAGCTGCTCGACGATGGCCTTCACGGCCAGTTCGACATCTTTGCCGGTCAGCAGCGCCTGACGCGCGGAGAGACGTTCGATCAGTTCGGAGCGGGTCAGGGTCATGGCAGGACAGGCTCTGAGGATGGGGATGACAACGCCATGATTCTAAACATAAAAAAACGGGGGTAGACAACTACCCCCGTTTCTTTTTTACAACCGCTCGATGAAGATCAGCTGCCCATCTGGGCCTTGATCAGGTCACCGATGGTCTTCGGACCGGCCGATTCGCTGCTCTGCTCGCGCAGGCTGGCGATGGCTTCGCGGTCATCGGCTTCATCCTTGGCCTTGACGGACAGGGAGATGACGCGGGTCTTGCGGTCGATGCCGATGATCTTGGCTTCGACGCTGTCGCCCACCGACAGATGCTTGGTGGCATCTTCCACGCGGTCGCGGCTCAGCTCGGAAGCGCGCAGGCTGGCTTCGACGCCGTCCATGACTTCGATCGTGGCGCCCTTGGCGTCGACCGACTTGACGGTGCCCTTGATCACGGCGCCCTTGTCGAACTGGGCCACGAAATCACCGAACGGATCGCGCTCGAGCTGCTTGATGCCCAGCGAGATGCGCTCGCGCTCCGGATCCACCGACAGGATGACGGCTTCGATCGGGTCGCCCTTCTTGAAGCGGCGCACGGCTTCTTCGCCGGCTTCGTTCCAGGAGATGTCGGACAGGTGGACCAGGCCGTCGATGCCGCCGTCCAGGCCGATGAAGATGCCGAAGTCGGTGATGGACTTGATGTTGCCCGACACCTTCTCGCCCTTCTCGTGCTGACGCGCGAAGGCATCCCACGGGTTCTCGCGGCACTGCTTGATGCCCAGCGAGATGCGGCGGCGGTCTTCGTCGATGTCCAGCACCATGACTTCCACTTCGTCGCCGATCTGGACGACCTTGGACGGGTGGATGTTCTTGTTGGTCCAGTCCATTTCCGAGACGTGCACCAGGCCTTCGACGCCTTCTTCGATTTCCGCGAAGCAGCCGTAGTCGGTCAGGTTGGTGATGCGCGCCTTGACGCGGGTGCCTTCCGGATAGCGACCCATCAGGGCCAGCCACGGATCTTCGCCCAGCTGCTTCAGGCCCAGGGAGACGCGGTTGCGCTCGCGGTCGAACTTGAGGACCTTGACGGTCAGCTCGGTGCCGACTTCGACGATCTCGCTCGGGTGCTTGATGCGCTTCCAGGCCATGTCGGTGATGTGCAGCAGACCATCGATGCCGCCCAGGTCGACGAACGCGCCGTAATCGGTCAGGTTCTTGACGATGCCCTTGACGACCTGGCCTTCCTGCAGGTTGGCCAGCAGCTGTTCGCGCTCGGCCGACGATTCGGCTTCCATCACGGCGCGGCGCGAGACCACGACGTTGTTGCGCTTGGCGTCGAGCTTGATGAGCTTGAATTCCAGCTCGCGGCCTTCCAGGTGGGCGGTGTCGCGGATCGGACGGATGTCGACCAGCGAGCCCGGCAGGAACGCGCGGATGGAACCGACGTCGACGGTGAAGCCGCCCTTGACCTTGCCCGAGATGATGCCGCGGACGATCTCGCCGGCTTCGAAGACCTTCTCCAGACGGATCCAGGTCTCGGCGCGCTTGGCGTCGGCGCGGGACAGCACGGTGCGGCCGAGGCCGTCATCGAGCTGCTTGACCACGACGTCGACTTCGTCGCCAACGGCGACTTCCAGCTCGCGGCGGTCGTTCAGGAACTCTTCGCGGTCGATCACGCCTTCGGACTTCAGGCCGGTGTCGACGGTCACCCAGTCGCTGTCGACGGCGACGACGGTGCCGCGGATGAGCGCACCGCGCTCGACATCCAGGGAAACCAGGCTTTCTTCAAAAAGGGCGGCAAATGAATCAGTCATGTTGTCCTTCCAGTGCCGGATGGCACTCGTATGTAGCCACCTGACCAGCTCAGGCGGGTTTGTGGTTTTTGATCCTCCGGACAGCCAGGCTGGTGGTCGCCGTCCGGTGAATCTCCAACAACAAGAGGCCGCGCGGGCCTCTTGCTCGTCAGTCCTTTTTCATTCCGCGCCCTGCTCGAACTGCTTCACGAAAGCATCGCAAGGCACGGAAAGTACTACAAAAACTTCGCCAGCGCCGGTATGACCGAGGCGGCGTCGAAGACCCTTTGCACCACGGCGTCTATGCCGAGGTCGGTGCTGTCCAGCACCAGCGCGCCCTCCGCCGGCTTCAGCGGCGCGATGCTGCGCTGCGTGTCGCGGGCGTCGCGGGCCTGGATATCTTCGACAAGGGCGGCGAGGCTAGCATCAAAACCCTTCTCCAGCAACTGCCGGTAGCGGCGCTCGGCGCGCGCCTGGGCGGACGCGGTCAGGAAGATCTTCAGCTCGGCATCCGGAAACACCACCGTGCCCATGTCGCGGCCGTCGGCGACCAGGCCGGGCGACTCGCGGAAAGCCTGCTGGCGCGCCAGCAGCGCGGCGCGCACGCGCGGCAGCGCGGCGACCTGGGAGGCGGCGCGGCCGGCCTCCTCGGTGCGGATCTCGTTGCTGACATCCTCGCCTTCGAGCAGGATGCGGGCATCACCGCTGGTGTCGGCGATGAACTGCACATCCAGGTGCGCGGCCAGCACTTCCAGGCCCGCCTCGTTGTCGACGGCGACGGCGTGACGCTGGGCGGCGGCGCCGAGCAGGCGGTAGAGCGCGCCCGAGTCGAGCACGTGGAAGCCCATGCGGGCGGCGACGCGATGGGCGATGGTGCCCTTGCCGGAGCCGCTGGGGCCGTCGATGGCGATCACCGGCACATGCGCGCGGGTGGACTTCTTTTCGATTTCAGCACTCATCTTGTGTTCCTGATGCAGAAGCGGTCGTCAGACCGGTTGGCGCTCGCCGGCGCTGATGTTCAGGCCGCTGCGCCGGGCCAGCCCCAGGAAATCCGGAAAGCTGGTGGCGACATTGGCGCAGTCGCGGATGACGATGGGCGCGCTGGCGCGCAGGCCGGCCATGGCGAAGGACATGGCGATGCGGTGGTCGCCATGGCTGACGATCTCGCCGCCGCCGAGCGCCCCGCCCTCGATGACGATGCCATCCGGCGTGGGCTCGGCCCTGATACCGAGCGTGACCAGGCCATCGGCCATGACCTGGATGCGGTCGGACTCCTTCACGCGCAGCTCCTCGGCGCCGGTCAGCACCGTGGTGCCCTCGGCGCAGGCGGCGGCGATGAACAGCGCCGGGAATTCGTCGATGGCCAGCGGTACCTGGTCCTCAGGTATGCATATGCCCTTCAGCTTCGCGCTGCGCACGCGGATGT
>Ga0222424_100546_pt1 | contig 17871 bp, 16 predicted proteins | sample 2B2ome_FD_182468 | JGI IMG/M metagenome (GOLD analysis project Ga0222424, IMG submission 182468) | Enriched microbial communities from leaf-cutter ant dump, University of Wisconsin, Madison, United States - 2B200A (version 2) | ecosystem: Environmental > Terrestrial > Nest > Insects nest > Nest... | reverse complement strand
GGCCTACTTCGCCATCATCGACGCCAAGGGCCTGTCCAAGTACGCCGGCAGCTACGCCCCGCGCAATTCCTTCCTCGGGCCCTGGCAGAACCGCCTCGACCTCCACCTCTCACAGGAAGTCAAGGTTCGCGGTCCGGTGGTCCTCGAAGTCTTCGCCGACTTCATCAACTTCGGCAGCTGGCTGAGCAAGGACATCTTCAACTACGTCGAGAACCTCGCGCTCCAGGGCAACAACAGTAACCAGATCGTCTCGATCGGCAACGCCACCTACGCGGCCGACGGTCGCATCCGCCCGACCGTCACGCTCAACTCCGACGGCACGGTCAACATCCCGACCAACCGTCAGTTCCAGATCAACAACGGCGACTCCCGCTGGCGCATCCAGGCCGGCGCCCGCCTGAAGTTCTGATCGCCGCCTGAACGTTTCCTTCCCAAGGCGCCCCGCACCCGCGGGGCGCCTTTTTCTTGTCCGTCTTTCACCCGCCGCCGCCCGCTGATTTCCGCCCGCAGCCAGCCTCGGTTGTAGGGCGGGGTCGCCGAACCCCGCCTTTGAAGTCGATACCGCTTTCGTGGCAGGGTACGGCGACGCCCGCCCTACAGTTGGGGACAAACCTCTCCACGTAGCAGCGGCGGTCACGCCGCTGACCCTCCGCCCTCCACGTCCGTCGTCCGCTCCGTGCTCCATGCTCCATGCTCCATGCTCCATGCTCCATGCTCCATGCTCCATGCTCCACAAAATCCGGCACGGCTCTAAAAAGGTTCGGTCAAGAAAAAACTTTCGGCTGCGGCGCACGCGCCTCCTGAACCCGTTTCCCGAGGGAAACCCGATCGGCCGCGACGCAAATTTTCATCGCTGCGCACGGCGCGCCTCGGCCCTCGCTTTGTCCACACTAAAAGTGACGGAAAATTTGCGGACGCGTACGGAAAACACATTGACGGAGTAAAACCCGAATCCCATAGGTTGTGGTCAAGGTTCCGGGCATCCACATCCTGTGGTGGTCGACAACGTGTCGGGAAGTTTTGGCAAGTTCTGCTCGCCAGTGCTTTTCGCGCGCGTCTAGACCACGGGACACACACTGCTTTTCCCCTCACGATTCGTCGTCTCTCACGCTTCCAGCACCAGGCCACTGCCATGCAAAAATCATTCTCCGTCGGCACCAAGACTTTCGTACTCGATCAGGACAAGGCCGAGGCCGCGTTCGCCGCCAAGAAGGTCATCAACGGCCGCCAGGTCCCCTACTTCAACATCCTCCCGCTCAAGTACCAGTGGGCCTACGATCTCTACAAGACAATGAAGGCGAACCACTGGGAGCCCGAGGACATCCCGATGGGCAAGGACATCGAGCAGTGGCGCGACCCGAAGACCGTGTCCGACATCGAACGCTGGATCATCCGCATGGGCATCGGCTACTTCTCGGCCGCCGAGGGCATCGTCGGTGACAACATCCAGCACGTCGTCCGCGAAATCGTCACCGCCCCCGAGCTCAAGCTCGTGCTCGGCCGCCACGCCCACGAGGAGAACATCCACGCCGACTCCCTCCTCTACATGATCTCCTCCCTCGGCATCAACCCGCACGAGTGCGAGGCGATGTTCGAGGACATCAAGTCCATCGAGAAGAAGAACGAGTTCGTGAACAAGGTCAGCCGCGACCTCCGCCGCGACCTCGACATGACCCGGCCCGCGAACAAGAAGCTCCTCGCCAAAAACATCTTTGTCTTCGGCCAGTGCATGGAGGGCACCCAGTTCTACGGCCTCTTCGGCATGATCCTCTCGCTCTACCGGCAGAACAAGTTCCCCGGCATCGGCCAGATGTTTCGCTACACCCTCCGCGACGAGTCCAATCACATCGAGCTCTTCCGGAACCTGTTCATGGATCTCATCAGCGAGAACCCCGACATCTGGACCCCGGACTTCAAGGAGGAGCTCCGCCAGACCATGGCCGAGGGCGTGCAGCTCGAGAAGGACTTCATCCGCGACTGCCTCCCCGTGAACTCCGTCGGCCTCTCCATCGACGATTTCGTCACCTACATCGACTACATCGCCGACCGTCGCCTCGAGGGTTGCGGTCTCACCCCGCTCAACCCGGGCGTGAAGAACCCCCTCCCCTGGCTCGCCGAGATGATGGACATCAAGAAGGAGCAGAACTTCTTCGAAGGTCGCGTCACCGAATACCAGAAGTCCTCCGCCCTCTCCGGCGCCAACGACGACGACCTCTGAGGCGGCCCCGCCCCCTCGTTCCGAGTGATTCGTGACGAGTGATTAGTTCGACCGTCCCCATCACCCGCCACCGACCACCAATCACTCATCACGAGTCACCAGTTACCTCAGGTCTCAAGTTTCAGATTTCAGGTTTCAGTTTTTCTTTCCCCTTCCCCGTCCTCCGATCTCCGCCTTCCGCCCACTCCCTCCACGCACCCACCCATCCTGCCATGAGCAATCACGTCGCCCAAGACCTCTTCCTCAAGAAGCTCACCGTCACGCCCCAGGATCAGAAACCGAATTACAACTGGCGCGACATCCTCCGCGACGAAGAGGTCGCCGTCCCCGAGGTCCAGGTCCTCTGCCCGCACGGCGAGGAACGTTTCGACCTCGCCGAGGTCGCTGACACCGTCGGCCGCTCCCTCGCCAACCTCCTCCTCGCCAAGGGCGAGAAGGACATCTTCAACGACAAGAACCAGCGCTTCGTCGCCGACGTCACCCGCGAAGTCGCCTCCAACCTCACCAAGAAAGCCCTCGAACGCGGCCCGCTCCGCGTCTCCCTTTCCGATCTCTACGTGCTCATCGAAAAGACCCTCGTCGACAACAACGCCCACGACGTCGCCAAGAGCCTCCTGCTCAAGCGCGCGTCGAAGCTCAACGCCGTCCGCGACACCCACGGCGTGACCGTCCGCCTCATCCGCCGCAACAACCAGGTCGTGCCCTGGAACGAGGCCAAGATCGAGATCGCCATCCGCAAGGCCTTCCTCTCCCTCCAGAAGGACCCGACCCCCGCCACCGCCATCGCCCGCGCCGTCTCCGAGCGCGCCCGCCAGGTCAAGCAGGCCTTCCTCCACATCGAGGAGGTCCAGGACATGGTGCAGGAGGAACTCATGAAGTCCGGCCACTACAAGGTCGCCGAGGACTACATCCTCTACCGCGCCCACCGCTCCGCCGCCCGCGCCGTCTCCGGCGCCGCCGACGAGCCCAGCGCCCCGGCCCCCGAGCAGCAGAACACCATGGTCGTCGTCACCCGTCCCGACGGCTCCACCTTCATGTGGAACGGCGAGGACCTCAAGAAGCGCATCGAGTTCGCCTCCATCGGCCTCGACCTCTGCCTCTCCTCCGACGAGATCGAGACCGAGCTCCGCCGCGCCCTCTTCGACAACATCGCCCTCGGCGACCTCAACAACACGATCGTCCTCAACGCCAAGACCCTCATCGAGAAGGACGCCGACTTCGCCAAGTTCGCCGGCCGCGTCCAGCTCACCTACATCTACGAGGAGGTCCTCGGCTGGGACATCGTCAAGGACGGCGTCGGCGCCCTCAAGCGCGCCCACCAGCAGGCCTTCGCCAAGTACATCGAGCACGGCATCGCCATCAAGCGCCTCTCCCCGCGCCTCAAGGAGTACGACCTCGCCAAGGTCGCCGCCGCCCTCGACCCCTCCGCCGACCTCGAGTTCGACTTCCTCGGCATCCAGACCCTCTACGACCGCTACCTCATCATCGACAAGACCGGCAAGCGCTCCCGCCGCATCGAGACGCCCCAGTTCTTCTGGATGCGCGTCGCCATGGGCCTCTTCCTCGACGAAAAGAAGAAGTCCCGCGAGGACTGGGCCGTCCGCCTCTACGACCTCTACAAGAGCCGCCGCTTCTGCAGCTCCACGCCGACCCTCTTCAACTCCGGCACGCTCCACTCCCAGCTGTCATCCTGCTACCTCTACTACGTCGACGACACCATCGAGGGCATCTTCCAGCGCGGCATCGCCGACAACGCCTACCTCTCCAAGTGGGCCGGCGGCCTCGGCGGCTCCTGGACCTCCGTCCGCGGCACCGGCGCGCACATCGCCGGCACCAACGGCGAATCCCAGGGCGTCATCCCCTTCCTCAAGCTCCACAACGACCAGCTCGTTGCCGTCAACCAGGGCGGCAAACGCAAGGGCTCCGGCTGCGCCTACCTTGAGTCCTGGCACAACGACATCTTCGAGTTCCTCGAACTCCGCAGAAACACGGGTGACGACCGCCGCCGCACCCACGACATGAACACGGCCAACTGGATCCCCGACCTGTTCATGAAGCGCATGGAGCAGCGCCAGCATTGGACGCTCTTCCGCGCCAACGAGACCCCCGACCTCCACCACCTCTACGGCAAGAAGTTCGAGGAAGCCTACCTCGCCTACGAGAAGCGCGCCGAGGCCGGCGAGATCCAGGGCCACAAGATCGAAGCCCTCGAGCTCTGGAAGAAGATGCTCTCGATGCTCTTCGAGACCGGCCACCCCTGGATCACCTTCAAGGATCCCTGCAACGTCCGCTCCCCGCAGGACCACGTCGGCGTCATCCACTCGTCCAACCTCTGCACGGAGATCACGCTCAACACCTCCAACGACGAGACGGCCGTCTGCAACCTCGGCTCCGTCATCCTCGACAGCCACCTCAAGCCCGACGGCGCCCTCGACCTCGAGAAGCTCCGCGAGACGATCCGCGTCGCCATCCGTGCGCTCGATAACGTCATCGACATCAATTACTATCCCACCGAGGCCGCCAAGCGCTCCAACCTGCGCCACCGCCCGATCGGCATGGGCGTCATGGGCCTCGCCAACGCCCTCTACCTGAAGGGCCTCGCCTTCGCCTCCCCCGAGGCCGTCGAGTTCAACGACGAGTTCATGGAGGCCATCGCCTTCTACGCCTACGAGTCCTCCTCCGACCTCGCCGCCGAGCGCGGCACCTACTCGACCTACAAGGGCTCCAAGTGGGACCGCGGCCTCCTGCCCCCCGACACCGTCGACCTCCTCGAGCAGGAACGCGGCCTCCCGATCAACGTCCCGCGCGGCGGCCGCCTCAACTGGCAGCCCCTCCGCGAGAAGATCGCCAGGCAGGGCATGCGCAACAGCAACGTCCTCGCCATCGCCCCCACGGCCACGATCTCCAACATCACCAACACCTCCCCCTGCATCGAGCCCACGTACAAGAACCTGTATGTGAAATCGAACCTCTCGGGCGAATTCGTGGTGCTGAATCCCTTCCTCGTGAAGGACCTCAAGGCCCGCGGCCTGTGGAACCAGGAGATGATCGACGCCCTCAAGTACTTCGACGGCGAGCTGAAGGACATCGAATCCATCCCCGCCGACCTCAAGGCCCGTTACCTGACGGCCTTCGACGTCGAGTTCAAGTGGGTGATCGACGCCGCCGCCCGCCGCCAGAAGTGGATCGACCAGGCCCAGTCCGTGAACCTCTGGCTCAAGACCCCGGACCTGAAGACCCTGTCCCACATGTACCGCTCCGCCTGGCACGGCGGCCTCAAGACGACCTACTACCTCCGCACCCTCGGCGCCTCGAACATCGAGAAAGCCACGGTCACGGTGAAGAAGGAAGTCCGCGGCCTCGCCGGCGCCGCCACCCCCGAGGCAGCCGCAGCAACTCCTAGCTCCGAGCTCCCAGCTCCCAGCGCTTCGGCTACGCCGAAGAAGGTCTACACCGCCGAAGAAAAGCGCGTCTGCTCCATCGAGGCCATGAAACGCGGCGAAGAGTGCGAAGCCTGCCAGTGACACATATTCTGATCTAGTTTCTCAAGGCGCCCCTTATCGGGCGCCTTTTTTAATGGCGCATCTTCATACTATTCATATTATGATTTTTGTTATTGCATTTATGATTTTCATGATTTCAGTATGGATATCTCAGTCATGAGCTCCGACATCAACAACCCCCACGCCGCCGTCGAGGCGGCTGCAAAGCTAGTTCAAATCCTACTCCCCCTCACTCCCGATGAACGCAAGCGCGCGATTGCAGCGTCGATGCTGTTACTCGGGCAGCCCATGGATGAGGCCGTTCAGAAGCCCACACAGCAGCGATCACTGGAGGACCTGCCGCCCTCTTCGGAAGGAATTTCCCCGAAGGCCTTTGGCTGGATGCGCAAGAACGGTATCACTCGCGAGCAATTGGATCACGTTTTCTCCATCGAACAAGACTCCATCGAGGTAATAGCTGCCAAGATGCCCGGGGACAGTAAGCGGCAGCAAACCGTCGAGGCATACGTGATCTGCGGCCTCAAGGCGTTCTTGCAAACAGGCGAACCTACTTTTGGCGATAAGGATGCGCGTGTGATCTGCTCAAAAGTGGGATGCTATGACATCGGCAATCACTCCAACTATGTAAATGCCTTGGGAAACCTCGCGAGCGGATCACGAGAAATCGGCTGGAAACTCTCAAACCCCGGGTTGGTCCGCGCCGCAGACATTGTCAAAACGCTCGCCCCAACAACTTCTTCCTGAATCTCGATGGTGACATCGAAGCAATATCCAAAAAATTTAGGCCACCAACCGTTGACGCGGCGTGGTGGCCAGAACTCCAAGGCTAAGAGACTTTGCCATGGAGACAGCGCCGAAGCGCCATCAGAGAGTTCACTGGTGAGCGTAGACCTTCGTGGCTGGTTGTCGAATAAGTTCTCGATTCAACCAAAGGCCATTCGCCGTGAACAACGACGATCGAACCTTCCTCCCATTCGGGGGCGCCAAGCCGCGCGGTCACTACATCTACCGGCCATGGATCACCGATCCTAAAACCGGCCGACGTAAGTACCCGCGGCACGCCAAGGTCTTCAAGATCTGGGTGCCCTTCAACGAAGCGACTTAAGCGCCCGTAACGCGCAACCCTCAGCACTTCTGCTATGCAGGAGATGGCTTTGCCATGCCCAAGCCCGACAGGCCAAAACCCTGTCGGGCCTTCCAGCCACAACTTCAACTCACCGAAGGAGGTGATTTTTATGAGTAAGAAACCCGAATCATTCAAAATCGGCCGCGATGCGAAGAATGGACAGTTCATCACGGTCCAGGAGGCGCGCAGCCGTCCGAACACGACAGTAGTCCAACACCTGCCGCGTAAGAAGTAAGCACTCGAGGCCGCGGAAAAATCCGCGGCCTCCACCTTCTTGCACATGCTCTACTAGAGCGTTTCAAATAAAGTTATAGCCACAGGCGGCAAACCAGCCGAGGGCATCCTGGGGCGTAACGCAGGACAGGGCATAGGCGATGGCCTTGAGCAGGTCGGGATGTGTGCGAGCCTGGGCTTTGCGCAAGAACGCCTTCACCTTGCTCCATATCATTTCGATCGGGTTGAGGTCGGGGGAGTAAGCCGGCAGAAGGCGGGCTTCGGCACCGGCGAGCCGGATCAACGCGAGGGTGTGATCGTTCTTATGCACGCCGAGATTGTCCAAGCCGGGCCGAAGCACCGGCTGGAGGATCTCCCGGACATACGCCTGGAAGGAGGCCGAGAACGCGTCACGTCTTGACTGACCGCGGGCCGAGCCGGGGTCAGGCTGCTTTATTCCCGAGCACTCCGCCGGCCAATCAGGCGGGGCCGAGCCAAGGGGTGTCGGCCTCTGTGGTATGTGGCCGCTTCTCGAAAATCCAGACTAACCTAACCTGACCCCGCGGAATGCGGGATTGCTCTGCCAGCCCACTTCAGACCTAGTTCACGCACGGGCCGCCGGCGACATCAAGTCGCCGCGGCCTTTTTTATTCCCATGACTACTCGAAAGAAAACTTGGTGGTATGTGGTCCCTGCGGTGATACTGACGGCTGTGGCTCTATGGCTGCTCTCAAAATGGCTCATTGAGCATCATATCCCTGCGGCGGCTGGGACTGATTTCCGGGCTCACCGCGGCCAATTCGGCGATATGTTTGGCGCCGCTAGCTGCCTGTTCTCGGCCCTGGCGCTCGTGCTTGTTGCCTTCTCCACCTATCAGGAAGCCGTGGAACTGGATCGTCAGACCAACACCCAAATCTGGACGACCAATTACGAATACTTGCTCGAGGCCAAGAAGCTTATCGCTGAAAAGGATGGGGAGAAGCTTCTGGAACTTCACGGAATTGCGCCGGGAACCATAGCTCGGCTAGGGGTGACACTTTCACAAGTGACCTACGTGATTATCGATCTGAAGGCCGCCGACCTTTTCTATCGCATGACGGGCAAGAAAGTAAGTCTGACGGAGGTCGTTGAATTTAACTCCTATCGCAAAAACCTTTTGGGGCAGCCCCTCTACCAGAAAATCATTGCGGACATCATAGTCCCGGGAAATTTTCTGGGAGATTCTGATTTCGCCAAGTATCTAGCCAAAGAATTTCGTTCTACTCCTGGACGCTGAAAAGCCAGGACGCAAAAGATGACATGGAGTCAACCACAGGGTCGGGTGGTGGGGTGCGGGGAACCGTCGCACCGATAACGGATAAATCACGGCCGCATCGTTGCGAACTGCCCTCGCCCACCCAGCATCGCCGCATGCCTCGCGCCCTGCGGCTCGAATTCGAAAATGACTCCTACCACGTTATCGATCGTGGTAACTACCGTGGCCCGGTTTTTGCCGTCGTCGGCACCAAACGGACGTTCTTCCGCTGCCTCGACGGGCTGCCGGAGCCGGCCGGAACACGTCAGGTCTTGACTCTTGACTAGCCTCCGGCGCCGCCGGGCGAACGCGACCCGTTCCAGCCGCCACCCCGCCCCGCGAACGCAGGATTGCCTCCGCCTCCCAATCCCGGGCTCCCTCTGCCTCACGGGTCGCTGACGACATCAGGTCGCCACGCGGCCGTGTTGGCTTAGGCCCACCGACTCGGAAGGCATCGATTTCGCCCCCTTTTGCGACCTGCGATGAGCATCGCCTGTCGCTCGAGGCACCGTCATCGCCATCCAGGAGCCCTTCCCTTGCGCCGCTCTCGTCGGCCTCGCTCAAAAGGGCACATCGTCGACCGTCTCGCCCGGCTCCTCGGGCAGCGGCGCGCCGTCGGCGTCATCCGCCGGAGCCGCGGCCGGGCCTTCCGCCGTGATCTTCCAGGCGTTGAGATTCACGTAGTAATTCTCCTTCCACTCCCGCCCGCGCAGGTCGAAGGACACCGTCACCTTGTCGCCGGGTTTCAGGCCGGCGACGAGGGCGACCTTGTCCTTCACGCACTCGAACTTGATGTCCTGCGGGAAACGTCCCGAGGCGATCGTGAGTACGAACTCGCGCTTGTTGAATCCGCTTCCGAAGGTTTGTTCCTCGAAGACCTTTTTGATTGTGCCGGCAATTTCGAACATGGCCGCTCAGGATGAGCCTCCATCGCCCGCACGCCAGCTTGGAACGTGTGCGAATCGGATCGATTTCAAGGCCGAGCCGAGGGGGTCGGCGCATGTGGTCCGTGGTTGCCGCCCTTCAAGCAGCCTCCGCTAGGAGCCCAACTCGACTCCTGCCCCAGCACATACCACAGAACCTGACCCTGTCCGGTTTTCCGTCAAATTAGGGCAACCCTAACCTGACCCCATCATCATTCCTATCCGGCTTGGTTGTTGGCCAGCTCTCAAGTCTCAGGTTTCAGCCCTCAGGTTTTTCCAGAGGCTTGCTCTGCCCCCTAATTCAGGCTTTCTCCCCTCATGGGCCGTCGGCGACTATACCAATCGCCCGCGGCCTTTTTGTTAATCGAAGCACGATCCTCCCATGGCCTCATACTCGATCAAGAAAGTGCAACCGGCAGACGCCAAAGCCGCCTATGCATTTCATCAACGAATTTCTCACGATGATCCCTATGTCTGGCAGCGCACCGAACAGGAACTTGAGGCCCAAATAGCCAAGGGTTACGTTTATTGCGCCCTGGATGCCCAAACCGGTTCAATGGTCGGTTTGTGCTACACTGTCTTTGATGCGCATGCGCTCGCTTGGGAAATCGGCGGCATGACTATTGACTCAACGGTGCAGAGGATCGGCCTGGCCACGGCACTGGGAGTTTTCGCGATGGCCCACCTGATCGTCTATCAGGACCCGTGGAATAACAACCAGCGGGTCCTTGCCCATGTACATAAGGATAATCCCAAGCCGAGGGCCCTCCTCGAAAAGGCCGGGTTCGTGAAGACAAGAAGCGTCACCATTCCGGACGCTTATGCTCCTCCCAAAATGCGCCGCGAAAAGAACGGGGAAGTTCACGGTGACGAATTCGAGATCAGCCCCGGTGGCCTCTTAAAATTGTCGTCCTGGTTCGACGACATCTCCCGCAATAACTTCAAGCCTGTGGCAGCGACGGTCACTTTTCTTGTCGAAGGAGAAACCGTGGATCAAATGGCCGAAAAACTGAGGAAACTCGCCGGAGGTTGAGGCGCCCTGAAGACATCGGGCCGGACCACGGTATCAGGCCGGACCAACGAACGGCAATAGGGCCGATCCACGGGGTCGGGACGCGTATCCGGAGGTGACCGACCAATGCTCTCCGCTCGCTAACGGCCTTCTTACGGCGAATACCTCGCGCCCAAGCCCGGGCCGCCCAGCCTGCAGCCCATGGCTCGCAAGCTCCGCCTCGAATTCCCCGGCGCATGCTACCACGTGATCAATCGGGGCAACTATCGCACCGACATCTTCCGAACCGAGAAAACCAAGTCAGCTTTCGTTTCGTGCCTGTTCGAGGCCTGTGAGAAGTCCGGCTGGCTGCTCCATGCCTTTGTAGTGATGCGTAATCACTACCCCCTGGCCCTCGAAACCCCGGACGGAAACCTCGTCTCGGGCATGAAGTGGCTCCAAGTCACCTTCGCCAACCGCTTCAACAGCTGGCGTCAGGAACGCGGGCACGTCTTCCAAGGCCGCTACAAGGCGCTCCTCGTCGAGGAGGGCGATCCTGTTGGGATTGGTGTGCCATTACATCCACTTGAATCCCGTTCGGGCCGGCATCCTGCCAGTCGACCGGCTCCAGGATTACCAGCACTCCAGCTACCGATACCTGTGGTATCCGGCGCCACGGAAATCAGGGAAACGCAGTGGGCGACTGTCCTTTCCTCGGTTCTGCACCTGGCCGGATTCAAGCACCCGGAACTGCAGAACATGCCGAAATCTGCGGGTGAGAAACTCGTCGTCGCCGCTTTCATGAAAATGCGGACGCAAGCCTCCAACGACTGGCTCTGCCACCAGTTGCAACTCGGACATCCGAGGGCCTTCAGCCACAATCCGACCCAGTACCGACGCCATCTTCAGGCAAAGGATCCGCTCTGGCATAAGCTCGCCTCCCAATACGCGACCTGACCCCGTTCTATCCTCCACGGAGATCGGCAATGAACAGTGAAAATTGAACGATGAACGATTTCTCGGTGCTCGTGCTGCCATCGCCCTCTTGGGAATCTTTCCCATATTGCTTTCGCTTCTTCCCAGGCGATCGGCGGCCCGTCGTGATATCGTAAGCGCGTGCCGGCGAGGCAAACGACGCTCCACAGCCGTTTCGTCCGCGAGCACGCAAATCCAAACCTAAACAAAATCCTCCATGAAGAACATCCTCGCAACGGTGGCGGCTGCCACCGTGATTTTCGGAACGGCGATCGCTCAGCCCCAGCGACTCAACGCACCTCCTGCGGATGTGCAGGCCGCAATCAGGAATACCGCGAAGAGCGGAGATGTGGTTGTGATCAAAGACCGATGGCGGCCCACGATGGTCGCCGCGATCAGCGGCGATCATCTCGTGGTGAAGGCGGAGACCTTCACGGTGGCTTCGGGTGCGGACATCGTCGTGCCACCCAACATCCGCTGGGTTGCGTTCGTCGCAAAAACATGGAAATTCGCGGAACCCGGAATCCGCACGCAAATCTGGAGCGAGCCCCGTTTGCCGGTGCATGGAGAGTCGCCGGCTCCAATCCCCGATTACCCGCCCGCACCCAAGGCAGGAGCGAAGGACAACGGCCCCAACGGAGCGGCAGGGGCCAACGGACGCAGCGGCGGCCATGGAGCCAACGGGTACAACCAGCCCACGATCTACCTTTTCGCAGACACACTCGTGAATCAATCGGGCGTGCCGCTACCCTCACGCTTGAACCTGCGGATCTTCGCTCCCGGCGGCGATGGCGGTTCGGGCGGACAGGGGCAGAACGGCCAAAATGGACAGCACGGCGGCAGCGGGGGAGATGGGCAGCCTGGCCTGCCACCCCGAAATGCCGGCAGCGGCGGTGCGGGTGGGATGGGTGGCATCGGCGGTGCCGGCGGAAACGGCGGAGCCAGCGGCAATGGAGCGAATGTTTACTACGTAGGCTCTGATCGGGCAGTTGATTTTCTAGAGTTTGCCATCGTGGACAATCCAAAGGGAACCGCGGGTGCTCGCGGCGAAGCCGGCCGGAACGGCGCACCGGGCAGCGGCGGCCCGCGCGGGAGCCACCCTGGAAACTCGGGCGGCGGGTCCGCCGGGCCGGACGGCCCCCCACAATCGGCCTTCGTCCCGCCAGGTAATCCCGGGCCCGACAGCGGCAAGCAAGGCCTCATCTATGCGGTTCGGAACTTCGACCTCGCAACACTCTACTAACAGCCGGGGTCAGGATGGGTTTCCCCTGATATTGCGGACAGTGACTTAGGGGTAATTTAGTTCATCTGGGTTTCAAAGGGGATGGGACTGATTCATCCGCAGCACATGTGCAGTCGGGAGCCTCGCAGAAGCGCTCGATGAATTCACCTGGCGCTGTGCCGCCCGGCTTCGTTGCAAACGGCGGTCAACTGCCTAGCTTCGGGGCATGGAACTGACCGTCACCCGAATAAAGATCGTCCAACGCGGGTTCACCCACCGGTGCCCCAATTGCGGGGCGCGCGCTCTCTTCAAGCCGGGCGCCCTCTTTGAATTGAACCCGGCCTGCCCGAGCTGCGGTTGCCGGTTCGACGCCGACGAAGGCGCCTTCCTCGGCGCGCTCGCGCTGAACTACGGTGTGACGGCCTTCGGCGTCGTCGTGCCGATCATCGTGGTGTCCTGGTTCCTCGGCCTGGGCTTTCCGGCCATTGCCGGGATGGCCTTGTTCGCCTCCGTCGTGGTGCCCATCGCCCTCTACCGCCCTTCCCGCAGTTGGTGGCTGATGTGCGACTCCCTGTTCTCACCGGAGGATCTGCCGGCCAACCAGGACCGGAGCCCGCCGGTAGAACCGGATCGCTCGCTTCGCTCGGGATGACACGCTTCGAGGGCCGGAGACGGAACAGATCGGCTTCTGACTCTTCACGGAAGCGCTGCGCCACACGCCGGGTCCCGAGGGCCTGCGGCCCAAGCCGTCGGCATGGTTGAACGGATCGGACGCAGGCGCGGCTTGCTTCGACAACAGGATGGGCAGACGAACCGGCCATCCGGACCGGTCCCGGCTCGCCCTTCGCCTCGGTTGGCCTGGGCCGTCTCGCCTACGCACATACACGTAGAGCCTGATCGTTGACCTGCGAGCGAGGCCAAGCAGAGCATCGCCGCCATGAAATCGCCCCGCTCCGGTTTTGTCTGCGCGCTGAACCTGTTCCGAGCCGGCCTCGTGCCGGGCCTGCTCGTCTTCCTCGCCAACCTGTCCCCGGCCGCGAACGTGCCGGCCGAGGTGCCGGAGGCCATGAAACCCGTCTATGCCCAGGCGCTGGCCGGCGACATCCCCTCCGTCCTGAAGATCGCCGACATGTACCTGAACGGCGAGGGTGTGCAGCGCAACGAAGCCAAGGCGCGCGAGCTGTTGTACGACAAGGCCTGGTCGCATCCGGACGGCCAGGAAAGAATGGCCCTCATCGCACGCCGCGGATACGATGGCAACCCGCCGAACCTCATGGAGGAAATCGACTGGCTCTGCCGGGCCACCGCCGGCGGCAACCCGCGCACCAAGGCCCTGCTCGAGGAATATGCCGCCGCCAGCCCGGAAAAGGCCGCGATCATCCAGCTCCAGCCGGACCGCATGGCCTATCGCCGCGGCATCCGCGCAGGTCCGCTCGAGGAGCGCATGGCCACCTTCTCCGCCTTCACGACCGCCGCAGCGGAAAAAGGCGCCGCGGCCGGACTCACCCGCGCCCAGATCTGCACCATCGCGCTGGGCGAGGTGCTGGCCTCGATGGAAATGAATCTGGTCAACGCCGCTCACTACATGACGGCCTTCAACGCCGGGGCGCTCGACCTGTCCACCCTGCGCGCGCGCATGAGCCCGAAGCTCGCGCAATTTCTCGACTCCTCCCAGGCAAAACAAATCGCCCAGAGCGCGGCGCCCAGGCCGCAGGCGCCCGCCAATCCCACCGCCGGCTGGCGGCGCGACCGCACGGTCGGCGAGATTCACGGCGACGGTGTCATCGTCTACGTCGACGGCTCCGGACAGCACGGCCTGATCCTGTCGCTCACCGAGCGCCCGACCGGGAAACCCATCGATGGCGGCGCCCGCCCGACACATTTCGACGCCCAGACCGGCCTGACTGCGTGGTATCTCCCCACTCTGGAGGAGTGGCGTCACGTGTTTGCGAACCGGCGTCGCATCGAGCAGGCCCTTACCCAGGCCAGGGGTCAGCCGCTCGGCAAAAACGGCTTTTACTGGACCGCCTCGACGGTGAACTACCAGAGTCTCAGCGGCCGGACCGGTATCACCCATTGGTGCTACCAACCGGTCAACGATACCCAACGGGAATCCGACCCCTACAACGTCCTCGCGGCCGTGCGCAGCATGCGCCAGTTTTGAACCCTTGGTCCTACGCAGGGCTCCTGCCCGCGAGCGGGCCGCGGCTCTGATTTGCCAAGAGAAGTTACGCCGCCCGCCCAGTGGCCCGGCGGCGGCGACAAATCCTGGCTGACCCGCCGTGTGGCCACCTTCCCTGGCCGTCCCGCGAACGCGGAATTGCCTCCGCGCCCGATCCCGGGTGCCGCCACAGCCAAGCTCGCGGTAATCGAAGCGGCGGCGCTTCGCCTGCCCGACAAGGAGCGGCTTCATCTCGCCGACACCACCGCCCTCGGCCTTTTCCAGAGCCGAGTCCTCGAGCGTTTCCTTCGACTTCCGTGGCGCGGGTGACGCCGAATGCGACACCGTCAGCGCCGTCGCGCTCTACGCGATTCCGGAACCGGCGACCTACGCCGCCGCCGGCGTGCTGGCGCTCGGCGTGGCCCTCTATCGCCGCCGGTCGCACGCCTGATCCTGCGCCGCCGGCGCGACTCACGGCGGCCGGGCCGACGACGTAGGCAGGGATGAGATGAAACGAACGCGGACCGACCTGCGCTCAGCGAACCCACGCCCGCCCGGCGGGCAGGACTTCGCGACCGCACAGGTCGTTGAGGAGGATGCGCGCCATCATGTACCACGCCGACAGCGCGCACAGCATCAGTTCGTAGCCGGCCACGCGATTGAAGGCGGGGTGCACGAAATGCCCCAGGTCGAGCAGCACGAAGCCGACCAGCAGCAACGTGAACGTCAGTGCCATCGCCCCGTGGATGCGCCATGAGCCGACCCACAGGATCACCGTGAACAGCGTCCAACCCACCAGGAACCAGCCCACGTCATGGTGGCTGGCCTCGAATACCTTGAAGTGGTTCCCCAGCAGCATCAGGCACAGCGCGATCCAGAACGCGCCGTACGCCGTGAACGCACAATAGCCGAAGCTGTTGCCCGTTTTCATTTCCTGCAGGCCGGCGATCAGCTGCGCGAGGCCGCCGAAGATCAGCCCGACCCAGATGACCGGCCCCATGCCCATCCAGCCGACGTTGTGAAACTGGAGGAGTAGGGTCGTGAGGCCGAAGCCGGCCAGGCCGACCACCGCAGGATTGGCAAGTTTGGGAGAAGGGACGGATGCGTTCATGAAAAGGCGCGCAGCACACGCCGCCCGCGCGCCGCCGGCAACGCTCCCCCACGCTCCACCACCGCTTAGCACGCGACCACATGGCCGCCATCACGCGTCCTTCGAACCATGCGCCACTTCTTGCCATCCTCTCACCACGCCTTGCATGACCGCCGGCCGGGACACGCCAGGCCTCTGCTCTTCACGCATTGCCGTGACCCTGCCAAGCGAGGGCAATCCATGCATCCGGCTGGATTCAAGCGCTTCGCAGCGCGCATCCAGGCCGCTCTCCTGACAGCGTATTGTCAGCAGCGTCGGTCAAACAGGGGTTCATGGCTGGCGCCGCATACGGCGGCGACCCAAGGTGGGCGCGTGAACACCACCTTGATCGAGCAAACCGCCGAGGCGACCGCCGCCGGCACCGTGACCTTTCCGACCGTCGTGCAAAACCTCCTCGCCGCCGGCGTGGAGTATTATCACATCGACTACATCCAGCACCTCCAGACCTGCTACTCCGGCGCCGACGAAATCCACGTCACGCCCCTTGCCTTCGATGTACCCGCGGTCGCGGAGAACTTCGACACCACCGCCTTGGTGGCCGCCATTCGCGACAGCCAGCTCCGCGGCCAGAAATTTCCGGATTTCAGCATCCGCGCCGTCCAGTCCGGCGTCCAAGGCTACACCGTCTTCCTGCGCGGGAAGCGCGTCATCTACCAAGGCCGCCAGGGCGACCAGCACACGGAATGGTTCCCCGGTGCCGCGCCACAACCCTGAACCCGGTGAAGAGGCCCGGTGCCGCCAGCCGGATCGCCCGTCGGATCGAGATCTTCATCTCCCCCTGAAACGAGGAATCGATCATCTCAGATTCATCGATTTCGAGCACTTCCTCGTTGGAGACCAACTTGGCGAAGCGTCCGTGATACGTGTCGGTGCGAAAGCTGGTTTCCCCGAATTCGTCCAGAAAGGTGGCAAGTGATGCTTCTTGCGAGGCTCACGCTCAACCCTCGCGCTCCCTTCATCCACGCCACTCCATGCCGGGTTCGACGCGCTGGCCTGCAGCGGGCCGCGCCGAGTCAGGCCGCCCGCCCGCATAAGGCTCAAAGAACGCCCCCGCCGCCCGGTCCTGTGCCGACTGCATGCTTGCCGCTCGGAAACCCACGGTTCGCAAGACTGCACCGATCGGGTCTTCCACCGCACCCGGCGATTTTCTCGACCTTGCACCCGGTTCCACCCGAAGCCCCGGGCGTCAAGGCCCCCGATGGCACGGCCGGCCCGGACAACGTAACGTAGGGTCCATCGCGGCTTCGTCCGCGACTCCCCCCCCGAAAACCACAAAGGAAATATCATGAAATCCAAACCCCGCCTGCCCCTCCTCCTCGCCGCCGGATCAATCTTCCTGCCCCTCGGGCTGTTCGCTCAAGCCGGCATCCCCTCCGACCAACGCAACCGTCCGGACCAGCAGCAGAACCCCGCTTGGCAGAGCGGCCAGCAGTTCCTGCGCGTGAGTGAAGCCCAGATGGATACCCGGATCACGGCCGACCAGCTCAAGGGCAAGAAAGTGGTCGATCGCAATGGCCAGAAGATCGGCAAGATCAAACACATCGGTCTCACCCAGGCGCTGGGCCAGGCCGACCAGAGCCTTTCCGAAACCAGCCGCTCGGGCGGCGCCGGCAGCTCCAGCGTCAATCCGGACAGCCGCTCCAGTATGCAGAGCACCGGCGCCTCCACCCGCTCGCCCACGACCACGGCGTCTGCCGGCTCGAGGCCGACGGGCTCCTCGACGTCAACGTCCGCGTCTTCAACCGGCTCCGGTTCCTCCCTGCCGTCCTCCCCGTCCATGTCATCACCCGGCTCCATCGTCCCCACGCTTTCGTCCTCGTCCATGAACGGCGGCGGCCAGGCCCGGCTCTTGGTCGAACTCGACAACGATGTCGCAGGCGCAAACGACGATCTCATCGAGATCCCGATTTCGCAGGCCCGATTCGACAAGGAGAAGGGCGAGGTGAAGCTGCAGGTCAGCCGGCAGGATCTGGTCGCACAGATCCGCTGAGCAGCGGGCGGCGTCCGCAACGCAGCCAGCGCACGATAATCGACTCGAAGAGCCGGCGCGGTGCGTCCGGCTCTTCATGGTATCAACGTCCCGCCGCGCTCCGTC
>Ga0222424_100545_pt1 | contig 17885 bp, 7 predicted proteins | sample 2B2ome_FD_182468 | JGI IMG/M metagenome (GOLD analysis project Ga0222424, IMG submission 182468) | Enriched microbial communities from leaf-cutter ant dump, University of Wisconsin, Madison, United States - 2B200A (version 2) | ecosystem: Environmental > Terrestrial > Nest > Insects nest > Nest... | reverse complement strand
TGAAAAACGGAAAGAAGGAACCGGACCTGGTGTTATACAATGGTGTGTTTGAAGCACAGGGAACGGGCGGCAATCATTCCATTACTTTTGCAAATAACCTGTACCGGTATGTGGTTTCCGTAAACCGGCTGGGAACCAGTGAAACGCCGGAATCGGTACTAACCGTATATAAGCAAGAGAAGATACTGTTAAAGGATCCCGGGAAAATAATAACCAATGAATACCGGTAACAAGATCCTACATCATTATAGTGGAATTCTACAGCCGTTCGTAAAGAAAAAAAGCAATCTTTAAGGTTGGCTAAGAAACCGTGTATGAAAGCGATTGCAGGAACCCGGATTTTTTTTATATCGACAATAGCAACAGGTCAGCGCAAAAAACGCGGTCGTCCTGCAGTTCCTTTTATTCTTTGCAGGAGGCGTACAACATCAATAACCTGCCTGATGATAGTGCTGCTATTGCTGACATTGAGATCAGTGGCACGGCCCTTGCGGGATACCATTACTTTAAACGATCATTGGGTGTCGGTTGCTGGAACAGCAGCATCCTATACCGGTTTTGAACAACCGGCTTATAATACAGCAAACTGGAAGCAGGTAACGGTTCCGCACAATTGGGACGATTATTATGGTTACCGCCGGCTACTGCATGGAAACCTGCATGGTACAGCCTGGTATAAAAGGAAATTTTCTGTTCGCAAACAGGCATACAAGCGTTATTTTCTCTTTTTCGAAGGGGTAAGTTCTTATGCAACGGTTTGGGTGAACGGAAAAAAAGCAGGTACGCATGCAGGTGGCCGTACTTCCTTCACATTGGATGTGACAGATATGGTGCATAAGGGAACGGACAATGATCTTGCTGTACAGGCGGCACACCCGCCGGATATACAGGATCTGCCCTGGGTCTGCGGGGGATGCAGTGAGGAACGCGGTTTTTCAGAGGGCTCACAACCGATGGGGATTTTTCGGCCGGTGCGGTTGATCACTACCAATGACGTTCACGTGCCTGCTTTTGGAGTACATGCCTGGGCCGATGTGGAGGATAACCGGTCCTGGCTCCGGGTGAATATTACCTTGCAGAACGGCGGGAGTGCGGAACAAGCTGTGCAACTTGTATCGCGGTTAAGGAACGCTGCAAATAACGTAGTTGCGGAGACGGAGCAAACCGTCCGTCTGAAGATAAGAGACGCTGTTACGTTCAGCCAGCCGCGGATAACAGTAGTCAACCCGGTACGGTGGTCGGTGGAACATCCGTATCTGTACCAGTTGGAAACCGTCATAAAAAAAGGTGGAATAGAACAGGACCGTGTTTTTACGGACTTTGGATTTCGTACCATTCGCTGGGATACGGATACGCACCGGTTCTTTTTGAACGGGCAACCGTTGCTGATCAATGGTATCGCAGAATATGAACACCTGCTGGGACAAAGCCATGCTTTTTCCGCGGAGCAGATACAGACGCGGGTTAAATGGCTGCAGGCAGCGGGTTTTAACGCCTTTCGCGATGCCCACCAGCCGCACAATTTATTGTATGGGAAATTGTTTGATCAGAAGGGGATCTTATGGTGGACGCAGCTATCGGCCCACATCTGGTATGATACACCATCTTTTCGCAAACAATTTAAAACATTGCTGCGCGAATGGGTGATCGAGCGTCGCAACGACCCTTCGCTGATCCTCTGGGGCATTCAGAATGAAAGCAAACTGCCGGAGGGCTTTACAAAAGAATGTACGGAGCTGATCCGGAGTCTGGATCCTACGGCCTCCCGTGAACGACTGGTAACTACCTGCAACGGTGGTAAAGGCGCCGATTGGGACGTGCCGCAAAACTGGACGGGCACATATGGCGGTGAACCGGATATTTACGGCTCAGATCTGAAACAACAGGTACTGGTTGGCGAATATGGTGCCTGGCGGATGCTGGACCTGCATACAGGGAGCGGCTTTATACAGGATGGTGCATACAGCGAAGAGCGCATGACCCTGTTGATGGAGAAAAAGCTACGGCTGGCGGAGCAGGTAAAAGACAGCGTGGCCGGGCATTTTTTCTGGCTGCTGGCTTCGCATGATAACCCCGGCAGGGTACAGGGAGGCGAGGGGTACCGGGCGTTGGACCGGATCGGTCCCGTTAATTATAAAGGCATGCTGACACCCTGGGAGGAGCCGGCAGATGTTTATTATATGTACCGTTCAAATTACACTGCTGCAAAAACGGCTCCGATGGTGTATATCGCTTCGCATACCTGGCCCAACCGCTGGCGTACACCGGGTGTAAAAGATTCTATTATCGTGTATTCGAATTGCGACGAGGTGGAGCTGTACAACGATATAGAGGCCGCATCGCTGGGCCGGCAAAAGAACAAGGGACGGGGATTCCATTTCCAGTGGGACCGGGCCAATATCCGGTACAATATTTTATATGCTGTGGGTTTTATGAACGGCAGGGCCGTTGCGCGGGATACGATCGCGCTTTATCATCTGCCGCAGGCTCCGCATTTTGACCGGCTATTCGCAGGCGCCCGGAATATTACAAAGCCGGCTGCAGGGTATCATTACGTATACCGTGTAAATTGTGGAGGTCCGGATTATACAGATATAAATGGGAACATCTGGCAGGCAGACAAAGTATTGCCATCGCGGGCCGTACTCGATACGTTAAACTTTCAGCATAAAAGAGCTTTTTGGGGTTCTGCTTCCTGGGGGGATCGCTTTCCGGGCATACCCGCTGTATTCGCAAGTCAGCGCCGCAGCTTTTCCCCGGTTAAGGGAACACGCGACTGGCCATTGTTCCGGACCTTCCGGTATGGAAAACAGGAATTGCAATATACATTTCCATTGCCAGATGGTAAGTACCAGGTGGCGTTATATTTTATGGAACCCTGGCTGGGCGTTGGCGGTGGTCTGGATGCTACCGGTATGCGGTTGTTTGATGTGGCGTTTAATAATAAAACGGTACTGACCAATCTGGACATCTGGAAGGAATCCGGTACCAATACCGTGCTGAAAAAAATAGTACCCGTTACCATTAAGGGGGGGCGGCTGGTGATATCCTTTCCCCGTTCCGCAGCCGGTCAGGCACTGATCTCGGCTATTGCTATTGCCACAAAGAAAGAAAGCATTAAAGCAGCACCGGTTTTTGAAAATATAATCTCACTGAAGCCAAATGAAGCAAAGCCGGAATCCTGGCTGGATATCGGGATACAGCCCTTTGCGGGAGAATCTGTTCAGGTCAGCCAGCTGCCGCCGGATCTGTTTGAGACAGATTGGATCTATACCCGCCGTGCTGCCGGTGCTGCATTGTCGTTCCGGGTACAGCTGGCTTCGGATGTGTACGTAGCGCTGCCAGAACGGTATCCGGATACAGCGTTGTTCAAAAGTTTTGAAGTTACAGGTACGGAGATCATTACGGATGAAGGTGGAGGAAAACCATACAAGGTATATAAAAAGCGATTCGCCGCAGGGGAAACGGTAGCCCTTCAGTCTGCAGCAGACGTATTGGTAAGCGTTACCCCATCCGTAAATATGCAACCGGCTTTTGATCTGAAGGCGGTTGCATCCTATAAAACGGATAAAGCTCAATACGGACCAGGTATTGCAACGGAATTATTTTCCGGTGCGCCACGATCCGTGGTGAAAAATGACGCGGAAACCTTCATTGAATGGCCGGTAACAACCGGTGTGGCCGACCGCTACAATATCACGGTAAAATATTATTACCCGGGGACCGGAGCCCGGGTGGCCACACTGGTACTGAACGATGCAGGAGGCAACAGGATGGTGAAACAGGAGATTCCCCTTAAATTTACCAGGTCCGGCAAATGGAACCTCGCAACGGTAAATACGGGGAACATGATCAATGCCGGGCATTACACCGTAAGGCTGGTAATAAAAAATGCAAGCGGTCTGGTGGTGTCCAATATTGACGTTCAGTAAAAAACGATTTGTGTATGAAAAATTGGTTTGTTTTCAGTGTACTTCTTCTTGCCGGTCTTTCGGGCAATGCCCAGCTAAAAGCAGTATACCTGCGTTGTGAATACCTGCAAAATCCACAGGGAGTGGAGGATCCTAACCCGCGACTGAGCTGGGAGCTTACCAGCGATCAGAAAAACGCGCGGCAGTCGGCCTACCGTATCCTGGTGGCGGATGATCCGGGTCTCCTGAAAAAGAATGCCGGTAATGTATGGGACTCGCGCAAGGTAAATGCGGATGCTTCCATCCAGATCCGTTATTCGGGTGCTCGGCTGATACCCGGTAAAAAATATTACTGGAAAGTAATGACCTGGGATGCAAAAGGACTGCCTTCTTCTTTCAGTGAGCCCGCACAGTGGCAGATGGGATTGCCGGATGCAGTCGATTGGTCCGGTGCACAATGGATCGCAAGAGAGGTGCTGCCGGAGACAAACGTCATTGTCCCGTTTGCGCATGGCGGTGGTAAGAAAGAATGGGGTCAACGTCCCGATGTATTGCCTTTGTTGCGCAAGGACTTTAAAATCACAAAACCGGTAAAACAGGCTACCGCATTTATCAGCGGGCTTGGACACTTCGAACTGCATGTGAACGGGACAAAAACAGGGGATCATTTCCTGGATCCGGGATGGACGCAATATGCAAAACATGCACAATACGTAACCTTTGAAATTACGTCTCAATTACAAAACGGAGAAAATGCCCTGGGGGTAATGCTGGGCAATGGGTTTTATTATATACCCGGAGAACGCTACCGGAAACTGACCGGTGCATACGGCTTTCCGAAGATGATCGCAAAGCTGCTGATCGAATATAAGGATGGTACTACTGAAACACTGATATCAGACAACAGCTGGAAGACCGCCGAATCACCCATTTATTTTTCCAGTATTTATGGTGGGGAAGATTATGACGCCAACCGGGAAAAAACGGGCTGGGACCGGCCGCAGTTCAATGATGCCGGCTGGACGGCGGCAGTGGTAACCAGCGGTCCGCCGCAGTTGCAGGCACAGCCTGCAGAGCCACTACGGGTGCTGCAGTCCTTTGAGCCGGTTTCAAAAAAGGAAATTGCGAAAGGCACCTGGGTATATGACCTCGGGCAGAATTTTTCCGGCATCCCTGCAATAAAGGTATCCGGGAAAAAAGGAGATACGATTCGGCTGCGACCTGCGGAACTGGTTCGTGAAGACGGCTCGGCCAACCAGGGTGCAACCGGATCGCCGCATATTTATACCTACGTGCTCAAGGGAAATGGAGTGGAGGAATGGCAGCCCCGCTTTACCTATTACGGGTTCCGTTATGTGCAGGTAGAAGGAGCGACACCGGAAGGAATGGCTTCCGGTTTGCCGGTAATAAAGGAACTGAAAGGATTGCACATTCGCAACAGTGCACCGGAGATCGGCGGGTTTAGCAGCTCGAATGAATTATTCAATAAAACAAACGATCTCATCCGCTGGGCCATCCGCAGCAATATGGCAAGCGTGTTCACCGATTGTCCGCACCGTGAAAAACTGGGCTGGCTCGAAGAGACCCATCTGATGGGCAGCTCTGTACAATATAATTATGATATAGCTGCGCTTTGTAAAAAAGTGGTAAGGGATATGATCAATGCGCAGACAAAGGACGGACTGATCCCTGATATTGCACCCGAGTACGTGGAGTTTGACGGCGGTTTCCGGGATTCCCCGGAATGGGGCAGTGCAGGAGTGATCTTTACCTGGTATGCCTTTCAGTGGTACGGCGATACGGCCCTGTTAAAAGAGGCCTACCCGATGATGAAGAAATATGTATCCTATCTGAAAGCAAAATCAAAAAATCATATCCTGGCGTTTGGGCTTAGTGACTGGTATGACATCGGCCCGGAACATCCGGGTGTGTCGCAGCTGACACCGATGGGCGTTACTGCTACGGCCACCTATTATTACAATCTCACCATTCTTTCAAAGGTGGCCGCACTGCTGGGAATAGATGCCGATGTGCCGATGTTTAACAACTGGGCCAAAGAAGTGAAGACCGCCTTTAATGAAAAATTCTTTGACCGGCAAACCAAGCAATATGCCACCGGCAGTCAGGCAGCCAATGCCATGGCCCTGTATATGAACCTGGTTGAGCCGCAATACCGGCCCGCTGTGGTGCAGAACCTGGTAAAGGATATCCGCGGCCGGAACAACGCGCTTACGGGTGGGGATGTAGGTTACCGTTATGTATTGCGTGCCCTGGAAGATGCAGGCTACAGCGATGTGATCTATGATATGAATAACCGCAGTGATGTGCCGGGGTATGGTTATCAGCTGGCACATGGGGCCACGGCACTTACGGAGTCCTGGGCGGCCTTGCCTTCTGTATCCAATAATCATTTTATGTTGGGGCACCTGATGGAATGGTTTTACTCCGGACTTTGCGGCATCCGTCAGGCGGAGGGCTCTGTTGGCTTTAAGGACATTGAAATAAAACCACATCCGGTGGGTACGATAACCAACGCCACAGCAACATATCATTCCGTGCGTGGTATAATAAAAGTGGACTGGAAAAAAGAGGGCGATCGCTTTACGGTCAATGTAGCGGTTCCGGCCAATACTACCGCCACTATTTATTTCCCTCCGGGATATGATAAAGTGCCTGTAAAAACAGGATCGGGCAATTACAGTTTTACCGCAAAGAAAAAATGAAGAAGTATATTTTTTTAGTTTTTGGATGGGTGTTGTTGGGCATGATCGCCGGGGCTCAGAAAAAGGAAGTGCCCCGGGCTGTAATGCAAAAAGTATATAATGAAGTAAAGACGCCGTATAAGTACGGATTGGTACTGGTTTCCGGAGACGGCAAAAAAAAGCTGGATTGCCCTACTATATTCCGAAAAAACGGAACCTGGTATATGTCTTATATCGAGTTTGACGGAGACGGGTATGAAACCTGGCTGGCCCAAAGCAGCGATCTGCTGCATTGGAAAACACTCGGGAAAATGTTGTCCAAAGACAATGATTCGTTGCAATGGGATGGCTATCAGAAGGCGGGCTATGTATCGCTGATCGATCCCACCTGGGGTGGAACTTATAGCATGGAAAAATACAACGGAAATTACTGGATGAGTTATATCGGCGGACATACACCGGGATACGAGGCCGGATTATTATCCATCGGTATGGCGTATACTCCGAAGGATATGACCCGGCCGCATGAGTGGCGCGCACTGGAGCAGCCGGTGCTAAAAGCCACGGACCCCGATGTGCGTTGGTGGGAGAATAAGAAACTGTACAAGAGTTCTGTGATCTGGGATAAAAAGAAGACCCTGGGCTATCCCTTTGTGATGTATTACAACGCCAATGGCGATACCAGTCATAATACGCCCAAATGGCGCTGGTTCGAGCGCATCGGGATGGCCGTATCAAATGATATGGTACACTGGAAGCGCTATCGCACAGATCCCGTTGTGCACCACCGTATCGGTATTACCGGGGACGGAGTTTTACAGAAAATGGGAGACCTTTGGGTGATGTTCTATTTTGGCGCGTTCTGGGAAAACAGGAAGAACGAGACCTTCAACCGCTTTGCCTGCTCCTACGACCTGGTACACTGGACGGATTGGCAGGGCGAGGACCTGATCCGCTCTTCGGAGCCATATGACCGAAAATATGCACACAAGCCCTGTGTGGTAAAATATAAAGGAGTGGTGTACCATTTTTATTGTGCAGTTAACGATAACGACCAGCGGGGGATTGCCGTGGCTACTTCGGTGGATAAGGGAAAGAGTATGGTGCGTTTTGCAAATAGGTGAGGTGTTGCAAAGCCTTACAGGTTTATTGTTTGATATGAAGTATCTGTTATCATTAAGTATTTGTTTGTTATTGATGGTGGGGGCAGCTGCACAGCAGGGCCCCCGCAGGGTAATTGATTTTAACAAAAGCTGGCGTTTCTGCCTGGGTAATGCGGTTTCCTGGAAGGAGCCGGCATTCAATGACAAAACGTGGCGGTCGCTGGACCTGCCGCACGACTGGAGCATCGAAGGCCGTTTTGACTCCACGCATCCCGCGGGGAATGCCGGTGGTGCACTACCGGGTGGAACCGGTTGGTACCGCAAAACCTTTACACTGGAGAATGTTACAGCTGAAAATAATGTACGTATTGAGTTTGACGGCGTTTATCGCGATGCAGAGGTATGGATCAACGGGCAATACCTGGGCAAATGGCCTTATGGTTATACTTCTTTTGACTATGACCTTACACCGTATATCCATACAGGAGCAAAGAAAAATGTGATCGCTGTAAAAGTAGATAACAGCCGGCAACCCAATTCAAGGTGGTACACCGGATCCGGTATCTACAGGGATACACGACTGGTGATCACCAAAAAGACGGCCTTTGAGCATTGGGGTACTTTTGTGTACACAACAAGGGAGGCTGACGGGCAGATGGTGTTTCATGCCGCCTCCAACGTGTTGAATCTCTCCACCCGGAAACAGGGTGTAAAAGTTACCTGTACATTGTTCGACCCTTCCGGTAAACGGGTGACGGTACTCAGCGGCACACCGGAAGCAACGGCCGGAAGCTTTCGCTTTAAAACAGTATTAAAGGATCCTGCATTGTGGTCGGTAGCAACACCAGCGCTGTATAAAGCCGTATTTAAAATTTTCTACAGAGAACAATTGACCGATGAATGGGAAACTACGTTCGGAGTACGCTATTTCGTATTTGATGCGCAAAAAGGATTTTCACTGAACGGAATTTCTATGAAGATACAGGGTGTTTGTCTGCACCACGATCTGGGTGCCCTTGGCGCAGCCTTTAATCGCTCCGCTGCCCGTCGTCAGCTGCGCATCCTGAAGAAAATGGGCGTGAATGCCATCCGCACCGCGCACAACCCCCCGGATCCGCAGTTCCTGGATCTCTGCGATGAGATGGGCTTCCTGGTGATGGACGAATCCTTTGACATGTGGGCAAAGAAAAAAAACAAATATGATTATTACAGCGACTTCCCCGAGTGGCACCAGCGCGACCTGGAGCATATGGTAAAGCGTGACCGGAACCATCCGAGTGTGTTTATGTGGAGTATCGGCAACGAAATACGGGAGCAGTTTGATTCAACGGGCATTACACTGGCGAAGGACTTAGTGAATATTGTAAAGGCTTTGGACGCCACCCGGCCGGTTACCTGTGCATTGAGCGAGAACCGGCCGGATAAGAATTTTATCTACCAGTCAAAAGCATTGGATGTAGTTGGGTTGAATTATCACATTGAAGCCTATGAGGACTTTCCTAAAAACTACCCCCGCGAAAAATTTATTGCCACAGAAAATGTATCCGGGCTGGCCACCCGCGGGCATTACGACGGACCGGCCGATTCGCTGCGCCTTTGGCCCTCCGGCTCAAAATTCAAATATGTTGAGAACGGGAATCCGGATTATACGGTTTCCGCCTACGACAATGTGGCTGCTTACTGGGGATCTACGCATGAGCAAACCTGGCGTGTAATCAAAAAGCATGATTATTTATCCGGTCTTTTTGTATGGTCGGGTTTTGATTTTCTGGGTGAGCCTGTACCGTATCCCTATCCGGCAAGAAGCTCCTACTACGGGATCGTAGACCTCGCCGGTTTTCCCAAAGATATATATTATATGTATCAGAGCGAGTGGACGGATCAGCCGGTGTTGCATATGATGCCGCATTGGAACTGGAAGATCGGGCAAACGGTAGATGTGAAAGTATACTACAGCCAGGCCGACGAAGCCGAATTATTCCTCAATGGCCGGTCCCTGGGTAAGCAGCGTAAAAGTGATTCAGCCTTCCATGTTTTGTGGCGGGTCCCTTTTCAACCCGGTACACTGAAGGTGGTTTCCCGTAAGAATGGTAAAACCGTTTTGGAAAGAACGGTACGTACAGCAGGCGTACCGGCTCAAATAGCGCTGGTATTGGAAAACCCGGTATTACAATTGGATAAAAACGACCGCGCATTTGTAACCATCCGCATTCTTGATGATAAGGGCTGCCTGGTTCCGGATGCTCAGAACGAAGTAATGGTGTCCGGCTCTGGTGCAGCAAAAGTAATAGCGATGGATAATGGCTACCAGGCAGATCTGCAGCCTTTTCAAACCAACCGGCGCAGGGTATATAACGGATTGGGACTGGCCATTATAAAGGGTATGGCAAAGGGGACTGCCGTTATCACGGTTACGTCGCCGGGGTTGAAGCCGGCATCAGTCAACCTCCGGGTGCAATAGTATACCGCGCTGCTTAAAAGCATTTCTGATACAGATTGTTTCAAAAATCCACACTATATGCCATTATGATTGGCATATAGCTGCACGGTTGTGTACGCAGTTATCTGAGGTGTATGGGACGGGATGTAACTGCTGTATGATCGTGATGCCGGTAGTGTACAGTAGACCGTTGCCGGTACGTTTTTTTTATCTGAATTTACCTCTTATTCAGGTTTTTAAGGTTACGCAAACCATTGCAGAGAATAGGAATATTTTCCATTTTATTAGTGAAACCGTACATTGCGCAAGGCCTTCCGGCGTTTTACTTTTAACGTCAGATTCGAAACAGAAATTTACCAGATAACGATTGTGGATATGAACCGGTTTATTAATAGACTTTTTTCAGAAGTATTCAGAGGCGCAGCACTTATCATTGCTATAGGATGGATGTCCATCCCCGTTTGTAAGGCACAGCAACCGGAAGATAAGGAAGCGGCCTATCGCAAAGCGATCGAAGACCGTTCCGGAAAGATCGTTGTGGCGCTGGGATTAACGGATTCTTCCACCTTTTATAAGGTAAGACAAGCGGTGGCTCAGCAATACATTGATTTACGCGATCTGGATGCCGGCAGGGAAAGGGTGGTACGGAGTATTAGAGAGGCCAACTCCGATAAGGAGCAGGCGCAGAAAAATATAGCGGAAGCCGATACAAAGACCGAGGCAGCCCGTACAGGGTTGCATAATAACTATATTCAAAAACTATCCGGATTGCTTGTCAAAGACCAGGTAGATGTTATAAAGAACGGCATGACCTATAACGTGCTGCCGATCACTTACAAAGGTTACCTTGAGATGATCCCGCGACTTACTACTGAGGAGCGGCAATTTATTATGGACGCGTTGCTCGAAGCCAGGGAGCACGCCATGGACGCCGGTTCTTCAGAAAAAAAGCATGCCTGGTTTGGAAAATATAAGGGCCGGATCAATAATTACCTTTCTGCACGGGGATATGATATGAATAAAGAAAGCAAAGCCTGGCAGGAGCGGATCAAGGCAAATCAAAAGCAGTAAACAGCAACCAGAACCATAAAATAAAAACGGAAAAGCCATATGTTTTATCAGACCATTTTAAGAGTTGCATGCGTATTAGCAATCAGTTTTCTGGGGCTTTACGCAAATGCACAAACAAAAACAATAACCGGGCAGGTTGTAGATGATTCCACCGGGGAAGCGGTAGTAGGCGTTACTATAAAAGTGAAGAACGGGCCTCAATCTGCTGTCTCCAATACCCAGGGCGCGTTTACAATGAATATACCTGCCGGGGGTGCCGTACTTCAATACTCTCATATCGGGTACGAATACGGAGAGCTCAAAGTTGATCCGTCGGATCCCTCAACGGTAAAGATCAGTGTAAAAAAGCTGGAGAATAAGCTGGATGAAGTAGTGGTGATCGGGTATGGCAGCCAGAAAAGCAGGGATGTTACGGGCTCTGTGGCTTCCGTTGATCTTTCGAAACTACCAGATATGCCGGTGGCTTCTGTTACGGAGGCGCTAAAAGGACAGATCCCGGGATTAAATGTACAGGGTGGAAGCACCCGCCCGGGTACTTTGCCTACACTTAGTGTAAGACAGCAGTTTAACTGGGGAAAGGATGGGGGGGGTATTATCCCATTGATTGTTATAGATGACATCATTCAGGTAGATCCGCAAACCGGCTTACCAAGTCTGGATCGGTTTAATATGCTTGATTTATCGGAAGTAGAAAGTATTACAGTGTTACGGGATGCCAGCGCTGCTATTTATGGCTCCCGTGCATCACAGGGGGCCGTTATTGTAAAGACTAAAAGAGGTAAATTGGGAACTCCTCGTATATCGTACAATGGTAAATTTGAGCGTAATGATGCCATAAGTCATAGTAAGGTAATGAATGCGCGGCAATACGGTGAGTTTGTAAATCGCTTTGGAAGTGCTTTGGGATGGAATGAGAATAACCTGTATTCTGATGCTGAATTGGCAAGCATGGATTCGTTAAATTATGACTGGCTAAAGAATGACTGGCGGGCAGCGAATGCGATGCAGCACTCCGTGGATGTAAACGGGGGCGGCGAACGAGCCACTTATTTTACCGGTGTTTCCTATTATACTCAAAGTCCCAACCTGGGGTCTCAGGATTTTAAGCGTTGGACCTACAGGGCAGGTACGGATATCCGGGTATTAAATGGTTTGCGTTTAGGAGCTACGATTGCCGCTGCAAGCACTGATGTAGAGAAATCTTTTACAAAAATCAATTTTAGCGATGGCTATGCGGTTGGCGGGGAGCAAAATGATTACAGCGTGTTGTTACACATGCCTAAGTATATTCCATGGGTATATAATATCAATGGAATCGATCAATATATTTCACCGCCCTTAAGTTCAAGGACACTGGGAAATGCTTCCGGCAATAATTCTTTAAGTAACTGGAACTACTATGCCTTACTAAACAATGGTTCAAAAACAACGAATAAGAACTTTAACTATAATGCCAACTTCTCATTGCAATATGATGTTCCGTTTATCCGGGGACTGGCATTTAAGGTGACCTATGGTATATCGCAGGTTGCAACAAATACTGAACAGGTAATGATGCCTCAGTTACTGTATCAGGCAGGTCAGATTACTGCTGCCGGTAAACATTTGTTTGCTGAAACCCCTGCTACCGACTGGAAATCGACTCTAAATAAGGCAAACAGCAGGGTTACTTATGATAATACAACATCAAAAAGTGAACAATCCAATTTTTTTGTTACCTACGACCGCAAATTTGGAAATCATAGTCTGTCGGCTATGGGGTCTGTAGAAAAAACAGTAAATGGATGGGAAGACCGGTACCAGATTTATGATAACCCCGTTCCCGGGGTTTATAACGGAACTTCTGTATCAGCTGGAACATTAAATGCTTCAAATACCATCACGTATCGCAGTGAAAGTGGTAGTTTATCTTATCTGGGGCGAATGAACTATAATTATAAAAGCAAATATTTGCTGCAATTTGTTTTCCGTTCGGATGCGTCAACGGTATTTGCGCCCAAAAATTATTGGGGGTTTTTCCCTGGTGTGTCTGCCGGTTGGGTAGTATCGGATGAGAACTGGTTTAAAAGCAGTGTTTCCTGGATCAATTATTTGAAAATCCGTGCCTCTCTTGGACGTACAGGTAATAATAATATTAAAGCCTGGAAATGGCTGCAGTTGTATTCTGCCGCAATGGACAAGGGGTTTGGCTTTGGCAGCAATGGCGGACTTTATGTGACCGGTCTGACGCCGGAGGTTACACCTAATCCGGATGTAAAATGGGATCGTACCTTGCAGCGCAATGTTGGTCTGGATATGGCCTTCCTGAACAGGCGGCTTTCACTGACGTTTGATCAATATTATAATTCCAGCACTGATATGTTAACGGCAATGGCAGGGGCTATTAATGTTCCTATCTCCGTGGGTGGTGCATTTGCTGAACAAAACTATTCTAGCGTGAATGCGTGGGGAACTGAATTATCGCTTAACTGGAAGGATAATATTAAGGATTTTACCTATTCAGTAGGAATGAACTTTGGTATGGGCAATTATAAAACAATAAAATATTTTGACCAGCCCTTCGACTATCCAAATCAAATGACAAACAGAACCGCGGTGGGTAACTACGGTGTGGTACCTGTTTGGGGTTACAAGGTTTGGAAGGGCACATCTTCTGGCGATGGTATTATGCGGACAGATGAGGATATTAATAATTATTGGGCTTATCTGACTGACCATGCAAACAATTCCGGAATTGCAGGGGCTGCTCCAAAATACTTTGATATTGTAGACAAATCTCAGATTAAAAAGGGAATGCTTGCATATGAAGACGTAAGGGGCGCTTTGGATGCAAACAGTAAAACTTATGGCGCACCAAACGGAACAATTGAAAAGGGGACAGGTCAGGATCTTGTAAAATTGAAAAATTCGAACAGAAGCTATACTGTCAATACCAATTTGAATTTAGGATGGAAAGGCGTTTCTTTATTAGCGCAGATTGTAACATCATGGGGTGGAGCTAATTTTCTGGATTATGTGAAACAAGGTACGTCCAGTACCAATGCGTTATGGTCTCAGCCAATTTATTTTACAGATATGTATGACTCGGCCAGTAATCCCAATGGTCGGTATCCGAGTCTGGCTTATGCCGATCAAAACGGCGTCACCTCCGATTTTTACCAGCTTCCAACCTTTCGCATGTTTGTGCGCAGTTTGAGTATCGGTTATTCACTTCCAAAAACGTGGATAAAGAGGGCGAAAATTGAAAATGCGCGGGTTTATTTATCCGGAATGAACTTGTGGGACTTTTATAATCCTTATCCTCAGAAGTTTCGCAATATGTATGATGCAGCAAATGTGGGGTATCCTACATTACGGACCTGGGCGCTTGGGATAAATTTGGGGTTTTAAAAGTTTGGTTTTTAATTTTTGATTATTTAAACAGTAATATGAAAAATAAAATATTGTATCTGATTGCTGCCTTAATCCTGTTTGTTGTTACAGGTTGCAGCAAAAGGTTCCTGGAGGAAATGAAGCCTTACGATAAATATGGCGAGGAACAGGTGTTTGAGAATGAAACGCTTACTGGCTGGTATATTGACAGAATGTATAACTATTATTTTGTGAATTACAGGAGTCCTGTACAGTCTGTGGTTGCATTGTATAATGACAGCCGCACAAAGATGACCGAAGAAATGGGGGGTACTGTAGGTGATTATATCAATCCCGGTAAGACCCTTCAGCTGGCATCAGAAGCTGATAACTATTATGGGGCGGCCATTGGAGCATCCATTCCGAACCCGGTGCCCCCATATACACGGATACGCTACGCAAATTTTCTAATCCAGAAAATTGATGAGAAAGGCCAGAATTTATCGGAGGCATTTCGTAAAACGTCCAAGGGACAAATGTATTTCCTTCGGGCCCTGCAATATTTCGATCTGGTAAGAATTTATGGAGGTGTACCAATTATTACTACGGTCCAGGATGCGAGTATGACCGATGAAACGATCCGGATACCTCGGTCTACTTCATCCGAATGTTTTACGCAGATTGTAAAAGATCTGGATTCAGCGGCAGCACTGTTGCCGATGAAATGGGACTCGCCGACTACAAATTATGGTCGACTTACAGCCGCGGGTGCGTTGGCTATGAAAAGCCGGGTTTTGTTAACAGCAGCGAGCCCGTTGTTTAATAAAGATTGGGACAACTCCGGAAGCGAAAAATGGCAGGCCGCTTTGCAGGCAGGGTTGGATGCAGAAACGAAGCTCTCCGCAGGAGGCTACGGTTTGTATGGCACCACGGCCAAAGACTGGGCGGAGATGACCTACAAGCAGAACAACTCTACGCCCAATAGTGAAGCGATTATGGTGTTTTTGTTTAATACGACGTCTACCAATTCCACAGGGTACAACAATACATGGGAAAATACAGTTCGGCCAACCGATTATAAAGGCGGTGGCGGTGTTTCTGCTCCAAAAGAAATGCTCGACCTTTTTCCGCTTGCCAATGGATCACGCCCCACTATTGGGAACGGGTATGTGGACACCTTTTTCTTTGAAAACCGCGAGCCTCGTTTTTATAGAACCTTTGCTTTTTCAGGTGCAAAATGGGGAATTAAGGACAATGCAAATAAATCTACCTGGTTTTACCGGTGGCGTGCAAACGCAACGGCCAGTCCGGTATACTATGGCAATAACCAGACGAACAGTCCTGCATTGGTTCGTAAGATGTCCAATCCGGCTGCGGATAGTACAGGCTTTGCATATTCCAACACCAGTATTTTTGAATACCGTTACGCAGAGCTCTTGTTAAATATAGCCGAATGCTATGCCGCAAAAGGGGATATCGGCAATGCGATTACCTATTTAGGAAAGGTTCGCGGACGCGTGAAAATCCCATCGGCCAATAACTACGGCATTGGCCCGCTTTCTGATAAATACGCTGCGTTGGAAGCCTGTTTGTATGAACGTCGTGTTGAGCTGGCATATGAGGGAAAGCGGTTTTGGGATATCCAACGGTGGATGTTGTATGATGGTGGAGTACCTGCAGGTGATAATACCTGTCAGAAACTTGGATTGAATCCTATAAATGGGACATCGCGAAGTGGTTATTACTGGCAAAATAAATATTACGGTACTAAAGATACATTGACAACGGCCGATAGAAATATTCTGATCGATCCGGATGCGGCGGATTTCAATGCCCAGATTGCAAAACTGAAAGACGTATATAAAAAGTGGTTTGTAATGACTCCATTGGATAAACCTTGGGACCAAGTAAGCAACATTGGCGTTACGATATTATTCCGGCCTAACTACTACCTGTCAGGTCTGTCAGCCACCGTATTAAGTAATAACCCCTGGTTGCAACAGACGAAGGGCTGGCTGGATTATTCGGGAGGACAAGGGACATTTGACTATCGCCAGTAAAAATACTACAGACTAAACCAATACAATGCTCCAAATTGATTAAAAAAAAGAAGATGATTAAAAAACTAAAGATTACATCGTTATTGTTTTGTATTGGAATTAGTGGATTTGTAGCCGCCCAGTATCCTAAAATACCGCAGGAAGACCAGGCCCGCTCCAAAGCCCTGCTGGAAGCAGCAGAAAAACATTCGGACTCCATGTGGGCCATAGCCTATCCCATCATCGACAAAGAAGCGAGAGAGGGAAGGCCTTATATACCCTGGGCCTCCCGTTATGATGAGCTGCCGCATTCCGATATCCCGGCATTTCCGGGAGCAGAAGGAGGGGGCAAATTTGTACGCGGCGGCCGTGGGGGAAAGGTGATCGTGGTAAATAGCTTAAACGACGATGGCCCGGGCAGTTTTCGCTGGGCCTGTGAACAGGGCGGTGCCCGGGTAGTGGTGTTCAATGTGGCGGGCATCATTCGCCTTAAGTCGCCTGTTATTGTGCGAGCACCTTATATTACGATCGCAGGTCAAACAGCGCCAGGTGATGGCATTTGCATTGCCGGAGAAACCGTTTGGATCAATACACATGATGTCATTATCCGTTATATGCGTTTCCGTCGTGGCGAAACCTGGGTGGGCAGGAGGGATGATGCTATTGGCGGTAATCCCATAGGCAATATTATGATCGATCATGTATCGGCCACCTGGGGACTGGATGAGAATATGAGCATGTACCGCCACATGTATAACGACAGTACTGGCAAGATCGAGGATAAATTCGGTACGGTGAATATCACCATACAGAATTCCATCTTTGGAGAATCGCTGGATACCTGGAACCATGCATTCGGCAGCACACTGGGAGGAGAGAACTGCAGTTTTATGCGGAACCTCTGGGCCAATAATACGGGCCGTAACCCTTCAGTCGGCTGGAACGGTATCTTCAATTTTGTAAACAATGTGGTATTTAACTGGGTACATCGCTCCATTGACGGAGGTGATTACCGGGCGCAGTTCAATATCATCAATAACTATTTTAAACCAGGTCCGGCTACCTCCAAGGATAATAATGTAGGCCACCGGATCTTAAAACCGGAAAGCGGGCGCAGCAAATTGAAGTATAAGGTATACGGCCGGGCCTACGTAAACGGTAATATAATGGAAGGTTATCCGGAGGTCACAAAGGACAACTGGAACGGAGGTGTTCAGGTGGAGGAAGAAAAGAATGCCGGTGAGTACACCGACTATATCCGGCAATCA
>Ga0222424_100544_pt1 | contig 17893 bp, 15 predicted proteins | sample 2B2ome_FD_182468 | JGI IMG/M metagenome (GOLD analysis project Ga0222424, IMG submission 182468) | Enriched microbial communities from leaf-cutter ant dump, University of Wisconsin, Madison, United States - 2B200A (version 2) | ecosystem: Environmental > Terrestrial > Nest > Insects nest > Nest... | reverse complement strand
TATTGTTGATGAATACCAGATCGTAGAGGCCAAATCCATCGGTGCGGATATCATTCTTTTGATAGCCGCCTGTCTTACTCCGGCGGAAGTGGAGCGCCTGGCGCTGTTTGCTGCATCCCTGGGGCTTGAAACGATCCTGGAACTGCATGCCGAAGCGGAGCTGGAGCATGTGTGCGATGCTACAAAGATCGTTGGGATCAATAACCGGGATCTGAAAACATTTTCTGTAGACCTGGAGCGGAGTCTGAAAATGGCGGAAAAGATCCCCGCTGATAAAATAAAGATCGCGGAAAGCGGGATCGATAAAATTGAGGACATCCTGTTGTTTCGCCGCAATGGGTTTAAAGGTTTTTTGATCGGCGAATATTTTATGCGCCAGGAAAATCCGCCGGTTGCATTTGAGGATTTTGTAACCCGTTTAAAGCAGGAAGCATGAGCCGGCCCCTGGTTAAAGTATGCGGTATGACCCAGCTGCGGCAGGTGGAAGAGCTGGCCGTGCTGGGAGTGGATTATGCGGGGTTTATTTTCTATCCCCCTTCGCCGCGGTATATGGGTAACAAGATCGATCCCGGCGCATTGAAGCAGCTTGGGGGCATAAAAAAGGCGGGTGTTTTTGTGAATGCCACAACAGATGAAGTGCGGGATGCGGTTGCGGCCTACGGCCTGGACCTGGTGCAGTTGCATGGCGATGAAACTCCTGAGTATTGTAGTGAGCTAAAAGATGTGGCAACCATCGTAAAAGTATTTCGCATAACAGGTAATGAGGACATAGCGCATATTACCGCGCCGTATACAGCAGTTGCGGATGCTTTTTTGTTTGATACAAAAGCAAAGGAATATGGAGGAACCGGTAAAAAGTTTGATTGGTCGGGTCTGGAACATGCCCGCCTGGAGCGGCCTTACTTTTTAAGCGGTGGTATCGGGCCGGGCGATGGGGATGAACTGCGGGCTTTTTTGCATGCGAATCATGTATATGCCCTGGATGTGAACAGCAAATTTGAAACCGCACCGGGGATTAAGGATATAAAATTGCTTGAGGCGTTTATGGGCAGCCTGGAAGGATAGCCTGTAATTTGCATACGATACCGGTACGATAATAAGGGAACCATGGAAAATATACAACTGAGAAGGGCCGCCTGTTCAGACCTCGCTGCCGTATTACAGCTGCAAAAACACTGCTATCGGTCAGAAGCGGCCATTTACAATGATGATACCATTCCACCACTTACCCAAACACTGGAAGAACTGTATGAAGAGGTAGCGCAGGGTTCGGTTTGCCTGGTTGCCTGCCAGGGGCAAACAATTGTTGGTTCGGTACGGGGAATGATAAAAGGAATTACCGGGTACATCAACAAATTGATTGTGGCGCCGGTCTGCCAGAACCAGGGAGTCGGAAAACTACTGATGCATGAAATAGAGCGGGAACTTGCCCCTGTTTCCCGTTATGAATTGTTTACAGGAAGCAGGAGCAAAAAGAATCTTGCACTGTACCAAAAGCTTGGCTATACGGCCTTCAGGGAACAACCGGTCAATGACCGGCTGACCTTTATCTTCCTTCAGAAATACTTGTCGGAGTGTTTAAAATAACAGCGCGGGACCGAATATCCCGTCCCGCCTGAATATGCCCTTTATTACCCTGTTGCCGGCTTCAACAGCAGGCCCTGCAACCTGTTTTTGTTATCAGGGGTAACAAAAAGGCGCTTTCGTGGATATAGTATAAACAACAACCATCATTTAAAATTTTATACTATGCAAACGAAAGATTTAACCCTGGCCTGCCGGTACCGGCCGCTCGGTTTTCAGCACATTTTTTATCTTGTTTTTGTGGCGGCGCTCTTGCTGAGCTCCCTGGGTGTTTTTGCGCAAACCCAATCCCTGTTGCAGGAAGACCGGCTGACCGGAAAGGGCTTCCGGTTTGGTTTGAACGGCGGGTATGACCTGTTCCCCGATTATAAGAACAATACGCCTTATATCCGTTATCAGGGGGGGCTAAGTGCAGGTCTCACCGCCGGTTATTACTGGAAATGGTTCAGTGTGGGAGCAGATGTGGACTATATTAAGAACCGGCCGCAGAATCAATACCCTACCGATTCTGTTTTTGACCCGGTGAATAATGTACTGATCAAAGATTTTACATTGACAAAACAGGATATCACCCGCATCTTTTATGGGATTGGCCCCGGCGTACATTATACCGATCGTCAGGGGCGGTTTGCCGTGGAGCTCAACGGCAGGGCCGGTTTTGCCTCCATTAAAGGCGGCAGTCTTGCACTCACCGGTAAGAACGGGTCGCTTGAGCAGGTACTCAATTATCATGGCGGGTATAATGTAAGCAATGCTCTGAGCTTTAAAGGATCGCTGCGGGCACAATACTTTTTTAATGATTTTATCGGCATGCACATAGGCGCCTACTATCTGCGCCATCTCAATACAAAAGATGCTGTTGGCCCTGCCGGTTATTCAGCCGCCTACCGGGCTTTTGAGCCGGATGAAAAAGGGATACGTTCCTTTACGGAAAAGGATCTGAGAACGATTGGTGAACCCTGCAACTGTGATATAGCATCCATCGGTGCCTACGCCGGTCTCAGCCTCCGGCTGCCTTCCCGCAGAAAAACGAAGATTCCCGCTCCTGTGGTACCAACACCTGTAGAGGCCTGCAATACCTGCCAGGTATATGCGCTGGCTGTTACGGCACGGGATCAGTATACCCGCGAAGTGTTGCCGCATACCGATGTGGCGGTTAAGGATGCCGCAGGCAACGTGATCCGTTCGGGTGTTACAAATGCTTTTGGGGTTGTTGTATTTTCCAACATCACACCGGGGAATTATGCGGTTAACGGAAAATTATATACTGTAGACCTGGCTCCGGCACAGGCTGCAAAGGGTGAATTCATTGCCAATGGTACGCTTCAGAAAGAGCTTTTATACACCGACCAGAATTTTATACTTAAAGGAAATGCGGTGGTATGTAATACCGCAACTGCATTACCCGGTGCTACCGTGGTATTAAGGGACCGTGCCAGTGCGGTAGAAAAAAATACCCAAACCGATGGTGAAGGCGCATTTATCTTTCACCTGAAACAAAAATCAGAAATGACCGTGTTTGGCCGCAAGGAAAAATATTTTTCACAAATGGTCAATATCTCTGCGGCTGATTATAACCGGAATACCACACTGTTTGTAAAACTGGAAATGTGCATGGAGGAAGCCGATTGCGACAAGGCCATCCGGTTAGAGAACATTCATTATGATCTGGATAAATTCTTTATCCGTGAAGATGCAAAACCGGAGCTGAACCGCCTGGTGCAATTTATGAACGATAACCCGGGGGTACGTGTAGAACTGTCCTCTCATACCGATTCCAGAGCCTCGGATGCCTATAACCAGAAGCTGTCGCAAAACAGGGCCGATGCGGCGAAGGCCTACCTGGTTTCAAAAGGAATTACAGCGGACCGGATCGTTGCAAAGGGATATGGAGAAACCCGGCTGCTGAACCGATGCGCTGATGGGGTGAACTGTTCTGAAGCCGAACACCAGTTCAACCGGCGTACAGAAATGAAGGTGATCTGTCCGGGAAGATGATCCCGGGCGCCAGGGCAACGGACCCCGAAACGGTCCGTTGCTCCCTGATGCGTATAGCAGACATTGGCGAAGGGTGATCTATTGAGCTGGGGTCGTTTGCCAACAATCAATCATTAATCCAATAAAAAATATCAATAATGAAAAAGTATATCATAAAATCACTGGGTATCGTTTGCGTTTGTTCAATGGTTCTGCTGACACCATCGTCCTGCAAGAAAGAAACCTGCGATTACTCAATACCCGAAAGTGCGGGGCAGGGCTGTAATGCAGGAATGGATGTGGCCTTCCTGGTTGATTATACGGGAAGCATGGGGGCCGCCATCGATTCGGTTAAAAAAGAAGTGAACAATATTGCCAATGCTATTGTAACAGAGTCCGGTGGTGATTACCGGCTTTCTCTTTCCATATTTGACGAATATACAAAGCCCGGCACCGAACTTCCGTTACCCCAGTACATCAATGCGGCGGATTATACGGGGCTGCCGGCTAACCAGAAACTGGTGATCAGTACAGGGCCCACCACCAACCAGTACCTGACCATGATGGAGAAATTTGGTACGGCAAACAAAACATCATTCAGCACACAGCTGGCAAAACTGAACAACCCCGCGGCTATGAAGCTGGGTGCGGGGATCGGCGGCCCCGAGCCGGGCGACCTGTTACTGAATGAGATCCTCAGCAACCAGTTCGCGGGCACCTGGCGCAGTGGTAATATTACCAAACTTGCCGTGATCATTACCGATGCGCCGGCCAGCGGCGATGATGATAATGCCACGGCTGCGGATGATACCTACCTGGATGCGCTTGCGGCCACCGCCAACAGCATGGGCATCCAATGCATCCTGCTGACTACGTTTAAAGGCAACCCTACTTACCCGGCAAATTACAAGCTGCAGCTGATTGCCAATAATACCGGAGGAAGGGCCTATGAGTTCAACAATTTTAATAATATTTCGCAGGACCTTATTTCCATTATCCAGAATATCTGCGATCAGGATAAGGAACGGAAATAGTTCAGAGATCGGGTCGCTGAAGCTTTCAAAAAAACCAAAGGTGAAATGTTACCAGGTCTGTCCGGTTGATACGGGCAGGCCTGGTGTGGTTTTGCAGATGCCACCGGCAAAACGGCCTTGGGACACCCGGTTACGTGAAAGATGCGGGGCAGGCAATGATAAAACCGCTATTTTTGAACCTTTATAACTACCGGATCATGCGTATTGTAAAAGAGATAGCGGGCAGGATTTGTGCAGCCTGGGCATTGGTTACTTTTATTGTAACCTTTATTCTTGTACTGCCCTTTGCACTTGTTTCCTACCTGTTTCCGGAGCCGGCCTCTACGGCTTACTTCATTAAAGTGTCGAAAATATGGATGCATGTATGGTTTTTCCTGATCGGTTGTCCGATACGTGTGCGGGGAACGGAGCATTTTAAAAAAGGTGAAGGATATATCGTTACCTGCAATCATAATTCGTTGCTGGATATTCCGCTTTCTTCGGCTTTTATTCCTGGACCCAATAAAACGATTGCTAAAACCAGTTTTGCAAAGATCCCGGTCTTTGGCTGGTACTATACAAAAGGATCCGTACTGGTAGACCGGAAAAGCGAGACCAGCCGGAAGCGGAGTATTGAAAAAATGAAAACGGTACTCAGGCAGGGCATGCATATGTGTATTTATCCCGAGGGTACACGTAACCGGACAAAAGAGCCGCTGAAGCCGTTTTATAACGGTGCGTTTAAGCTGGCAGAGGATACGGGGCACGCGATCATTCCTGCGGTGATCCTGGGCACCAAACAGGCGGTTCCGCTCAATAAAGCCTTTTTCTTTTTGCCCCGGGCTCTGGAGATTCATTTTTTAAAACCGGTTGAAGTAAAGGGCCGGAATACCGCGGCGCTGAAAGAAGAAGTGTTCCATATTATGAAAAAGCACCTGGAAATATAAGCATTCGGGCGTGCGGGAATTTGAATTCCGGGGGCATAGCGGTTAGTCATCAATAGTTCGCTGTCAGGCGTCGGCGATCAATCGGCTTTGCAAAAGGTCTCCCGGGTCATTTCTTCTCCTGAACAGATAAGCTATCAGCAATCAGCCGGATTTATCAGCTATCCCGTATTGAGAATGGAGCATCGGGGCAACCATCAGGTATCAGAAACGACACCGGATCTGTTCGGACGCTTCCTGGGAGTGCTTTGCACCTTAAACCGCTTAATACCGCGGGCCTCCGTTAAAGAAGGACCGGTTCCGGTTGATCTTCAGATCCTGCAGCATGCCCGATTTGGGGCTGATGGTGAAATTGTAGTATTTATAAATACCGATAGGGGAAACGCTGGCCGAAAACTGCCAGCAATGCAGGTCGCGCGAAATCGTAAATCCTACTGTCTGGATCTGCTTGGTCTTAAAATCGTATGCACCATTTACATTAAAGTTCCATTTAGGGGTGAGGTTAAAACTACCACTCAGATTGGTGCTGGAGTTGATCCCGTTGCCCGCATATGCTCCGGAAGTGCTGGTGGGCTTGCTGTATGTGAGCGAATAGGAAATATTGAACGACCAGGGGGTGTTAAAATCCACAAATTCAGCCGGGTTCTGCCGCATATACTCCATCAGGCGTTGTTGGTCGCCCTGAAGCATGGGGTCATTCATTTGTTGGTTCATGGCATCTTCCCGTTGTTTGGCCTTATTGGCATCCTTGGGCTTGCTCTGGAAACTGGTGCTCATGGTTACACTGGCATTGGTGAGGGTACCTATATTGAACCGCCGGCCCTGCCAGGCATATTCTTGAAAGTTGGGTATACCATTTGCATCCAGCTTATAGGGCATAATGGTACCATTGGCGCTGATATTGATCTTTTCAAACAGGTTGGTTCTGAAATAAAGGTTGAAGGGGGCAAGCCGGTACGAATTGGAATCTGCAAACATATTGTACCCGGAGGTAAAACCAAAGCCCTCGATCAGACGTATTTTTTTAAACCCGTTCTCATCAACAGTGCCTGACCCCGACCCCGAGTTGTTTGCATCCGTACTATCCGCATCGGCCTTCTTTTTCTTGGCTTTTACCTTCATTTCCAGGTTATTATCGACCCCGAAATTAAAACCGCCGAATCTTCGGGGCTCATAGGTAGGTAAGGGAGATGAGTACAGTCCGGCCAGCTTATCATAATAAACGGTTGACAGGGCGCCGTTTTGTCTGTTTCTGACGGTCACCGGCTGAAAATTATCCTTATTGATATCCGGTGTGTAATTAAGTGATACATTGGGACGGATCACGTGCCGGATGCCCTGTACCCGTTTATTATGGAACTGGTAGGTACCATACAGCGCCGTATTCAGGCTGATGCCCATGCTCATCTGTTTGCGCAAACCGACGCCATGATCCATTTTTGCGATAACCGTGTCATAGACTACCTCCTGTCCGAATTCGTTCAGCCCTTTCCACTCTACTACCTTGTAATCTGCGATCCGGCTTACCATGTTCTGCGAATAGGAGATGGACGGAGAGATCATCACCGCTCCACCCAGGATGGGCGGCAGAGAGAGCGATATGGGGATGCTTTGGTTGGCATTCCATTGCAGCGTGTCCCACATCCGTGCAAATGCATTCTTATACAGATTCAGGTTTTTAAGAGAGTCGCGTGCCCGGTCGGCATACTCATAGTAAGACATAGAGTTCTGAAACCCTGTCTGAAACCCGATACCCAGCTGCTCGTACCATTTTTTGGTACCGGCGGCATTCTTTTTTTGAAGCGGGTAGATGGTGTTCATGGTGAACGCCATGTTCGGAAAGTTGAAGGTAACCAGGCGTTGTGCGTTGTTCTGGTTATGGTTAAAGCTGGCTGTAAAGTTAAAAGGTCTGTCCTGCCAGGTCTTGGCATAGGTAATGGAAGAACCTGCGGTGTTATTGGCCATGTTCAACAGGTTACTGTTAGGAACATTCTCGTTATACCGGGTGGAGCTCATGTTCACATTGGCCGAAAAGCTAACCCCCGGCCGGGAACGGGTATCCGACGAATGCGACCAGTTCAGTGTATAGGTACTTACCTTCGAAAAATCAGGGTCGCCCCTGAAATTGCGCCGGGTGCGCTGTAAGCCAAAGTTCATTGAGCCCTGGTATTTATATATTTTTCGGTAGGTGGGCTGTACGTTCACCATCCAGCTTCCATAGGAATAGATATTTCCATAGATCTGTGCATCCCAGTGATCGTTGATCACCTGGTAGTATCCCATGCGGGAGAGGCCCAGCCCCATTTGGTCGTTGCGCTCAAAAGAGGGCGACATCATACCGGAGTGCCGGCCCTGGGATAAGGGATAAAACCCGAACGGAAGATAGATGGGTACCGGCACAGAATCAAATTCGGGCCGTACTGCCCCGGTAACGGCCAGTTTTTTATTAACGATCTTGGCCCGGCGCGCCCGGAAGCCAAAATGCGGATGATCCAGGTTACAGGTGGTAAAAAAAGTGCCCTGCCCGTACATCGTGCGGGCATCGATCTTTTTGGCAATTTCGGAGTGCACGTACATTTCGCCCTGCTGGGTAATGGTTCCCTTGGTAATCCCCTGCTGCGATTTTATATTGTACTCCATGCCCTCGCTTTTGTAGGAATCCTGTCCCTGCTTCATTTCCGCGTAATCGGATATTTCACCGGTGCTGTCCCTGCCGGCCTTTGCCGTAACAATGTGGTTGGTCTGGTCGATCCCGATTTCCGGGGCGGTCAGGGTCATATCCAGGTACTCGGTTTTTGCATCACCGTAGAGATTGATCTTTTTAGAGTCAAGAAAGCCTACAATAGAGTCCTTTCCGGAATAGGTAACCGGGCCCGAAAGGGTATCTTTGGAAATTTTCAGATGAAAGGTGTCCGTTTTGCCGTGGGCTGCCGTATCGATGTCCAGTTTGGCAGAATCGGTTATCTTTAGGCTGTCTTTTGACGGAATGGTATCTTTTATGGATTTTTGGGGAACGGTGTCTTTTTGAAATACAGGGCTTTTTCCCAAACCGGCAAGGTCCGGAACAGTAAAAGCGCCAACGCCTTTTTTACCAGCCAGTAATATCATAGCTGTTAGAAAAGGGACAACAAAATAAATTCTTTTAAATTTGCGCATTAGGGTTTAAACCAAAGTACGGCGCAAATGTATAAATAACATAGTAAAGATTTTGTGAAGCTTGAAACTAAAAATCAGATATTACTTCGAAGCGTGAAAAAAATATGAAAAAATTTGTAATTCAGTCTATTCTATTCATACTTACGGTGGGATGTTTTTCCGGTATTGCAGCACAACAGGGCACTTCGGGTGCAAAGGCCGGGGCCGTGAAAACGATCATTGTGGATGCGGGACATGGGGGTAATGATGTAGGCGCCGAAGGTCTTCAGACCACGGAGGCAGCCATAACCCTGCAGGTTGCACGAAAACTGGCTACGGCAATGCGGAGTCAGCTGAAGGGGATCAATATCCTGGAAACCAGGCCCACTTCCGCACTTCCGGGAGGAATGTCCAATTCTGTTGCCGCCAACCGGTTCCGCGCTGATTTTGCCAACCGGAACAACGGGGATCTTTTTATTTCGCTGCATTGTAATGCGGCCGGAAGAAGGCCCGGTGGCTGGTATATAAAAAAGGTGATCGGACGGGAAGCCCATACAAAAACGGTAACGGTAGGAAAAGGCAAGAAGAAAAAGAAAGTTAAAAAGACCTATTATGTGAATAAATATGAAGATGTATGGGTCGAAAATAAGGCAAGGGGTACCGAAACCTATATCTGGGCCGTGGGAAAGAATGAGCAAAAGGTCAACTCAATGAAAAATATTGATGATGAGGACAGCGATTATTACAACGAGGAAACTGGCGGCGGTGCAGATGCTCCTCCGCTGCCGGACGTGAATGATCCTGCGGAGCGGGTGCGGATGCTGATCTACGCCCAAAACTATTTCCGGAAAAGTTATTCCCTGGCTGCGCTGGTAGAAAAAAACTTTATTTCCGACGGACGCCTCAGCAGGGGGGTACAGCAGCGGAACCATAAGGGGATCTGGGTACTTCAGGCTACCGGTATGCCCAGCATCCTTGTTGAAATGGGCTTTATCAGTAATAAGGAGGATGAAGCATACCTGATCAGCTCCGAAGGACAGGAGGAAATTGTGAACAGCATTCTCTCCGCGGTTAAAACCTATATAGAAAAATATAGTAATGTTGCACCTGGAGCCCTGGCGGCCGTAAACAGGGCCGAATAACCGGTTGCTGCCCCTGGCGCTATACAAAGAATTAACGATTTTGATGGTGAGTTTTTTGTATAAATACGCTGGTTTTTAATTTTTTCGGACGTTATTTGCAGTATTGTTTGAGTTAATTGGCTTCAGAGAGAATTTAAACCATGTTTCAATGAAAATATCAAATGAACTTAAAGTAGGCGTTCTGGCTGTATTGGCCATTACTGCCCTAATATTCGGGTTCAGGTTTTTGAAAGGGAAGGATATTTTTAATCATAACCCAAAGATTTACGCCATCTTTAAATCAGTAGGAGGACTGGAAAAATCCAATTTTGTAAAGATCAATGGTCTTGCGATCGGATCGGTTTACAAAATTGAACCGGCCAACGCAAATGTAGACTCCATCAGGGTAACCCTCAGCATTACAGAAGATGTAAATATCCCCGGTAATTCGGTGGCTTATATTTCGGGAAGTCTGCTGGGTGCATCCGAAGTGGTGATCGATAAAGGAAATTCGACCCAATACCTGGGGGATGAAGACCGTATCAATACCAAGGTGGAGGAAGGGTTGCTGGGAAACCTTTCTTCCGAAGCCAAGCCGCTGATGGGAAAGGTGAGAACCGTAGCTGATTCGCTTACCCTGTTATTATCAAATGTTAATAATACGCTGGATGTATCCACTCAGCGTAATCTGCAGGAAGCCATTGCGCATTTGAAAAATACGGTGGCATCCCTCAATCTTTTGTTAACAAGCGTGCAAAAGCCCCTGGCGGCGTCGCTTGACAATATGAGCGTATTTACCGAATCGCTGAAGCGCAATAACGGAAAAGTGGACCAGATCCTGGGTAATGTAGATACACTGACCAAAAACCTGTCTGCATTACAACTGCAGCAAACTATGGATACGCTAACATCAACGGTGGCCGCGTTGCGTAATACGGTTGGCCGGATATCGAGTCCGGAAGGTAGCATCGGCGCACTGATGAACGACCGGCAACTGTATAATCGCCTAAACGAAGTAGCGCTGAGCGCCGAGATCCTCCTGGATGATATCAGGGTACATCCCAAACGCTATGTGAATATTTCCGTTTTTGGCAAAAAAAATAAGGCGGGAGAGCTGACAGCCCCCTCCATAAAGGACACTGTTCCCCGATGATAATGCGTACTTCTTTTCTCCGAAAATCCGGTTTATTTTTCCTGCTGCTGCTGGGAGTACTGTGGGCAGGGGCACAGCAGATCAGCCCGGTGCCTCAGGGAACTCCCGTTGATATCATTCATGCGGACACTACATCCTTGAAAAAGGCAGACGATAGCACCAACCTGACGGTGCTGGTAGGCAATGTTGTGATGAAACAGGGTACCACCATCTTCAAATGTGACCGCTGTGTAAGGAATGACCGTACCCGTACCTTTGAGGCCTGGGGAAATGTGCATATTAATGATTCCGATACCACAAACATCTATTCGGGACATTTAAAATATCTTACAGACAAGCAGATCGCCTACCTGGATAAAAATGTAAAGTTAACAGATGGCCGCGCCACGCTGACCACACCGGATCTGGAATACAATATGACCACCAATATTGCTACTTATAAAAATGGCGGAAAGGTCGTGAATGATAAAACGGTTATTACCAGTAAGGAGGCCTTTTATTACACCGATATTAAGGACGTTTATTTTAAAAAGAATGTATTCGTAAACGATCCCGGGTATAAAATCACCACCGATTCATTACTCTACAATACGGAAAACCGGGTTGCCCGGTTTATTGCATTAACGCATATAAAAGATAGTACCAATGCTACCATGAATACCCGGGATGGATATTATAACCTGAAGAACGGGGATGCACAGTTTGGCCAGCGTCCGCTGATCAATGATGGCAAAGGGGTAACGGTAGAAGCGGATAAGGTATCGCTGGACCAGGGGTTTGCAAAAGCCGAGGGGAATGCCGTTGTGATTGATACGATCCGCAAAACCACAATCATCGGGAACCTGATCTACCAGAACCGGGTTACAGAAGCGGTGCTGGCTACCTTACAGCCCCTGATGATCATCAAACAGGGGGAGGATTCGATCTTTATAGCTGCAGACACGCTCTTTAGTGCAAAACTTACGGACCTGTATGTGGTGTCCCCGGCACTGGGCGGCGACAGTATCCGGATAAAACCGGATACACTGAACCCGGTTCCGCAGGATTCCCTGGGTACGGGTCAGCCACCAACAGATAGCGCAACGGCTGCCACCCTGCCGGTCATCAGGGATTCGGCGGCAGTGGTGAAAGCTGCAGCCGGAATTGCGCAAGAGAAAAAGATCGCGCTGCCTTCCTCAACGGATTCGCTGCATCGCGGGGCCGTCCGGGATAGTGTACCGGCAAAAGCGGTAACCAATGTGCCCAAAGTGCTGGTGAAAACGGTGAAAGATACTGTTGCCGCAGCCGGAGCAACGGCTGCCAAAACGCCGGCAAAGGCCACATTACCCTCGAAGAGCGCGGCAGATAATGACAGTACCAACCGGTACTTTGAGGCGTTTCATCATGTGAGGATCTATAGTGACTCGCTGCAGGCCGTTTGCGACAGCCTGTTCTATTCCTTTAAAGATTCTACATTCCGGCTGTACCAGGACCCGGTTGTTTGGGGCAAGGCCAGCCAGATAACGGGCGATACGATTATGCTGCATACCAGGAACAAACAGATCAACCGGTTTGAAGCCTACAAAAAAGGGTTTATGATCAATCATCTGGAAGATAAGGCGTATAACCAGGTAAAGGCCACGCGGCTGGATGGCTATTTTACAGAGGGCAATATGGACTCGGTACGGGCAAAAGGAAACGCAGAATGTATTTATTATGTGCAGGATGCAGACAGCTCCTATATAGGCGTCAATCAGACCAAATCCGATATCCTGGATGCCTATTTCTCCGAGAAAGAGCTGAAAAAAGTGGTATTGAGGTCCGACGCCAGTGGTACACTATACCCTCTGAAAGATAAATCCCCCGATGAGATGCGGTTACCCGATTTCAAATGGCGGGAGGCGGAGCGACCCAAAACGAAATATGAATTGATGCAATAATAGATCGTCCGGTCAGGCCTCTGGGGGCGCCGGTTGCAGCCTTAACAAGGTCTGCGCTGCCTTGGATTGGTTGCTGTTTCAGGCTTTTTTATCCGTTACGATGTACCATTCCCTGCCGTCGATAATTTCAATGTGCCATATCCATTCCGCGATATTGAACGTGGTGTTTTTCCCTGCTAAATGAACAATGGCGTCAGCTGTAAAACTTATATTGCTCAAAAAAGCCGATTGATGAGCATCCTGTTCAGGCCGCCGGATTTTATCATCTAAAATCACTCTCATGGCTGTGTTTGCACTATATGTAGGGCCATATAAATATACATCATCAGGAAGGCGGATCAAAATTTTCTTTCGCACAGTGGGTACCCGGCTCAGTTTCATACGGTTGAACCGGAACATCCTCTTGTAAACGTAACGGAGCACTACAGATCCGGATGGTTATGGTTGCTGTGTACGGATAAAAACCGGATAGGAAAGCCTTGCACAATACCCGTTTAACAACGGATCCGGAATGGTACCGGCAATGCCGTCCGGCCTTTATATCCCATGCATTTCCTGTATCTTTACGCCTCATCAAAAAAAAGTGACAGAGCATGCAGGCATCATATAAAGAACCGGATGAACAGGGATATTACGGAGAATTTGGAGGTGCGTACATACCGGAAATGTTGTACCAGAACGTGGAAGAGCTGCGGGAGAACTACCTGAAAATCATTGCAGATCCTTCTTTTCAGGAAGAATATCATCTTTTACTGGCCGACTATGCAGGGCGGCCAACGCCGCTGTATCATGCAGCGAGGCTGAGTGATAAATACCAGACCCATGTATACCTGAAGCGGGAAGATCTTTGCCATACCGGCGCGCATAAAGTGAACAACACGATCGGGCAGATCCTGGTGGCAGAGCGTCTGGGGAAAAAACGCATCATTGCTGAAACCGGTGCGGGACAGCACGGGGTTGCAACGGCTACCGTGTGCGCGCTGAAAGGGCTGGAGTGTATTGTGTATATGGGGGAAAAGGACATCGAACGCCAGGCTCCAAATGTAGCACGGATGAAGATGCTGGGAGCCACGGTCATTCCTGCAAAAAGTGGCAGTAAAACATTAAAGGACGCCACCAATGAGGCCATCCGCGACTGGATCAATAATCCGAATGATACATTTTATATTATAGGCAGTGTGGTAGGACCGCATCCCTACCCGGATATGGTAGCTCGTTTTCAAAGTGTGATCAGTAAAGAAATAAGGGCTCAGCTGGCTGAAAAGACCGGCTCTGAGCTGCCCCGCGCGGTCATTGCCTGTGTGGGCGGCGGCAGCAATGCTGCGGGCACGTTCTATCATTTTTTAGATGAACCTTCCGTGGGCATCTATGCAGTGGAAGCCGCGGGTTGCGGCGTTGATACCGACAAAAGTGCAGCTGCTACCCAACTGGGAAAACCCGGTATCCTGCATGGCAGCAGGAGTTACCTGATGCAGACAGAAGATGGCCAGGTGGAAGAGCCTTACAGTATTTCGGCCGGGCTCGATTATCCGGGCATCGGCCCCATGCATGCCAACCTCTTTGTGACCGGCAGAGGGAATTTTTTAAATGCTACCGATCAGGAGGCACTGGATGCCGCGTTTGAACTGGCAAAACTGGAAGGCATTATCCCGGCGCTGGAAAGTGCACATGCATTGGCTGCACTCAATAAAGTGTCCTTTGCAAAGGAAGATCATGTAGTAGTTTGTTTGAGCGGCCGGGGAGATAAGGATATGGAAACCTACATGAAAGCCATGGGAAAGTAACGGTGTAACTTTATTGGATAAATTGTTAAACTATGGGGTTTTGAAAAGGAAGTAACTGCAGATTGATTATAAAAAAGAGAAAAAGGATTTTTGATGAGCCGATTAAAAGAATTATTTGAACAAAAGGACCGGAATATACTGAATGTATATTGTACCGCAGGTTTTCCGCAGCTGAACAGTACCCTGCCGGTTATGGAGGCCCTGCAGGAGTATGGTGCCGATATTATTGAGCTGGGCATGCCCTACAGCGATCCGCTGGCCGACGGAGAAGTGATCCAGAACAGCAGCACGATTGCCCTGGAAGGTGGCATGACCCTGGCCCGGTTGTTTGAACAGCTAAAGGAAATGCGTACCCGCATCCGGGTGCCGGTGGTACTGATGGGGTATATGAACCCGGTACTGCAATATGGCTTTGAAAAATTTTGTGCAGATGCCGCTGCTGCTGGTGTAGACGGCCTGATCCTGCCGGATCTTCCGCCCTTTGAATTTGAAGCTTCTTATAAAGCGGTCATCGGGCGCCACGGGCTCGATTTTATCTTCCTGGTAACACCGGAAACTTCTGAAACACGGGTGCGGAAGCTGGATGCGCTCAGCAGCGGGTTCCTTTATGCCGTATCCTCTTCTTCTACTACGGGTAATGAAAAAGATTTTTCAGCAGTGGAAGCATACCTGGAACGTTTAAAGCATTACGAGTTAAAAAATCCGGTACTGGTGGGTTTTGGTATCAAAGACCAGGATACCTTTTCGAGGGCCTGTAAATATGCAAATGGCGCCATCATCGGCTCCGCCTATATAAAAGCGCTGGAAGGCAAAACGGATATGGCAGGCGCTACCCGCGATTTTATCAAAAACGTTTTGGGCTGATCCGTTTAGTAAAGCACTGATCCGGGAACATTAGGGTTACTAATGTTTTGCTAAATTGTTGATAACCTGCAAAGGATCTGCGGCAATTTGCGTCAGGTAATCAGCGGGTTGCAGCAATACCGGGCGCGCTGCCAATTACGTGTACATAAGTGGGTGCAACAAATAAATCGTAATCTTGTTTCACTGGGATGTATCGTCATTAAATACATTGAACAAAAATTATTGAACTAAATGAATAAAATCACTCTTTTTCTTGCCCTGATGCTGCCGGTTTTTGGAATGGCTCAAAAGTTAACATTAACAGGAACCGTAACGGGTTTGCCCGATAACAGCGCGGTGGTACTGATCGATCTGGAAAATGGTTCTTCCACGCTGGGTGAAACCAAATCCAGGGGGGGCACGTTTGTGTTGTCCAGCAAACTGGAGGCGCCAACGATTTTAGGACTGATGGTGGGCGATACCATGAAAACCGCTGTATTCCTGGGAAACGAAAATGTAAAGGTTTCCGGATCGGTGAAAACAAAAATGGACGACTGGAAATTCACCGGTTCAAAAACACAGGATGATTTTACGGAGTTTCAGGATCAGTTCATCCCGAAATTCGAAAAGGTCAACCAGCTGGGCGTTGAGTTACAGTCGGGCATGGGTAGCGACAGTCTGAGCTCAGCCATGAAAAACCAGATAGACGATATACAGAACAGTGTGGACCTTTTTATTAAGAAACACCCGTCCTCGCCGGTGAGTGCAATGGTGATCTTATCAACCATCGGTTTTACAGATGATATCGCTGTTCTTGAAAAGCGGACAAACAGCCTTACCAAAGAAGCCATGGCCACAGCCATGGGCGGGCAACTGAAAAAGGCACTCATCGATGCCCGGTTTAATGCCGTAGGAAGCGTAGCTGTTGATTTTATGCAAAAGGACACGTCCGGTAAAGATGTATCGCTGGCCCAGTTCCGCGGCAAGTATGTGCTGGTCGATTTTTGGGCAAGCTGGTGCGGGCCCTGCCGCAGGGAGAATGTAAACCTGGTAAAGACCTTTAAAAAGTACCGGGATAAGAATTTTACGGTATTGGGCGTTTCGCTCGATGAAGAAAAGGACCGTTGGCTTGCGGCTATTAAAAAGGACGAGCTTGCCTGGACCCAGGTCAGCGACCTCAAGGGATGGGAAAATGAAGTGGCCCAGAAATACCGCATTACTGCTATACCCCGCAACCTGCTGCTGGGGCCCGATGGCAAGATCCTGGGCAAAGATCTTCGTGGGGAAGACCTGGATAATAAACTGGCTGAATTGCTGGATAAATAACCCGTAAACGTTTGCTGCGGGAGATGGTTTCCCAACGATCAGGATCCTGTAAACACGCCCCGGGAGGCTTACACTGTTGTTCCTGTATGGCGTTTAATCATAAAATACGGTGAACAAAGACACCGCAGCATGTACACCGGCCTGTAGCATTCCAGTGCTATGCTTTTTGATCATAAAAGTGAATCACCCGCTGAGCTCCTGCCGGATGAACTGTTCATAGGCTGCATCAAAACAAACGAACAACACTTCGTCAATGGAGGAAGGTTGTACCAGGAATGTTTTTACCGCTGCTACAGCAACAGCTGCTGCTTCTTTTTTGGGATAACCATAAATGCCTGTGCTGATGCCGGGAAATGCAATACTCCGGCATTGATGGGCTGCCGCCAGTTCCAGGGAATGCGTATAGCAGGCTTGCAACTTAGCAGCTTCCTGCTTGTGGCCGCCGTTCCATACCGGTCCTACGGTATGGATCACATAGGTTGCGGGGAGCCGGCCGGCGGTTGTAATAACAGCCGCGCCTGTTTCGCATCCGCCCTGCCGTGCTACGATCTTTCTGCATGCTTCAAGGATCTCCGGGCCACCCGTGCGGTGAATGGCCCCATCCACGCCACCACCACCCATTAATGAAGTGTTGGCTGCATTTACAATAGCATCTGCTGTGATTTTTGTGATATCTCCTTTTAAGACATGGATCATTATTGCATGTTTACATATATCTGTTATCCAACACGGAGCCCGTTGGGTACGGGTTGTTCCGGTGACAGCAGGGTAATGATGTTTTCATCCCCAACCGTACCTAATACCAGGCATTCACTGAAAAAGTTCGAGATCTGCTTGGGGGGGAAATTTAAGACCGCTATTACCTGTTTGCCCGGCAGCGATTCAGCGCTGTATCGTTTGGTGATCTGGGCAGAGGACCTGTAGTGGCCATACTCCCCGAAATCGATGGTAAGTTTGTAAGCGGGTTTGTGTGCCTCTTTAAAAATTTCCGCATGAATGATGGTTCCCACGCGCATTTCAATTTTTGTAAAATCGGACCAGTTGATCGTTGGTTCTTCCTGCATATATGTTGTTATTTATGTACAACCGGAATA
>Ga0222424_100543_pt1 | contig 17903 bp, 18 predicted proteins | sample 2B2ome_FD_182468 | JGI IMG/M metagenome (GOLD analysis project Ga0222424, IMG submission 182468) | Enriched microbial communities from leaf-cutter ant dump, University of Wisconsin, Madison, United States - 2B200A (version 2) | ecosystem: Environmental > Terrestrial > Nest > Insects nest > Nest... | reverse complement strand
CAGGCCGGTCGCCGCGCCGTCTCGCAGTCCCCGCGCCAGCGCGTCGAGCTGGGCGATGTGCCGGAGGCCCTGCTGCGCCGCAAGCCGGCCCTGCTGCCGGAGGTGTCCGAGCTGCAGGTGGTGCGCCACTACACCAACCTGTCGCGGCGGAACTTCTCCATCGACACGCAGTTCTATCCGCTCGGCTCCTGCACCATGAAGTACAACCCGCGCGGCGCGCACCGCGCGGCCATGCTGCCGGGCTTCCTCGGCCGTCATCCGCTGGCGCCGGAGTCGCATTCGCAGGGCTACCTGGCCTGCCTGCACGACCTGCAGGAGGTGCTGAAGGAAGTCACCGGCATGAAGGGTGTGTCGCTGACACCCATGGCCGGCGCCCAGGGCGAGTTCGCCGGTGTCGCCATGATCCGCGCCTATCACGAGTCGCGCGGCGACCACGCCCGCACCGAGATGCTGATTCCCTCGGCCGCGCACGGCACCAACCCGGCCACGGCCGTGATGTGCGGCTACAAGGTCCGTGAAGTGCCGACGCTGGACAACGGCGACGTCGACCTGGAGGCGCTGAAGGCCGCCGTCGGCCCGCAGACCGCCGGCCTGATGATGACCAACCCGTCCACCTGCGGCGTGTTCGAGGTGCAGATCAAGGAGATCGCCGAGACCGTGCACGAGGCCGGCGGCCTGCTCTACTACGACGGCGCCAACCTCAACGCTATCCTCGGCAAGGTGCGCCCGGGCGACATGGGCTTCGACGTGCTGCACATGAACCTGCACAAGACCTTCGCCACCCCGCACGGCGGCGGCGGCCCGGGCGCGGGCCCCGTCGGTGTCGGCGAGCGCCTGCTGCCCTTCCTGCCGACGCCCATGGCCGGCAAGCGCGCCGACGGCAGCTACCACTGGATCGGCCCGGACGAGCTGCCGGGCAGCATAGGCCGCCTGTCCGCGTTCATGGGCAACGCCGGCGTGCTGCTGCGCGCGGCCTACTACGCCTACGCGCTCGGCCGCGAGGGCCTGCACCGCGTCGGCGAGTACTCCACGCTGAACGCCAACTACCTGATGCAGCGCCTGATCAACGAAGGCTTCCAGCTGGGCTATCCGGGGCGCCGCGCCTCGCACGAGTTCATCATCACCTTCGCCCGGGAGGCCAAGGAGCTGGGCATCAGCGCCATGGACATCGCCAAGCGTCTGCTCGACTACGGCTACCATTCGCCGACCACCTACTTCCCGCTGCTGGTGCCGGAGTGCTTCCTGATCGAGCCGACCGAGACCGAGTCGCCGGACGAGCTGGACGGCTTCGCCGACGCGCTGGTGAAGATTCTGGAAGAGGCCCGCACCGAGCCCGAGCTGGTCAAGGGCGCGCCGCACACCATGCCGGTGCGCCGCCTGGATGACGTGCGCGCCGCGCGCGAGCTGGATCTGGTCTGGCGGCCGGAGGCCTGAGCGGCTTCAGCCGCGCTGCGCCAGCAGCGAGCGGGCATGGGCGATGAGCCCGGCCCGCTCGCTCGCATCCAGTTCGTGGACCACGAGCAGCAGCTCGGCCAGGTCATTCTCGGGGCAGAACAGATAGGCCATGGGCACACCCAGCGCGTCGGCGAAGTGCTGCACCTGCGCCAGATCGGGAAAGTGCTTGCCGTATTCGTACTGGTGCACGCGCACGCGCGCCGAGTCCTCCACCAGCCCCGCCTCCACGCCCAGCTTCTCCTGGGAATAGCCGCCCTTCCCCTCGGCGCGCAGACGCGCTGACTTGGCCAGCCGCGCCGCCTTCAGTCGTGTCGGGAAAGGGTGGTTGGGGCCCATCGGGACGCAGTCCTGGATACAAACCTTGAACGATGAGTTTCTGGACTTTGCGGCATCCGCTTGTTAAATATTCCTTAACTTCATGGGTGTATGCAGGGCAGGGAGGCGGATATGGCAGGCAGGACGCATCTGGCACCGCCAGCGCGCGAGCGCGGCGCGGTGGTCATCATGACGGCGGGCTTCATGCTGCTGGCGGCGTTCTGCCTGGCGCTGGTGGTGGATACCGGGCGTCTGTACCTGGAGAAACGCAAGCTGCAGCGCATCGCCGATGTCGCCGCGCTGGAAGTGGCTTCGCGCGGCGGGTGCGGCGATACGCCGGATGGCGGCATGAGCGCGCTGGCGCTGGCGACGGAAAACGCCGCCCGCAACGGCTTTCCGGTTGGCGGCAACAACCAGCTGTCGGCAAGCTGCGGCAGTCTGGAGGCCTACGCAGGCAAACGTGAATTCCTCGTGGGCGGTGGCGTGGTGCCCTTCGGCGCGGCGCCTTGCAGCGGCACCATGGCGGGCTCATCCGCCAAGGGCGATGCCATCCGCGTGGTGGTCTGCCACACCGTGCCGGCCAGCCTGATCATGGGCGGCGTGTTCGCCGGCCGCACGGTGGCGCTCCGGGCCGAGGCCACGTCGGCGCAGGCGGAGCCGGTGGCCGTGTTCCGTGTCGGCTCCGGCCTGATCGCCACCAATCCGTCCGCGCCGCTGATGGGCTTGCTGACGGATGTCGGCGTGGACACCTCAGGCACGAACATAGCGAGCTATCAGGGCCTGGCGGGCGTCAAGATCACGCCGGCCGGCCTGCTTGAGAAGCTGGGCGTGCCCGTGTCGGCCGACATGGACATCGGCGCCCTGAATCAGGCATTGGTCGATGCCGACGTGACCATCGCCGATGTGCTGGATGCCATTGTCGATGTGGCGGGCCAGGGCAGCCTGATCGGCACCAACGCGACCTTGCTCAGCGCCCTGAGCGCCAGGCTCGGCGCCGGCCTCAAGGCGAACGTCCTGCTCCAGACGGTGGATGAAATGGGCCTCGCCATTCAGGCCAACTCGCGCGACAAGCTGCCGGGCATGGATGTCGGCGTCGATGCCCTGCAACTGCTGACGACCGCGCTGGAGCTGGCCGCGCCGGGCCATGCCCTCAATCTCGGTATTGATATCCTTGGTTCACCAGTAGATGCACGCGTCATCGAGGCGCCGGCCATCGGCATCGGCGGCGTCGGCACCACGGCCTACACGGCGCAGGCGCGTGTCTACGCCGATGTGGATACCAACAAGGGCGTGCTGAGTGGCTTGCTGAAAACGCTGGGCGTGCGCGTGCATCTGCCGGTGATTGTCGATGGCGTCGCCGCCAAAGGTGTCATCACACGCTTCAACTGTGCTGCCGACCCGCGCACTGTCACCATTCAGGTCACGTCTTCGGTGGCGAATGCCTGCATAGGCAAGATCGACAGCAGTGTGCTCTGGTCGGATAAAACGGCATGCACCGACGGGTCGTTGCAGGACGAGGACTTGGTCAGCATAGGGTTGCTGGGTCTGAAGGTCAGAGGCCAGGTGGCCGAGCAGGCGTTGCCTCAAGGGTCGACGGTCACGCTGCCGGTAGGCGGCGTGGCGGACACCGGCATCAATCAGCTGGCCGTGGGCACACTGATCAGCGACTTGCTGGATGATGTGCTGGGGCTGCTGGCCAACAGCAGCACGGTTCAGGCCGGGACGTTGACGGCTGCGCAGGCGACGGATGTTGCCAAGCAATATGCCACGAAGAGTAGTGGCAGCTACACGACGGCGGAGTTGCAGGCCATCCGCAATCAGCTTGATGCAGCAGGTTTCAACTGGGACAGACCACTTATTGGGCTTCTCACTCAAGGGCTGCATGAGGAATGGTATGGAGAGGTTGGCTGCCTGCTGTGCAATAAAACAGCCGCCACGGTGCGCCAGAAGCTGGCGGATGCACTGCAAAAGCCGGAGCAGTGCGGTCTGGTTGGTTGCATTGTGAAGACATTGGTCGATGTGGTGATCGGCCCATTGATCAAGGCAGTCTCACCTTTGCTGAAAGCCGTGCTGACACCGTTGCTGGCACTGCTCGACGACATTGGCTCATTGCTCTCGGATTTGCTGGCCGACACCCTGGGCCCGAAGCTCGGCGAAACCAAGGTGTTTGTCGATGATATTCAGTGCAGCGGCGGACCGCGCCTGGTGATCTGAGGGCGGGTGCGGCGTCTGCAGCGCCCGCCGACATATGCCACCCCGGCATAACCACATGAAAAACGATTATTTTTCAGCCGGCCCCGGCCACGCCAAGATAGCGGCTCCTGTTCCCCGTGGAGCCGCTGACCATGTCCGCCGCCCTAGCCTTAGCCGCCGATCCGCCCCAGGCCAGAACCGCCCAGCCCGATCTTCGTGATGCGCGCTGGCGTCGTTTCCGGCTGCTGGTGGTGCCCGGCTGGCACAATTCCGGCCCGGACCACTGGCAGACGCGCTGGCAGGCCTTGCAGCCGGCCGCGCGACGCGTCGAGCAGGATGACTGGGAGCGCCCGGACCCCGGCAGCTGGGTGGACCGCCTGGACGCCGGGGTCCGGGCATCCGACCAGCCGGTGGTGCTGATCGCGCACAGCCTGGGCTGCGTCACCGTCGCGCACTGGGTGCGCGAGACCGGCGGCCGTGGCGTTGCCGCCGCGCTGCTGGTGGCGCCGGCGGATGTCGAGCGCGCGCTGGCCGCGCCGGAGCTGCGCGGCTTCGCGCCCATCCCGACCGAGCAGCTGCCGTTCGCTTCGCGTGTGGTCGCCAGCGACAACGATCCCTGCTGCGCGCTGGACCGGGCCGAGCATTTCGCCAGCCGCTGGGGCTCCGATCTCGTGGTGATCCCGTCCGGCGGTCATATCAACGCGCGTAGCCAGCTGGGCGACTGGCCCACCGGCCAGCTTCTGTTGCATGATCTGGTCTGGCGTCGTCGCGCTGGCTGAGTGCCGGGCGCGCCGGCACGCCGCGCCAGCGCCGGAGACCTTTCCCATGTGCCAGCTGCTGGGCATGAACGCCAATGTGCCCACGGATATCTGCTTCTCCTTCACCGGCTTCCGTCAGCGTGGCGGCGGCACGGATCATCACGCCGACGGCTGGGGCATAGGCTTCTTCGAGGATGCCGGCTGCCGCATCTTCATCGACACCGAGCCGAGCGTGAACTCGCCCATCGCGGCGCTGGTCAGCGCGTATCCGATCCGCTCGCGCCATGTCATCGCGCACATCCGCAAGGCCACGCAGGGGCAGGTGCGGCTGCAGAACACGCACCCTTTCCAGCGCGAGGTCGGCGGCCGCTACTGGCTGTTCGCCCATAACGGCGACCTCAAGGGCTTCACCGGGCGGTCCGGGCCCACGCGCCCGGTGGGTGACACCGACAGCGAGCAGGCCTTCTGCCATTTGCTCAACGCCGTGCTGGCCGAATATCCGGATGGCCGCCCGGACGAGGCCGGGCTGCTGGCGGTGGTGACGCAGGTGGCGACCGAGGTGTCGCGTCACGGCACCTTCAATTTCCTGCTTTCCAACGGCGACTGGCTGATCGCGCATTGCTCCACGCAGCTGGCCTGGATCATCCGCCAGGCACCGTTCTCGGTGGCGCACCTGTCCGATGAGGATGTCAGCCTGGACTTCTGCCAGCACGCCGCCGCGGGTGATCGTGTCGCCGTCATCGCCACCGCGCCGTTGACGGACAACGAGGCCTGGACCATCATCGCGCCGCAAACGCTGCTGCTGTTCCGCGCGGGTGCGCTGGTCGCCAGTGTCAGCACCGCCGCGGATGAGCCTGCATTCCTGCCTGCCGAGCCGGCCGTCGCCTCCGCCTGAGGTCGCCGGCGGCTCCTGCCACGAGAGCCGTCCATGACCGACCTGCCCCGTCTTCGCCTGAAAGCCCAGGAAGAACGCCGTATCCGCGAGGGCCACGTCTGGGTCTACTCCAACGAGGTCGACATCGCCGCCACGCCGCTCAAGGCCTTCGCGCCGGGTGACCAGGCCATCGTCGAGGACAGCCGCGGCAAGGCGCTGGGCGTGGCCATCGTCAACCCCAACACGCTGATCTGCGCGCGCCTGGTCGGGCGCGATGTCGCGCATCCGCTCACGGTCTCGCTGCTCGTCCACCGCCTGCAGGTCGCGCTCAGCCTGCGTTCGCTCTGGTACCCCGAGCCGTACTACCGGCTGGTCTACGGCGACAGCGACGGCCTGCCCGGCCTGGTCGTGGATCGTTTCGGCGACTATCTGGTGGTGCAGATTTCCACGGCGGGCATGGAGCGTGTGAAAGGCGAGCTGGTGGACGCGCTGGTCAAGGTGCTCAAGCCGCAGGGCATCCTGTTCAAGAACGACGGCAAGATGCGCCAGGTCGAGGGCCTCGATTCCTATGTCGAGGCGGCCTACGGCGAAGTGCCGCGCCAGCTCGCGCTGCGCGAGAACGGCGTCGCCTTCACCGCACCGGTCTACGACGGCCAGAAGACGGGCTGGTTCTACGACCACCGCGAGTCGCGCGCGCGCCTCAAGGGGTTGGTCGAGGGCAAGCGCGTGCTCGACGTGTTCTCCTATGTCGGCGGCTGGGGCGTGCAGGCCGCCGCCTTCGGCGCGGCCGAGGTGCACTGCGTGGATGCCTCCGAGTTCGCGCTCGACCAGGTCGAGGCCAACGCCCGGCTCAACGGCGTCGAGGCCCGTGTGCAGACGTTGCAGGGCGACGCCTTCGACGCCCTGCACGCGCTCAAGCAGGACAACGAGCGTTTCGATGTGGTCATCATGGACCCGCCCGCGTTCATCGCCCGCCGCAAGGACCACAAGGCCGGCCTGCAGGCCTATCGCCGCGCCAACGAGCTGGCCATGCGCCTGCTCAGCCGTGACGGCCTGCTGGTGTCCGGCTCCTGCTCCATGCATCTCGCGCGCGAGGAGCTGGTCGACGTCATCCGCGCCAGCGCGCGCCACCTCGACCGCTCGGCGCAGGTCGTGCACCACGGGCACCAGGGCGCCGACCACCCCATCCATCCGGCGATTCCGGAGACGGAGTACCTGAAGGCGGTGTTCGCGCGCGTGCTGCCGGTGTGAGCGGGCTGGCGGGCCCGGAATGAGAAACGGCGCCCGAGGGCGCCGTTTCCGTTTTCAGCAGGGGTGTCCGGCTCAGCCGCCGAACTGCATCTGCTTGAAGTCGACCTTGCGGGTCTTCAGCCAGTACTTCCAGGTGAAGCCCGGCCAGATCGTGAAGTTCTCGCCCTTCTCGTTCAGGTACCAGCTCTTGCAGCCGCCGGCGCTCCAGACCATCTTCTTCAGCTCGTCCTGGATCTTCGCGTTGTAGGCGTCCACGCTCTCCGGCTTCACGGCGATGGTGGCCGACTGGCGCCTGTCCATCTCCTCCAGGCACTGCATGACGTAGTTGATCTGCGACTCGATCATGAAAATGATGGAGTTGTGGCCGAGCGCGGTGTTCGGGCCGAGCAGCATGAACAGGTTGGGCAGGTTCTTCAGGGTGATGCCCAGGTAGGCCTGCATGCTGCCGTCGTGGCCGACCGGCTTGCCGTCGCGGTCGTAGATTTCCAGCGGGCCCAGCGGGTCGGCGACATCGAAGCCGGTGCCGCAGATGATGACGTCGACTTCATGCTCGGTGCCATCCGAGGCGATCACGCTGTTGGCGCGCACTTCCTTGACGCCGGAGGCGACGACTTCGACATTGTCGCGCGCCAGGGCCGGATAGTAGTTGTTGGTGAACAGCACGCGCTTGCAGCCGATGGTGTAGTTCGGCGTCAGCTTGGCGCGCAGTTCCGGGTTCTTGATCTGGCGTTCCAGGTGGAAGCGGCTGAGCTTCTCGATAGGCGCCATCAGCTTGGGGTTGATGAAGCCCACGCCGAAGGCTTCGGCCTGCCAGTAGATGAAGTTGCGGAACAGGGTCTGCGTGCCCGGGATCTTGCGGAAGGCGGTCTTCAGCGTCTCCGGCAGCTGGCCGTCCGGCTTCGGCACCAGCCACGGGGCGGTGCGCTGGAACAGCACCAGCTTGCCGGCGACCTGGGCGACTTCGGGCACGAACTGGATGGCGCTGGCGCCGGTGCCGATCACGGCCACGCGCTTGCCTTTGAGGTCGACATCATGGTTCCAGCGCGCGGAGTGGAAGACCTCGCCCTGGAAGTCTTCCAGGCCCTTGACCTTGGGCAGGGCCGGACGGCTCAGGCCGCCGATGCCGGAGACCAGCACGCGGCAGGTGTAGCGGTCGCCGGTGCCGGTGCGCAGGTGCCAGCGCTGCTCGGCTTCGACCCAGCGCGCTTCCAGCAGTTCCTGGCCGCAGCGCACGTGCGGGCGCAGGTCGTACTTGTCGGCGCAGCGGCGCATGTAGGCGAGGATCTCGGGCTGGCCGGAATACATGCGCGTCCAGTCGGGGTTCTGCTCGAAGGAATAGGAGTACATGTGCGACGGCACGTCGCAGGCGGCGCCGGGGTAGTGGTTGTCGTACCAGGTGCCGCCGATGTCGTCGGCCTTTTCCAGCAGCAGGAAGTCGTTGCGGCCGGCTTTCTTGAGGAAGATGGCCATGCCCAGGCCGGAAAAACCGGAACCGACGACGATGACATCGTGATGGGGTGCGGTGGCGGCCTGGGTGGCGGCGACAGCGTTGGCGGTGTTCGTGGACATGGAAGGCCCTCCTGTTAAGGCGAGCCGGAGTCTAGGACGTAATGTGACATTATGCAATGGCAGATTACGCCGGGCTGCTGCCCATGGCCTTGCGCTGCAGGTTGCGTATCGCCTCGGCCTGTCCGGCCAGTGGCAGGCCTTTCTCGATGAACCAGCTGCCGGCGCGGCGCCAGAGGCCGGCCAGGCGGTCGCGCGGCAGGTCCAGCGTGTCGGCCACCAGCGGATCGAGCAGGCTGCGCGCCAGCGCCAGCGTGCGGCGTTCGGCGGCGGGCAGCGTGTCGGCGGCGGCCACGGTCCGCAGCCATTGGTGCACCGGGGTCACGGCCACGTTCGAGGGCGGCCGCACCAGCACCTGGCGCAGCGCCAGCGAGTCGTCCTCGCCGGTGGCCAGCCAGATCGGCTCCAGTCCCAGCGCCTGCCCCAGGCCGGCGGCCCAGTGCCGCAGGCCCTGGCGCTGCCGGGGGTCCAGGCTGAAGCCCAGCCCGTGCAGGGCGCGCGCCAGTTCCTCGGCCAGACAGATGACCAGGCCGGCGAGGTCGGTCTGCGCCAGCGCCACCCCGGCCAGGCCCCGGATGCGCCCGTCGTCCTCGGCATCGCGCCGCAGGATGGCCAGCTCCAGCCGCAGCAGGAGGATGTCGCCGGCCGCCGGTGGCGTCGGCGTGAGCAGGATGGCGTCGATATGCTGCATGAGCCGTCGCAGCGGCTCCGGCGTGCCGGGCAGGATCATGGCCCAGCGCGGCTGGCTGAGCAGGCGCAGGCCGGCGCCGGCCTGCCAGGCCAGGCGCACGGCCAGCGGAAACTGCTGCGTGAAGGTCAGCCAGGCCTCCAGGTCGGCCGTGAATTTCGGCTCGTGCCAGCGCGGCGGCCTCAGCTCGCCGGAAGCCAGGAACTGTTCGCAGAGCAGCTGCCCCTGTTCGGCTTCGTAGCTCAGCAGCGACAGCAGGGTGGCGGCGTCCTCCAGCGGATAGATGGTGCTGAGCAGGTCGGCGAGCGGGTCGCCGACGTGCTGCCAGTAGTCCAGTGGCAGGGCTTCGGCGCGCTTGAGCGCGACGGCGGAGGGGGCTGGCAGGCGCGGCAGCATGGTCGGTGTCTCAGCGCAGGAACAACTGGTAGGCCGGATTCGCGCTCTCGTCGGCGTAGTCGTAGCCGATGGCGTCCAGCGAGGCGCGCAGCTCGCTCAGCGGACGCTGGCCGAGCTGCAGGCCGACGAGCACGCGACCGTAGGCGGCGCCATGGTTGCGGTAGTGGAACAGGGAGATGTTCCACTGCGTGCCGAGCTGGGTCAGGAAGGCCATGAGCGCGCCCGGGCGCTCGGGGAACTCGAAGCGGAACAGGCGTTCGTCGGCCAGGCCGGCATGACCGCCGACCAGGTGGCGCACATGCAGCTTGGCCATTTCGTCGTCGGACAGGTCGAGCACGGCGTAGCCCTTGCGGCGCAGGCCGGCGACCAGCTCGTCGCGCTCGCTGTCGCCGCCGCGCAGGGAGACACCGACAAAGACATGGGCGTCGGCGTTGTCGCTGTAGCGGTAGTTGAACTCGGTGACGCTGCGCTTGCCGATGGCCTGGCAGAACGCCTTGAACGCGCCCGGCTTCTCCGGGATGGTGACCGCGAGCACGGCCTCGCGGCGCTCGCCCAGCTCGGTGCGCTCGGCGATATGGCGCAGGCGGTCGAAGTTCATGTTGGCGCCGGAGTTGATGGCGACCAGCGTCTGGCCCTGCACGCCGTCGCGCTGCACGTACTTCTTCAACCCGGCCAGCGAGAGCGCGCCGGCCGGCTCGCAGATGCTCCGGCACTCGTCGAAGATGTCCTTTATGGCGGCGCAGATCTCGTCGGTGGAGCAGGTGATGACCTCGTCCACGGCGACCTTGGCGATATCGAAGGTGTGCTTGCCGATCTGGCGCACGGCCACACCGTCGGCGAACAGGCCGACCTGGTCGAGCGTGATGCGGCGGCCGGCTTTCAGCGCGGCGGCCAGGCAGGCGGCGTCCTCGGGCTCCACGGCGACCACGCGCACGGACGGACGCACATGCTTGATGTAGGCAGCCACACCGGCCATCAGGCCGCCACCGCCGACCGGCACGAACACGGCGTCGATGTCGCCCCGGTGCTGGCGCAGGATCTCCTGCGCGACCGTGCCCTGGCCGGCGATGACGTCGAGGTCGTCGAACGGGTGGATGAAGCTGTAGCCCTTCTCGGCCATCAGCGTCTGCGCGTGCGCGTAGGCGTCGTCGTAGCTGTCGCCGGCGAGCACGACCTGGCCGCCCAGCGCCTTCACCGAGTTGACCTTGATGTCGGGCGTGGTCTGCGGCATGACGATGACGCCCTTGATGCCCAGCTCGCGCGCGGCCAGCGCGACGCCCTGGGCGTGGTTGCCGGCGGAGGCGCAGATCACGCCGCGCGCGCGCTCGGCCGCGGACAGCCGGGCGATCTTGTTGTAGGCGCCGCGCAGCTTGAACGAGAACACCGGCTGCAGGTCCTCGCGCTTGAGCAGCACGCGGTTCTTCAGGCGGCGCGAGAGCAGGCGCGCCTCGTCGAGCGGGCTTTCGATGGCGACATCGTAGACACGGGCCTGGAGTATGCGTTTGACCAGGGCATCGAGAGCGGTGGCGTCGAGCATGATGGGCTCTTCCGGGAAGTTGCAGCGAGTATACTACGCGCCTCGCGCCGCCATGCGCCCCGCCTGCCCGACCCGGAGTCCGAGATGTCCGCTGTTTCCGCCGATGCCCTCAAGCGTGCCGTCGCCGAGGCCGCCCTGGCCCATGTCGAGAACGGCGAGATCCTGGGCGTGGGCACCGGTTCCACGGCCAACCATTTCATCGACGGGCTCAGGGCCATACGCCACAAGGTGGCGGGCGCGGTCGCCAGCAGCGAAGCCACGAAGCAGCGCCTGCAGGCCATCGGCATCGAGGTGGTGGACCTCAATCATGTCGACCATATCGGTGTCTATGTCGATGGCGCCGACGAGATCAACGCCGCGCTGGAAATGATCAAGGGCGGCGGCGGCGCGCTCACGCGCGAGAAGATCGTCGCCGCGCTCGCGCGCAAGTTCGTCTGCATCGCCGACGAGAGCAAGTGGGTGGCGAAGCTGGGCGCCTTCCCGCTGCCCATCGAGGTCATTCCCATGGCGCGCTCCATGATCGCGCGCGAGCTGGTGAAGATGGGCGGCAGCCCGGTGCACCGCGTCGGCTTCGTCACCGACAACGGCAACGTCATCCTCGATACCTACGGGCTGGACATCAGCAATGCCGTCGAGCTGGAGACCCGGCTCAACAACCTGGTCGGCGTGGTCACCAACGGCCTGTTCGCGCGCCGGCCCGCCGACGTGCTGCTGCTGGGCGGCCGGGACGGCGTGCGCACCATCACCCGCGCGGGCTGAGCCGCACCTCCGGGCCGGGCCGGGTTCAGCCCGCCGGTGACTGGCCGCGCGTGCGCAGCTGCTGCAATTCCTCGGCGTGACGCAGGCGCTGGCTGCGGCGCAGGTCGGCCTCGGCGCAGCGACGCCGCTGCTCATCGGTCTCCGCCAGCAGCGCCGGCACCGGTCGCGGCTTGCCGGCGTCATCGACCGCGACGAAGGTCAGGTAGGCGGACAGGATGTGGCGGCGCTCGCCATCCAGCGCCTGCGCGTCGACCCGGCAGCCGACCTCCATGGAGCTGCGCCAGGCCTTGTTCACCGAAGCCGCGAAGATGAGCACGTCACCACGCTTGGCCGGCGCCAGGAAGTGCACGGCGTCGACGCTGGCGGTGACGCAGACGCCACCGGCGTGGCGGCAGGCCACGACCGCGCAGAGGCGGTCCATCTGCGCCATGATCATGCCGCCGAAGACGGTGTCGTTGGCGTTGAGGTCGTTGGGGAACACCCAGTAGACCTGGTCGGTGACGGCCGAGGCCGAGACCGGCCTGCTGTCGGTGGGAGTGGCGGGCGCGCCGGTCGGATCAGCCATATTTGCTCAGCAGTCGGGTCATGTGTTCGGTGGCGGCGGCGACATCGTCCGGTCCCTGGCTGGCGGCGATCTCCATGCGCAGGTTGCAGGCCACCATTTCGTGGAAGGCCTTGTCGAGCGCGCGCCGGGCGGCGGCGAGCTGCTGCGCGATGTGGTCGCAGCCCTCGCCCTTTTCCATCATGGCCTGGATGCCGCGCAGCTGTCCTTCGACACGGCGCAGGCGGATGATCAGTTTGCGCTGGTGTTCTTCTCGCTCGCTCATGGGTGCCGGGCCGCCCGCGTTGGTGCCTGATGCCCGGATGCTACGTCAGTTGACGCCGGGTTTCACCAGATATACCGTGGGGAGTATACGGATTCGAGGTGACGACATGTCTCTGGATAGTCTCGCGCCCGGCTGGGCGAATGGTCTCGCCGGCGGTCTGCTGATCGGGCTGAGCGCCGTCCTGCTGTTCGGCCTGCTCGGCCGCATCGCCGGCATCAGCGGCATACTCGGCGGGCTCATGGCCGCCGGCGCCTCCGCCGACCGCGCCTGGCGCCTCTGTTTCCTGGCTGGCCTGCTCGCGGCGGGTGCGCTGGTCGCGCCCGAGCCGGTGCTGACCGACGGCACGACGACGCCCCTGCTGATCGTCGCCGGCCTGCTCGTCGGCTTCGGCACCCGCATGAGCAGCGGCTGCACGTCCGGCCACGGTGTCTGCGGGCTGGGCCGGCTGTCGCCACGTTCCCTGGTCGCCGTGCTCACCTTCATGGCCGCCGGCTTCATCACCGTGTTCCTGCTCCGCCACGGCGGCGCTCTGGCCGGAGGGCTCTGACATGAAAGGACTGGCGGCTTTCCTGACCGGCCTGATCTTCGGACTGGGCCTGGTGATCTCGGGCATGACCGATCCGGGCAGAGTGCAGGGCTTCCTGGACCTGGCAGGCGCCTGGGATGGCACCCTGATGTTCGTCATGGGCGGCGCCGTGCTGGTCACGCTGCCCGCCTTCGCCGGCTTCCGGCGCGCCGGCCGGCCGCTGCTCGGCGAACGTTTCGGCTGGCCCGGCGCCACCGCCATCGATGCCCGTCTGATCGGCGGTTCCGCCCTGTTCGGCATCGGCTGGGGACTGTCCGGGTTGTGTCCGGGGCCGGCGCTGGTCAACATCGCCACCGGCCATGCCGGCATCATCACGTTCTGCCTGGCCATGGTCGCCGGCATGCTCCTGCACGACCGCCTGCCCGGGCGCTGAGCACGCCGCCGCGCCGCTTTCGGCGTATAGTGGCGATCAGGGCGCCGGGCGCCCGGTCATCCGTATTTCCCAGCAAGAGACACCCATGGCGCTTCCCATTCCCAATCTGCTGTTCGTTTCCCCCAATCACTACGCCGGCGGCTATGTCAGCCCCGAGGCGCTGGCCCAGGTCAAGGCGGAAGGCATCACGCATGTCATCGACATGCTGCCCGACAACGAGCATGGGGGCTTCGACGAGGCCGGCATGGCGGGCGAGCTGGGGTTGTTCTACGCGCACCTGCCCATCCAGGGCGGACATGATCTCAACCGGAGCAATGCCGAGGCGCTGGATCGCCTGCTCGCCGAGGCCGGCGAGACGCCGGTGCTGGTGCACTGCATGAGCGGCAACCGTGTCGGCGCGCTGTTCGCGCTGCGCGCGCACTGGGTGCAGGGCCTGCCGGCGGCGGAGGCCCTGCAGGTCGGCCGGCGTTACGGCCTGACCAAGCTGGAGCCGCTGGTCATCCAGCTGCTCGGTCTCTGATCAGGGCGTGGCCTTGAGATAGCCCTGCAGCGCCTGGCTGTCGGGGCGTTCCTCGGCCAGACTCTGCCAGAGCTGCCGGGCGTCATCCTTCACGCCGAGGTGGTCCAGCGCCTTGGCGTAGACCACGCGTTCGGCGAAGTCGGCGCCCGCGCCCGGCGCGAGCTGCTCGAGCTGTTCGTGGTCCACCTCGCTGATGACCGTGAAGTTGCCCGACACGCCGGGGCTGCTGCCCTCCGCGGGCTTCACGCGCCAGCGGTAGGCGTGGCCCCAGGTCAGCGCCTGCGCGGCCGATGGTTGCCAGTGCGTGCCCGCCACGGTGATGCGGCTCTCCAGGTTGCCGCTGCCGTCGGAGAGCACCAGCTCATAGTTGTCGCCGGCGGACAGGGCGGGCCAGGCTATGACCGGCGTGGTGGTCGCCACCACGGTGCCGGAGGTCGGCAGCACGCCACGCGGGCCGCGCAGGCGCACGGCGCCCTGGGTGCGCGGACCGGCGAGCAGGGCGCTGACCGCGACATCCGGACGTGTCTTGCTGCTGGCGATCCTGCCGCTGTCGAGCTTGAGGCCGTCGGCCTTCACGGTCAGGCTGGCCGGCCCCTTGATGGTGTAGTCGGTGCGGTTGGCGCGCAGCGACAGCACCAGCGTGGCATCCGCCGGCACCTTGATCTTCTGCTGGTCGTAGAGGTAGTCGAACAGCTCCAGGCGCGCGCTCTTGCCGTCGGTCACGGCGGACACATTGCTGGATGTATCCAGCACGGCGCCCACGGGCTCACGGTTGTCGGCAGTCGCCAGGGCCGGGAGCAGCAGCAGGACTGACAGTCCCCGCAGCGCCGTTTGCTTGAGGTGTGACATGCCAGATCTCCTCGGGTAGTTGCTTCAGCTGCTGCCGCAGCGCGGGCTGCGCGGAGGCCTGCGCGACTTCGCAGGCGCGGCGCAGCCAGGTGGCGGCGTCGCTGTCGGCGGCCAGATGGGCGGTCCAGGCGCGCAGCAGCAGATCCTGGAATATGCCGACACTATTTCCCAGGCGCTTGTCGATGTCCAGCGCGGCTGTCGCGGCGGCGCGGCCCTGGATGAGGCGTCCGGCCGCCGGCCCGGCGATGGCGACATTGGCCTGCGCGCGCAGGGCCTCGGCGCGCTCGTCGTCCGATGCCGCTTGGCGCAGAGCCTCGCCGGCTTCCCGCCAGGCGGTGTCGAGCTCACCCTGATGCAGGGCCAGCTGCGCGCGCAGACGGCTCAGCGTGCTGTCGCGGCAGTCCCCGCACCAGTTCGCGGCCAGTGCCAGGCTGGCGGGCAGGCTGTCCCAGGCGCCCTCGGCGAGCTGCCACTGGGCCTGCAGGAGCGCGGCGCGCCGGCGCTGGGCGTTGCCGTAAGGCAGGGTCATGTCGCTGAGCAGGGGGCGCAGGGTCTGCGTCGCCGGCGCGGGCTGGCCCTGGCGGCGCAGGGTCATGGCCAGCGCCAGCCGGCTGCTGGCCTCGCCCTGCCAGTCATCGAGCAGCGTGGCCTGGCGCATGGCGTCACGGAAGCCGCTGGCGGCGTGTTCGAAGTCGTCGCGCGCGAGCGCGGCGGTGGCCTGGTTGTGGCTGCGCACGGCCAGTTCGGCGGCGGGCGGGCGTGGCGGGGCCGACTGACAGGCGGCGAGCAGGATGCCGGTCAGCAGGCCGGCGGACAGGCGCGGGCTCATGGCGCGGCTCCTGCGGGTGCGGTGCGCGCAGGCGCGGTCGCCGGCAGGATGATGGGGCTGGCGTCCGCGCCCGGCTGTTGGTAGCCGGCGGGCGGCGCGAGCGCGCGCAGCGGCCAGGACTGGCGCGCGCCGGAGATCAGCGCCTGGGCGTCCTCGGCGCTCTGGCGGGCGGCGCCCAGCGCCGGTCCGGCCTGTTCCGCGGTGAGCTGGCGCAGGTCGGCGCTGGCGGCGGCGGCGTGCGCCAGGGTCTGGTCGGCGTGCCTGAGCATGTCAGGCAGTCTGTCATTGATCTGGCGCGTGCTGCCCTGCGCCTCGCCCAGCAGCTGGTCGGTGCGTTGCAGCACGGCCCCGGCCTGCTGCGCCAGCACCGGCGCCTGTTCGCTGGCCAGGCGGGTCTGGTGGATGATCTGGCGCAGGTCGCCGTCGGGGTCGGCCAGCGAGGAGGCCAGCTCGCCGGCCTTGGTGACGAAGGGCTCGACCTTCTTCGCCATGTCGCTGGCCAGATCGGCTAGCGCGCGCGGGCGCTCGAAGGGTATCTGCTCGCCATCCGCCAGGCTGCGCCGGCTGGCGCCGGTGTCGGCCTCGGGCGGCCGGATGTAGAGATAGCTCTGGCCGATCAGCCCTTCCTGCGCGCTGGTGACGGTCGAGCCCTGCAGGATCAGGTTCATGAAGCGGCGCTCGATGTCCAGCTTCACCAGCACGGCCGATGGCGCATCCGCCTCGGGATCGAGCTCGACCGAGCTGACCGAGCCGATGCCGAAGCCATGCAGCTTGACCGTCATGCCGCGCGCCAGCCCTTCGGCGGAATCGGTGCGGAAGTGCAGCTGGTCATGCGCGACCCACACGCCTTCGCGGTAGAGCAGGCCGGCGATCAGCGCCAGCGCGAGCAGGACGATGGGCGCCATCCAGTAGATGCTGCGTCGCGCCGCCGGCCTTGGCAGCCAGTCAGTGTCGGCCATGGTCTTCCTCATCCTGGTGATGCTCCCAGAAAAACGTCGCCGCGGGCGCCCAGGCCGGCGGTGGCGGGGCCAGGTCGACATGGACCTGGGCGCGCAGCGGGTAGTCGCGCCGGTGGGCGTCGGACAGGGTCAGTATCTGCTCGTGCTCGCGGGCGGACAGGTCCTGGCTGGGCCGGTCCAGCCAGATCAGGTCATGCGGCAGCAGCCAGGCCACCGCCCATTGCGCGGCGAGCTGCTGCAGCGGTGTCAGCGCTTCCACCGGCGCCGCCGCCGGCAGGGGCACGATGTCGTTGACGCGAGCCCAGGCCCGGCCGCAGCGGGCCGGATCATCGGCGCGGGCCGTGTCGCGTCCGTCGCGGGCCAGCGCCAGCGTCAGCCGCAGGCTGGCCATGGTGTCGTGCCCGCCGAGCAGGCGGTGTTCGGCGGAGATGACCAGCGCACGGCAGCCGGCCGGGCGTGTGACCTGCCAGCCCGCCCGGCCGCGCAGGTCCGGCTGGCGGGTCACGCCGAGCAGGCTGCGGGTGGCGGCCGCGCCATCGGCGACGACGGCCAGGCGCTGGCCGGGCCGCAGTCCTGTGGTCGCGGCCGGTGAGGTCCAGGTCAGCAGCGCTTGCGTCATTCCGTCCTCCTCACAGCAGTCCGTAGAGCGCGACGCCGTAGAACAGGTAGGCGACCAGCAGGTTGAGCAGGCTCATCAGCAGGAAGCCGGACACCAGCGCGCGCGAGGCCGGCGAGCCGCCGCGCCGGTGCGCGCTGTCCGGACTGTCGTAGAGCCCGTGCGCGGTGGAGACGCAGCCGATGATGAGGCCGAAGGCCAGCGACTTGAGTATGCCGTAGGGCAGGTCGTCGAGCTGCAGCAGCGGCAGTGCGCGCTGGATCAGCTCGCCCAGGTCGAGGTGTCCGAGCAGGGCGTTGGCGAGCATGGCGCCGAACAGCGCGAAAAGCTGGAAGTAGCCGGTGAGCACGGCGCAGGCCAGCATGAGCGCGAGCAGGCGCGGCAGCACGATGTACTGCGACCAGGGCAGGCCCAGCGACTGCAGCCAGGCCAGTTCGCCGTGATCGCGGCGGCTCTGGAAGTGGCTGGTGTTGTCGGTGCCCTGGCTGAGCAGCATGAGGATGGCGGTGATCAGCGGCCCGCCCTCGCGGAAGAGCGCGACATGGAAGATCT
>Ga0222424_100541_pt1 | contig 17934 bp, 12 predicted proteins | sample 2B2ome_FD_182468 | JGI IMG/M metagenome (GOLD analysis project Ga0222424, IMG submission 182468) | Enriched microbial communities from leaf-cutter ant dump, University of Wisconsin, Madison, United States - 2B200A (version 2) | ecosystem: Environmental > Terrestrial > Nest > Insects nest > Nest... | reverse complement strand
GGTCTTCCTGCCAGCGATGACGGTATCCCTTATTTTGGCACCAGCGACCGGTTTGCCGATAACCTGTATGCCGACCTGACCTACGGCGGAAAAACATCGGAACGGTATATCAACAGCCAGACCAATCTCGGGCTCGATTTTGACTTTAATAAGTTTGTAAAAGGATTGAAGGCCGGCGCTTATATAACGTTTGATAATTACAGCTACCTCCGTCAGCAGTTGTCCAATGTATATCCGACTTATTCGGTGCAGCCCTATCTGGATGCAGAAGGAAACGAACAGGTGCTTTTTACACAGAAACGAAAAATATCGATCCAGAAAGACCAGTCCATCGCCAGCAATGAGATCCGGCGTACGAATGGCTGGAGGGCAAACCTGGGCTATGAAAAGAGCTGGGGGCGGCATGATGTGGCGGCCAATGTTTCATACCGTTATTTCAGGGAAGAAAATAAAGGACTTGTTCAAAATGCCATTGAAGCCAATTACAACCTGCGGCTGAATTATATGTATGCACGGAAATATATCCTGGAGGCCAACGCCGCCTATATGGGGTCCAACAGGTTTATTGATGACCGTAAATTTTATCCGTCTTCCGCAATTGGTGCTGCCTGGATCATTAGTGAAGAACCATTTGCCCGTTCCTCGCGGGTCATTAACTTTCTGAAGTTAAAAAGCAGCTATGGGGTACTGGGCTATGTTGGAAACACGGGCTTCGATCTGTATAAGAGCTCCTGGCATGAAAACGGCACGATCGGGTTTAATGAACAAAACAATACCCCTGTATATATTACTTCATTAACAAGAGTGGGCAACCCGGATTTGCGTTGGGAACGGTCGCGCGAAGTGAACATCGGCCTGGAAGGGGTTTTGCTGAATAGAAGACTGAGCGGTGAAGTGAACTATTTTATCGAAAAACATGATAATATCATCGGGTCCAATGGTGCGCTGTACACGTCATTTACCGGGGATTATATGATGATGACAAATATGGGAGCGGCGCAAAACAAAGGAGCGGATGTCAACATCACCTGGCAGGAAAAATCAGGTGCTGCATTTACCTGGTCGGTAGGTGTTAATGCCACGTATTCCAAAACAAAGCTGCTGCAATGGAACGAGGTGAGCGGGCTTGAAGACTACCGCAAGACCGTAGGGAAACCGGTAGACGCGCTGTTCGGGTTACAGGCGCTTGGCCTTTTTGGGAAGGATATCGTACTGCAGCAGCACCCGTTCCAGACCTTTGGACCTTATCAGAATGGTGATATAGCGTATGCTGACCTGAATAATGATCTGGTGATTGATTCGCGCGATGAAACCATGATCGGGAACGAGTTCCCAAGATGGGCCTGGGGCGCGCACGTGGAGCTGCAGTATAAACAATGGGGCCTCTATCTGTTGGGCACCGCAGAAACCGGCGTTGATAAACTTTTAAATAACAGTTATTACTGGAATACCGGTGAAGGTAATTACGCGGCAATGGTACAGGACCGCTATCATGAAACGATCAACCCATCGGGAAGTTATCCCCGGCTCACAGTTACGAATGGCGCCAACAGTTACCGGAACACCGACTTCTGGGTGAAGAATACCGCTTTCTTACGCCTGAAAAATGTAGAACTGAGCTACACCTTTATAAATAAAAACGCGACTGGTTTTTACAGGCAGTTAAAGCTGTTTGCGCGGGGCGCTAATCTTTTACTGCTGTCCGGGTATAAAGAAATGGATCCGGAGCGGCCTTTGGCAGGGGTAACCAATTACCCTACCTATATGGGGCTTACCGGGGGTATCAGCGTTACTTTTTAAACCTAAAACAGAACAACAAATGAAACGATACAATAGACTGTTATTCGCAATTACTGTTATTGCATTTGTGTCCTGCAAAAAGAACCTGGATACAAAAACGCTGAATGAGTGGGCCCCGGAAGATGTATGGCGGATACCCGAACTGGCCGAAGGGGTATTGATGAGCGTATACAATGCCGTTCCCAACCGGCCCGATAATTTTGAGGGTAATTTCCTGGATGCGGCTACTGATAACGCGGTGACCAACAGTTATGGATCGGGTATTTACAAAGCGGGTTTGGGCGGCATTTCTGCTGCGGACAATCCCCTGGGCAACTGGGCTGAATGTTTCAACCAGTTACAAACAGTCAATCTTTTTCTGGAAAAAGGATTAGCGTCCGGTTTGCAGTATGACCGGGTAACACCGGATACCGATGCAAAGATCAAAAAGAAATTAAAGGGCGAGGCCCTGTTCCTGAGGGCCTGGTGGTCGTTTGGGTTGTTGCAGTGGTATGGCGGTAAAACAGCCACCGGAACGGCAATGGGGTACCCGGTCATTGGGCACTTTCTTACAGACAGTGAGGGGCGCGACCTGGAGCAATATAAACGGGATACGTATCAAACATGTGTAGAGCAGATCATAGCCGACTGTGATTCGGCCATCGCCTTATTGCCGTTCACGTATTCGGGTCAGGATGTGGTTATCGGAATTACACAGATCGGGCGTGCATCCGCTGCTGCAGCGCTGGTGCTTAAATCCCGGGTGGCGCTCTATGCTGCCAGCCCTGCATATCAGGATGATGCGGTGGTGCGGTTGCAGGGTATGGGCAGTTTCACCATAACCAGCGAAGTGCAGTACCTCCGCCGGTGGGAGCAGGCTGCCTTAATGGCCGATACCGCACTGCGTACGGCGGGGTTTGGCAGTTTTGCAGCGCTCAAGACCACGGACATTGCAGATGCTCCAACGGTAACACCAGCGGATTTTGTATGGCGGAAATATTTTAATACCAATGATATGGAAAGTCGGCATTTTCCTCCTTACTACAGGGGTAGTGCGCAAACGCAGCCATCACAAAATCTGGTGGATGCGTTTCCGGCAAAAAATGGGTTCCCGGTTACCGACAGCAGGTCGCTCTATAACGCAGCCAATCCGGACCCGATGTCGGTGCCGCGCGATAGCCGGTTATTGCTGAATATCTATTGCCAGGGCAGCATTTTCGGAAATAACGGCGGCGCTATTGATATTACCCAAAGCGGCAAGGATGGCGCCGGTTTTCATGCAGCTGCGTCCCGCACGGGCTTTTACCTGGCAAAATTCATGTCGAAAAAAGACAATATGCTCAACCCGGTGCAGCTTTTAAATGCCATTCATTATTACCCGCTGCTGCGGAAGGCGGAAGTATTCCTCAATTATGCTGAAGCCGCCAACGAAGCCTGGGGCCCGAGGGTAAAGGGGCCGGGTTGTCTGTACACTGCCTACGATGTGATCAAGACGATCCGGAACCTTTCCGGGGGTATTGCCAATACGGCGTACCTGGATGAGATGGCCGCCTCCAGGGAAACGTTCCGTACATTGATACAGAATGAACGGAGGCTGGAACTGGCGTTTGAAAATCACCGCTATTTTGATATGAGAAGATGGCTGCTCCCATTGAATGAACCGGTACGCGGCACCGTGGCAACAAGGAGTACGGGCGGAGCCATGCAGTATACGATCAAAGACGTGGAACGCCGTAATCTGGATGATGCCCGGTTCTATTACCTCCCGTTGCCGCAGAAGGAGCTTCTGAAAAATAAGCTGCTTGTAAATAACCTGGGATGGTAACTACCGGAGCATGGACGCTTCTTTTAAATTATGCGATAAAAAATAAAGAAATGAAAAAGAGAACGCTGCTGTTGGTATTGCCCTGCTTGTTGCTGTTGGGCTCCTGTTATAAGGGCTATGAGGGCGATTTTGACTATAGTTCCGTAGGGTTTGCAATTACAAATCCACTCCGGACGGTGATTGCCGGCCGCAATATGGAGATCCGGCTGGGAGTATCTGTCGGTGGAAAACGTGAGGTGGATATGAATGATTGGGCAACATTTGAAATAGATCCTTCACTTTTGGAGGGCACCACATTTAAACTGCTGCCTGCCGCATATTACCGGTTGTCCAGCGAAAACAGATTTACCGTTCAAAAGGCAAATCTTCCCGTTGCAGACGTAGGAGTAACATTTACACCTGCTTTTTTTGAAGATGAAAAGGCTGTTGGAAATTATTATGCATTGCCGCTCCGTATCACAGGCAGCTCTGTGGATACAGTGATTGAGGGACGGAATACCTGCATCGCTGTGATCCGGTGTATCAGCAATTACCATGGGACCTACTATATAAAGGGCCGTTTGCTTGAACTGAGCGATGGTGCAGTTGTAAATACGACCGTATACAATGATAAGGATCTGGTTAAGAATATCACCCGGGATCTAAAAACAGTATCGCAATACAGTCTTGAGCGCCCTGGACTGGCGAATTTTCCGGTTGCCGGCAATGAAAAGATAAAACTTACGGTAGTGCCGGGAACCGGTAGCACCAATACCGTAACAGTGGAAAGCGCGCAAGGCGGTATCGCCATTACAGAAGGTGAGGGGCGGTACGAGGTTGGCAGCTCAGATCCCCGCTTTATATTGAAGTATTCGTTCGTAAAGGGAGGAAAAAATTACAGGGCAGAGGATACGTTGCTCCTGCGTCAGGATCCTTTAAAAGACCTGCGGGTTGAAACCTGGTAACAGCACTATTAAAATCATAAATATGATACGCACAGGAATTTATATCGCAGCGTTTTTTATTGCAGGCATAACAGGGGCAGGGGCAATGGTGCCGGCAAGGGCTGTTGACCGTCCTGCGGGCAAGCCCAATATTATCCTGATTGTGGCAGATGATCAGGGCTATGGAGGGATTAACTGTTATCCGCATAACCGGAAACTGGAAACACCCAATATTGATCAGCTTGCAGCCAGCGGGGCACAACTGATGCAGGGATATACTTCTGGGCATGTTTGCAGTCCAACACGCGCCGGGCTTTTGACGGGTAAATACCAGCAGAGTTTTGGGTTTTACAGCCTGTCTGATCCGCCTGCCGGTGGTATACCACAATCGGAGCGCCTGGTAAGCGAGTACCTGAAGACCGGCGGATATAAAACGGCCGCTATCGGAAAGTGGCATATTGGCGATCAGATCGGGAATCATCCCAACAACCGGGGCTTTGATTATTTTTATGGCTTCCTGGATGGGCTGCACGACTATTTTAATCCTATTATCGGAGGCAGCTGGAGCGGCTGGTATACCGGCGTTGCTTTTACACTGGAAAATATGAACCCGGTAACTGAAATGAAATATGCAACCTATGAGTATACGGACCGCGCTGTCCAGTTCATTGAAAAGAGTGCCGGGGATCCGTTCTTTCTGTACCTCCCGTTCAATGCAGTGCATTCGCCCCTGCAGGCACCCGAAGCGTTGCTGAAGGAGTTTGCAAAGGATCCGGGGAAACCCACCCGGGAAGAAACCCTGGCGGCAATGACCAAAGCGATCGATATCGGTGTAGGCCGGATCTTAAGAACATTGGCAAAAAATAACCTGCGGGAAAATACGCTGATCTTTTATATAAGTGACAATGGCGGTGTTAATAAGTTTGATAACTGGAAACTAAGAGGTAAAAAGGGATGTTATTACGAGGGAGGCATACGGGTGCCGTTCATCGTTAGCTGGCCCGGAGTCATTCCCCGGGGTGTTCAATACTCCGATCCGGTGATGACCATTGATATAGCGCCTACGATCATGCAGGCCGCCGGGATGGCTGGTCAGCAGATGCAGGGCGTGGATCTGGTGCCGTTCCTCTCCGGTGCAAAAAAACAGCCTCCGCATGAGGCGCTTTTCTGGGGTGCAGATAAGAAACGGTCGGATGAGGTTGGGAAAAATGAGTTCGCCGTGCGGCAGGGAAAATGGAAACTGGTATCCGATCCCCGGATCGAAAAGGATTTTAATTTATACGATATCGATGCAGACCCGTTTGAAACAAAGGGCTTAAAAGATCAATACCCCGAAAAATACCGGGAGCTGTTTGCCTTGTATACGAAATGGATTGGTCAGCAACCGGAGCCAATGTCGAAAGGGTGGTATCAGCGTTTTCAGGGATTGGATATGATGCGTAGCTACCAGCGGAATTATAAACGGCAGCAGGGGAAGCCGGTCCGCGTACGTATTGCTACGGACAATCTTTCCGGGGAGCAGGCCGGCGAAGAGAAATAGGCGCGCCGCCAGGTACCCGTTAATACACAAGAAGCATGATGATTTAATATTTAAAATTAAGCCTTATCCACTCAGATGTCAGATATAAACGCATATACGACCGGATCCCTTCCCGGTTTTTCACCCGGTACGCCTCGCCAAAATACGAGGTTCCCAAACCACTCACTAAAAAACACACCGATAAATTTCCCGGTACAGCAGAAACCCAATAACATGAAGAAAAAATATGTTCCCGCTTTCATACTGGCCTTGGCAATGGGGGGCTTCTGTAGCCCGGTGGTGCATGCCCAGAAACGGCAGCCTGCGCCCAATGTGATCCTGATCCTTTCTGATGATGAGGGATGGGGGGCTACATCTGTCCTTATGGATCCGAACGTTCCGGAATCCAAAAGTGATTTTATCCGGACACCGAACCTTGAACGTTTGGCGGCCCGGTCTGTCATATTTTCCAACGGGTATGCCGCCCATCCCAACTGTTCTCCAACAAGGGCAAGTATTATGACCGGAAAGTCTCCGGCAGCACTGCATCTTACGGATATCATAGAACGGCACAAGGGAACTTTATATGAAGGCAATAAGTTGGTGCCCGCAGCACATATCAACGGATTGCCGGATGAAGTAATAACAATTGCAGAAATGATCAGGGACCAACGGCCGGAGTATGGTACCGCGCATTTTGGAAAATGGCATTTAGGTAACGGCGGCCCGGCGAAACATGGCTTTGACGAAAGTGATGGACCTACAGGTAATGGTGCCGGCAACCGCAACATAAAAGATAACCCCAAGGATATTTATGGCATTACATCCCGGGGTATAAAATGGATGCAGGAGCAGGTATCGGCGCACAAGCCTTTTTATCTGCAGTTATCGCACTATGCAACGCATGAAGGCATCGAATCAAAACCTGAAACGATTGAGAAGGTAAAAAAACGTAAACCGGGAAAGCGACACAATCATGTGCGTTTTGCCGGCATGAGCGAAGATCTTGACGACGGGGTGGGCAGGGTACTGAAAGCAGTTGAGGACCTGGGCATCGGGAACAATACATACATTATCTACCTTTCCGATAACGGGAGCCAGACCTTTAACACACCGGGCAATATCAACGGCCCGCTGCATGGCTGGAAAGCTACTCCCTGGGAAGGAGGTGTGCGTGTGCCCTTTTTTATTTCCGGTCCTGGTATTCAACATGCATATTCAAAGGAAGCGGCGGTAAGTTATGACCTGTATCCCACCATTTGTGACTGGCTGGGCATAAAAAAACTTCCTGCGGGAATTGAAGGCGGAAGCCTGGTTCATGCGCTGGAACAGCCTGCAAAAACACACACGGTAAAAAGGGCGAACAATTTTATTGTTTTTCATTTTCCACATTACCAGTTGCAAAAAGGCAGTCAGCCGGCTACCACTATAATGGAAGGCCCCTATAAACTGATCCGGTTTTATGAAGACAATTCCATTTTCCTGTTTGACCTGAGCAGGGATCTTTCTGAATCCGTAAATATTGCAGGCAAGCATCCGGCTCTGGTAGAAAAAATGAAAAGGGATTTGGAAAGTTATTTAACCGGCGTCGGTGCCGCGCTTCCCACCGTTAACAAAGCGTATGACCCTGAAACTGATCCGGGTAAAAAATTTATCGCTAATAAACAACGATTGCTGCATACGCCTTACTTTATTACCGATTAGCGGGCTTTGTAAAATGAATCATCCACTAAAAAATGCGAAAATGAAAAGGATATCCGGCTGCCGCTATTGTATATGCGCTGTATTGGGATGCATGCTGCTTTTGTTAAAAGTAAATGCGGCAACTGTACATCCCGGAGCGGGTAAAGAAAAGCCCGGGCCCAATATCATCGTGATCCTGACGGATGACATGGGTTACAGTGATATTTCCTGTTTCGGAGGCCGCCTGGTTCCAACACCACAGATCGACCGCCTGGCAAAAGAGGGTATGATGCTGACACAATATTACAGCGCCGCGCCGATCTGTTCTCCGTCGAGGGCAGGAATGCTGACCGGCATGGAGCCGGGGCGCTGGAATTTTTGCACTTTTCTGGATACAAAGGCGCATAACCGGAACGCAGAACAAACAGACTACCTGGATCCGCAGGCTCCTTCCGTTGCCCGTTTTTTTAAGAACGCAGGGTATGTTACCGGGCACTTTGGAAAATGGCATATGGGCGGAGGCCGCGACGTGAACAATGCACCGGGCTTTGAAGCCTATGGTTTTGATGAGCACGCCAGCACCTATGAAAGCCCGGATCCGGACCCGCTGATCACCGCAACCAACTGGATCTGGTCCGATAAGGATAGCATCAAACGCTGGGACCGCACAAAATATTTTGTTGATAAAACGCTTGATTTCCTGCTGCGGCATAAAGGCACGCCTTGCTTTGTGAACCTGTGGCCGGATGATGTGCATACTCCCTGGGTGCCCAAACCGGAAGGGGATCCGGGACTGTATCCGAAGAACCGGCAGGAAGAAGCCGCACTGAAGCTGGTATTGAAGGAGTATGACCGGCAGATCGGCCGTTTGCTTGACGGGTTGAAAAGAATGGGGATGGAAGAAAATACCATTGTCATTTTTACAAGTGATAATGGCCCGCTTCCCAGCTTCCGGGGCAGCAGGGCCGGTGGCTTGCGCGGTTCAAAATTATCCTTGTATGAAGGAGGGGTCCGGATGCCCTTCATGATCCGGTGGCCCGGTCATGTGCCGGCCGGTAAAACCGATCCGGCATCCATGGTCAGCAGCCTTGATCTGTTGCCATCATTGCTGAAAATGGCCGGTATCCGTTTGCCAAACACTTACAGGGGCGATGGCACGGATCGCAGCGGGGTTTTTGAAGGCCGCCCGTCAGTAAGAAAAAAAGACCTGTACTGGGAGTATGGCAGAAATACCATCGCGTATAAATTTCCCCGGGAGCGGGATAAAAGCCCGGCACTGGCGATCCGCTCCGGCGCCTGGAAATTTTTAATGAACAGCGATGGAAGCGATCAGCAGTTGTATCATATACCGGAAGATCCCGGCGAGCAGCGCAATATGGTAGCAGAACAGCGGCCTTTGGCAAGTGAAATGAAAAACAAACTGGAACAATGGTGGCTGGGGTTGCCCCGGTTAACAAACCGGTAGCAGGCCCTATGCGGAAATGAATTGATGGAAATAAAAAAGACAATATGAAAAAGTCGATCATAATAAAAAGAGGGATGGGCTATCTGCTGCTGGTGCTGGCAGTGCTTTCCTGTAAAAGCAATGCCGGCGGTGGCAGAACAGGGCAAAAGGATCCTGCGCACTCCTGCATGAAAGTGCCGTCCAGGTTTGGGCCGCACGATTCTGCGAATATTCCTTTTAGCGGCGATACGTCCCGCGAAGGGATGGTGCTGATACCCGGCGGCGTTTTTGATATGGGCGGTGATAACGATCAGGCGAGTGAAGATGAGTATCCCAAACATAAGGTAAAGTTGTCGTCTTTTTATATGGATATTACCGAGGTGACGAATGCACAGTTCAGAAAGTTTATTGAAGCAACAGGATATATTACAACGGCGGAAAGAAAGCCGGACTGGGAGGAGATTGAGAAAACCCTGCCCCCGGGAACGCCCAGGCCGGCGGATAGTATGCTGGTGGCTGCCTCGCTGGTTTTTAAGCCTGCAGCCGGCCCTGTGGACCTTTCGGATTACAGCCAGTGGTGGAGCTGGGTAAAGGGTGCCAACTGGAGGCACCCGGAAGGACCGGGGAGCAGCATCGAAGGAAAAGATGATCTTCCGGTGGTACAGGTGAGCTGGGATGATGCGCAGGCGTATTGCAAATGGGCCGGCAAGCGGTTACCTACCGAAGCGGAATGGGAGTTTGCTGCCCGTGGCGGACTGATCAATAATATTTATCCCTGGGGCAATGAACATATAAACACCGGAGGCCCGAAGGCCAATTCCTGGGAAGGGAAATTCCCTTATCTGAATGAGAAAAGGGATGGATACGTAACGATTGCTCCCGTAAAAACCTATGCGCCCAACGGGTATGGGCTATATGATATGGCCGGTAATGTATGGGAATGGTGTAATGATCTGTATCATGCCGATTATTATAAACAACTGGCGGAAAAGCTCACAACAGATCCCCGTGGGCCTGCCGGATCCTACGATCCCCAGGAACCCTATACACTTAAAAGAAGCCTCCGGGGCGGCAGCTTCTTATGTAACGACAGCTATTGCAGCGGTTACCGGGTGGCACGCCGTATGAAGAGTAGTCCGGATACCGGCCTTGAGCATACCGGTTTCCGATGCGTGCGGGATGAGAGCTGGGAAATGTAAAATATTAAATAATCAATGCCGGATGTAAAGGGATAGGTTCCGTTTTGGCGTGATAGGTCATGGAGTACCGAAGAAGATCTTTTGTACTTTTAAGTTGGATGTTTTACATTGGATCTTTTATATCGGATATTTTTTATTCCCGCAGGGCTGTATTTTTAAATTCAAAATTTTAATATTGGCTATTTTAAATGCTTCCGTAATCAACAGGTATCTGCCGGGCCGGGTTTTGGTGCTGGCCCTTTTCTGGTGCCTGGCTCAGACTGCTGCACAGGGACAACAGCAGTTGGCTCCCAATATTGTATTTATCCTTGCAGATGATCTGGGGTATGGAGACCTGAAGGTCTTTAACCCCGATGCCCGCATTCCCACACCACACCTGAGCCGTTTAGCGGAACAGGGAATGATGTTCCGTGATGCCCATACTTCATCTTCCGTTTGTACGCCCTCGCGCTACAGTATTTTAACCGGCCGCTATGCGTTCCGCAGCAGCCTGAAGAAAGGCGTGCTCGGGGGCTACTCACCTGCATTGATCGAAGATGACCGTTTTACCATTGCAGACCTCGCAAAAAAAGCCGGGTACCAAACTGCCATTATTGGAAAATGGCATCTTGGGATGAACTGGAAACCGGTGGACCCGGCACAGCCCGCGATCCGCAACCGGCCAAAAGCCGAGCCGGATCTCAGCAATATTGATTTTAACAGCCCTGTGCGCAGCGGTCCCAATACGCTTGGGTTTGATTACAGTTATATTATCCCGGCTTCCCTGGATATGTCGCCCTATGTATACCTGGAGAATGGAAAATGTATTGACACGCCCTTAGTGCCTTTTGAGGGAACGAATACCGAAAGAGGAGTGTTCTGGCGGGGTGGCTATGCTTCTAAAAGTTTTAAGATCGCAAATACACTGGATCATTTTATTGATAAAGCGGGTACCTATATCCGGCAGGCCGGGAGCGCGCGAAAGCCATTTTTTTTATACCTGCCTCTTACGGCTCCGCATACTCCCTGGTTACCTGCAGACGGGTTCCGCAATAGATCCGGTGCGGGTACTTACGGCGATTTTGTTGCGCATGTGGATGATGCGGTAGGGCGTATCCTGCAGCTACTCGATAGCTTAAACCTGACGGGCAATACGATGGTAGTCTTTACCTCGGATAATGGAGCCGACTGGAAACAGAAAGACAAGGAAACCTATCCGGGGCATCAGGCGAATTATATTTTCCGGGGAGAAAAATCGGATATCTGGGAAGGCGGGCACCGGGTTCCGCTGATCATCCGCTGGCCCGCACAGGTTCCAAAAGGGCAAACAAATGCGGATCCGGTTTGTCTTGCCGATTTTATGGCAACCTTTGCCGCCTTAATGCATCAGCAATTGCCGGAGGGCGCAGGCCCCGATAGTTTTAACTACTGGCCGCGTATAAAGGGAGCCGGGGGGCGGATAAGAACGGATATGATCCATCATTCGATCAACGGCATGTTTGCCATCAGGAAGGGCCGGTGGAAATTCATTGACGGAAAAGGGAGCGGCGGCTGGTCTCCTGCCAACCCCGATGATGGGGCGCCGGGCCAGCTTTATAATATAGAAAAAGATATCCGGGAAACAACAAACCTGTATAGCCAATATCCCGATGTAGTAAAAGAGCTGAGAGCCCTGCTGGAGCAGCGTAAGGCCGTAGGATCCGGTGACTCCGGCAAATAATATCTGTGGCGCCGGCTGTGATCCTGCACTCCCGGGTGTTTAAAGCGGAGGTTGGAAATGGATTCGAACCAATGTATAGGGCATTGCGTACCCCTGCCTGACCACTCGGCCATCCAACCTTCCGGAAGATAACAGGGGGCCGTTATCTCCACCAGTGATAATAATTATGCAGACCGTCATATTCAAATCCGCAACGCGGATAAAGCCTGTTGCCGATCGCATTGGTCTTTTCCGTTTCAAGCATTAACCCGCAGGCACCGGTTTCCTCGCACCATTGCTTGCAGCGGTCGATCAATGCCACAGACAGGCCATTGCCGCGGTGGTCCGGGTGTACAAACAGATCGCTTAATAACCATTGTTTCTGCAGTTTGGTATAGTGGAACAATTTGTAGAGTTGCGCGAAGCCCACAGCCCTTTCATCCGTCATGATCAAAAAGATATCCGACTCACCATTCAATAGCCGTTCTTTAAGAAAAGTTTTTCCTTTTTCCAGATCCGGTTCCTGCCGGTAAAAAATACGGTAAAGATCGAATAGGCCCGCGGTTTCCTCCAGGTCTTCCAGACCCGCTTTCCTGATTTTGTAATTCATTGCTGTTGTTATTTGATTTATAAAACAAAAATATCGGTAATCAGGACTACCTTTGTGGTCCAGATTTTAGTTATTAAGTAGTCCAGAATGTTTCCCTTGGAATCTCTTATCGCCATCGATAAAAAACTCAGTTTACCAGTTTATAAACAGATCGTTCATGCGATCGTAAATGCTATCCGCGGAGGTATGCTGAAAGCCGGGGCACATCTTCCGGGTAGTCGCGAGCTGGCGGGGAAATTGGGTGTGCACCGCAAAACGGTCATTGCGGCCTACGAGGAGCTGAATGCGCAGGATTGGATCATGATCGTTCCCCGGAAGCGGGTATCCGTATCTGCGCGGATTCCTTTGCTGAAACCCCAGAAGTGGAATGCACGGCACCGGGTTCCTTCTTTTGACAACGATCTTGCACTTCCGTTCCGGGTTATTGCTCCAACAAAGGGAACGGATGCAGGCAGGGTCCCGGAGATCATTATTGACGACGGCCATCCGGATGTGCGGCTTTCCCCGGTTGATGAGCTGCTGAAAACCTACCGGTCTTACACCTCAAGAAAATACACGATAAAAACAGCGCTTATCGGCACCGAACAGGGAACCATACAACTGCGGGAGGAACTGGTCCGTTATTTATCCGAAACAAGGGGCCTCAATGTTTCCGTGGAAAATATTTTAATTACACACGGCGCACAAATGGGCATCTACCTTGCTGCGCAGTTATTGCTTAATGCCGATACATGTGTTATTGCAGGAAAGCCGGGATACCCGGTTGCCGGTAGAACGTTTGAAGAAACCGGCGCAAAACTGACCGAAGTACCTGTTGACGAATATGGCATGGATACGGACGCTGTTGAAAGACTCTGCAAAAAACAACCCGTTGCAGCTGTATATGCCATTCCGCATCATCACTATCCTACAACGGTTACATTGAGTGTGGAAAGAAGGATGAAGCTGCTTGAGTTATCGCAGCAGTATTCGTTTGCGATCATTGAAGACGATTACGATTATGACTATCATTATTCATCGTCACCCTTTCTGCCGCTGGCAAGCGGACGCCATAACGGAAATGTGATCTATATTGGTTCTTTTTCAAAGATACTGGACCCTTCACTGCGTATCGGTTTTATGGTAGCTCCCCGGAATTTTATTGATCAGTGCAGGGCCCTGAGAGCGATCATCGATGTAGGTGGCGACGGATATATGCAGAATGCCCTGGCAGCGTTAATAAAAGGAGGGGAATTAAAGCGGCACCTGAAGAAAGCAAAGAAGATCTATCACCAACGCAGGGATCTGCTGGATAAACTGCTGAAGGAGGAGCTGGGGAATTATCTTTCCTATGTATTGCCGTCCGGCGGTATGGCGGTTTGGATAACATTGTTGCCGGCGTATCCTGTAGAACGGTTACAGGCCATTCCCCGGTTAAAGATACTGGGAGCCAATGGGCAACAGAATGCATTCCGTTTTGGTTTTGCCTCCATGAACGAAACCGAACTTACAGCTGCCGTATATCTTTTAAAAGAGACGCTGAAGGGAATTGAGCAAAACAGGGTAAAAAAATGATTCCTGCGGTGCGCCGGATAATAGCCGCCTGTCAGTTGCTTAACCAGGATAAGAAATCACTGATCTTGTTTTTGTTAACCAGCAGTTCGGGTGCATCCTTAAGTTTTAGTTTGATCACCAGTTTGCGCGCGTAGCCCTGCAATACTTCTTCAATGGCCTCCCGGTTGAGCAGCACCTGCCGGTTTACCCGATAAAACTGGTTACCACAAAGGGTTTCCATGTCTTCCAGTGTTTTATTGAGCGGGTATCTTTGATTGTTGAGCGTGGTAAGTTGTACGGTTTTGTTTTCTGCCAGGAAAATGGCGACCTCGGAAATCTTTACAGGCTTTATCGCATCCCGGTATTTGACCAGTACGGCGGAGGATGCCTTATGGACTGTTTGGGTCAGGCCCGGGTAATGGCCACAACTCAGTACTTTTCTGAACACTGCCGTATGCAGCTGGTTGTATTTGTTGATGGCTCCGGCAATATCCTCGTTCTTAAACGGCTTCAGGATATAGTCGATCCCGTTGGCTTTAAATGCCTGTATGGCATACTGCTCATAAGCGGTGATAAACACTACCGGCACTTCCAGTTTCACCTGCCGGAATATTTCAAAGCTGGGGCCATCGGTAAGCTGGATATCGCAAAAGATCAGGTCCGGAGGCTGGTTGGTCTTAAAATATTCAACGGCAGCGGCGATTGAAAAAAGAAACCGGGTCACGTCCGTATCGGGAGCTGCTTCCATGAGCAGTTGTCCGAGGTACTCCGCGGTATATTGCTCATCCTCAATTATCACTACCCGCATTTTCAATCGTTTTTAGGGTGATGCAATAACTGCTTTCCGTACGGTCTATTTTAAGGGCTTCTCCGCCCAGTAATTTACAACGCTCTTCCAGGTTTTTCAGTCCCATGCCGTTTGAGGGGCTCTCCGGCGGTTTGGGACGTAGATCGTTACAAACGGTGATCGTCTTTTCCACTGCGTTACCGCTTACTTTTATATGCAGGGGTGTAGCGGCTGTAAAGGCGTTGTGCTTCAGGGCATTTTCTACCAGTAGCTGAACAGAGTATACCGGAAGCGCGGCCTGCATCAGTGATCCGGGGATCTCAAACGAATAAATGAGAGCGCTGCCGAAGCGGATCTGCTGCATTTCAAGATAGTTCTTTACCTGTTGCAGTTCTTCTTCAATGGATACGGTGAGCCGGTCGCCGGAGTAGACGACGGTGCGCAGCAGATCGGAAAGCATGTCCACGTAAGCCGCTGCCTTATCGGGTTCCGGTTTGATCAGGGCTTTTACGATCGTAAGGGAATTGAACAGAAAATGCGGCTGCAATTGCTGTTTCAGCAGGTTATGCTTTGCCTCAATATTGGTAACCCGCAGCAGGTCGTTCTCGCGTTCAATACGTTCCTTCCTGCTCCGGAGCAGGATCACTTCCAGTAAAATAAGAATGATGATGTTGATCGATTGCACCTGTAATAAAGGGAAAAAGAAAAAGAATTCCTTAGGCCTTCCCGGAGGAGGTTTGGGCACTCCTTCCGGTCGCTCAAACATTACGTCGTTGCGCTGCGGATAAAACCGGTGAACTGTTACCGGCCGTTGCGGAACGCCGAGAATCTGCCGTATCTCCTTCATGATAAAAAAAGCAAGGAAGCTGCAGAGAAGAATACTGCACACATAACGGAGCCAGGTATACCGGCTCTTAAAGGTCTTTGTGAACAACAGTAGCAGCAGGGTATTGATGCCCCAGAACAACAGCGTGGTAACAACAACGGTCGAAAAACTGTACCGGACCTCCTTCCAGCTGATGACACCGGAAAACAGCGCGGGCATGGGTATAGCACCAAAGACTGCAAACAGGGGGGCTGTCAGTAACGCAATGATCAGGATTTTTTTGTATGGAATAAATTGTTTAGTCATGTTCATTTCCCGGTGCAGGAGGCGCGGGCAAAATTATAAGATGGAACATTAAACCCTCCATGGCTGTTTTAACTTTAACATAATGCATTTTAACAACCCCCGTTTTAATTGCCTGCCTGTTTTGCACGGAACCAGATGTCGCGAATGGTCAGACCAAAGGAATACTGGGTGTACTGTTCCCGGATCTGTCCGGCTTTATTGCTGCCTTTCAATCCCAGTTCCAGTCCGCCGTGGAGGTACAGGTTACGGGCCATATTGTAACCGCCACCCAGGGTAACGGAGTAATCCCAGATGTGACTACCGGCCAGCATGTAATAACTGTTCTGCGCGGTAAATCCCATGGCCAGGTAGTATTTCTCATAAGAAGCTCCCCCGGCAGTCAGGTACTTTTCCCTTTTGGCATATTCCCAGCCCGCGCCCAGCCGTATGGAAGGTGCCGTATAGGAGTTGCTATAATTGATGGCCTGTCCTGACCAGTGATAATAATCACCCTCCACAGAAAGGCTCAGGCCTTCACGGTTCGAAAGCGTATAGCCAACGCCTGCGCTGAGCGGCATTTGGAATACCGCGGTACCATTATTGTTGGTAAGAAAGGCTGTATCCGTATTCAGGTACTCGGTTTTTGAAAAGCCCCTCAGCGGGGTGCCGGCCGTTGCAGTAAGGCCAATGGTATGCTGCCATTTCCGTTGAGCCGGTGTATAGTACTGGAAACCGGTTTGCAGGGACGCACCGTTATAGTAGCTGTATTCTTTTTTGGTAACATCGAGGTTTAACAGTGCATCTGTATATGTTGTTTTCCGGGTGGTATTGCCAAACAGGAACGAACCGGTGATACCTGCAGAGAACCGCTGCCCCAGCATATAGCCAGCGGAGCCATAGGCCTGGTTAATACCACCTTCCCCTTCAATGGTCCGGGAGTAACCGGTAGTGCCATCGTTATAAACGGCATTGGAAAGCTGGTACTGGTAGTTTACCGAGCTGTAAGGACGGAGGCCAAAAGCAAGAGCAGCTTTGGTCCAGGGACGGAAGGATAGGGAAACACGTTTGATGGAAAAATCCTTGCTGGGTGCGGAAAGACTATCCCCTGCATTCATCCGGAACAGGCTGTTGCGGCCCCGCATCATAAACTCAAGGTTCACTACTTTTTCACCAAGGGATGTCAGTGAGGCGGGGTTTGAAAAATTATAGGAAACCTCATTTCTTCGCGAGAGGGCAGCGCTTCCGCTTGCAGCATACCGGCTGAAGTCTTTATGATCGATATCCCCGATGCCCAGGTTGGAGTAGGGCGATGTTACATTCTGCGCGGCCGTTTGTACTGCGAAGAGCAACAGGGGCAATGCCAGCACCTGTTGTAAGGAAACGGAAAGTATCTTTTGATTATAATCCAAGAACGTAGAGTTTTAATTTTATATCGGAATCATTCAGCTGGTCGGTGATCACCAGTCTTGAGGTACTGGCTGTATAGCCGGAGGAGTACGTACCCAGGAACAGCGATTTTGTAGAAAAACGTCCTTCAGTGATAAGCGTGTTGATGTAGCTGGTGATATCAAAGGAGTACCGGGTACCGTTTTCTTCAAGATCATTGATCACAAGATTGCCGTTTTGCACAGCATCTGTGCTGCCCGGAACCAGCAATACACTGCTCAGGACATTGTTCAGGTCGCTGATGTACATTGCCAGGCCGGGTGGCAGGGTATAGGGTGCCATATTTTCGGTTTTATTTACGCGTATTTCCAGCAGGGCTTTTATCACCCGGGCATAGGGATAGGTTTGCTTTACGTTGAGGATATCCGGGAATGTGATCTTTATATACGAGGGGATA
>Ga0222424_100534_pt1 | contig 18165 bp, 24 predicted proteins | sample 2B2ome_FD_182468 | JGI IMG/M metagenome (GOLD analysis project Ga0222424, IMG submission 182468) | Enriched microbial communities from leaf-cutter ant dump, University of Wisconsin, Madison, United States - 2B200A (version 2) | ecosystem: Environmental > Terrestrial > Nest > Insects nest > Nest... | reverse complement strand
GCCAAGAACGCCCGCATCACGATCTACTCGGCACGTCCTGGCGTCGTGATCGGCAAGAAGGGCGAGGACATCGAGAACCTGAAGAAGGAACTCGCCACCCGCCTGGGCGTGCCCGTCGCAGTGAACATCGAGGAAGTGCGCAAGCCTGAAATCGATGCCAAGCTGATCGCCGACAGCATCACGCAGCAGCTCGAAAAGCGGATCATGTTCCGTCGCGCCATGAAGCGCGCCATGCAGAACGCCATGCGTCTGGGTGCCCAGGGCATCAAGATCATGTCGTCGGGCCGCCTGAACGGCATCGAAATCGCCCGCTGCGAGTGGTACCGCGAAGGCCGCGTGCCGCTCCATACGCTGCGTGCGGACATCGACTACGGCACCTCCGAAGCCAAGACCACCTACGGTGTGATCGGCGTCAAGGTCTGGGTCTACAAGGGTGACACGCTGGGCCGCAACGACCTGCCCGCCGTGGAAACGCCCCGTCCGGACGAAGAGCGCCGCCCCCGTGGCCCCCGCCGCGATGGCCGCCCAGGTGGCGACCGCGCAGGTGCAGGCCGTGGCCCACGTCGTCCTGTCGGTGGCAACACCGCGCCGGCCGACGGCAGCGACAAGCCGGCAGAAGCCGGCGGCGCTGATAACACCGCCGTTAAGCGCGTACGCAAAGTCGCCGCGCCCGCTACAGCAGCGGACGGTAAAGGAGAATAAAGATGCTGCAACCTGCTCGCCGCAAATACCGCAAGGAGCAAAAGGGCCGTAACACCGGCGTCGCAACGCGGGGTTCCTCCGTTGCGTTCGGTGACTTCGGCCTGAAGTGCACGGACCGTGGCCGCCTGACCGCCCGTCAGATCGAAGCCGCACGCCGTGCGATCTCGCGCCACGTCAAGCGTGGCGGCCGTATCTGGATCCGCGTGTTCCCGGACAAGCCCATCTCCACCAAGCCCGCAGAAGTGCGTATGGGTAACGGTAAGGGCAACCCCGAGTACTACGTGGCCGAAATCCAGCCCGGCAAGATCGTTTTCGAAATCGTTGGCGTGCCCGAAGAGCTGGCCCGCGAAGCGTTCCGCCTGGCTGCCGCCAAGCTGCCGCTGCGCACCACGTTCGTCACCCGCCTGATTGGCGCGTAATTCAGGAGAAGAAGAAATGAAAGCTGCTGAACTGCGCCAGAAGGACGTCGCCGGCATCGAAGCCGAAATCAAGGCCCTGCAAAAGGCCCATTTCGGCCTGCGCATGCAGAAGGCTACGCAACAGTTGGCCAACACCAACACGCTGCGTACCACCCGCCGCGACATCGCCCGCGCCAAGACCATTCTTGCTGAAAAGCAAGCCGCCAAGTAAGTAGGAGCGAACATGACGGAAGCTAAAAAATCCCTCAAGCGCACCTTGGTCGGCAAGGTGGTCAGCGACAAGCGTCAGAAGACCGTGACCGTGCTGGTCGAGCGCCGTGTGAAGCACGAGCTCTACGGCAAGATCGTCGCGAAGTCGAGCAAGTACCACGCCCACGACGAAAAGGGCGAGTACAAGCTGGGCGACGTGATCGAAATCACCGAGAGCCGTCCGCTCTCCAAGACCAAGAACTGGGTAGCCACCCGCTTGGTGCAAAAGGCCGGCCTGCTGTAAAAAGCCCCGGACTGCGAAGCCCTTCGGAACGGCCCACAATGTGGGCCGTTTTGTTTTTTCAAGGAACCCTAAATGATCAAGATCGGTGACACCCTGCCCGCCGCCACGCTGATGGAATACTCGGAAGTCGAAGGCGAGGGCTGCAGCATCGGCCCGAACCCCGTGCCCGTGGACAAGGCCACCGCAGGCAAGACCATCGCGCTATTCGCCCTGCCCGGCGCCTTCACGCCCACCTGCTCGGCCCAGCACGTGCCCGGCTACGTGGAAAAGGCCGCCGAGTTCAAGGCCGCCGGCGTGGATGAAATCTGGTGCGTGAGCGTGAACGACGCCTTCGTGATGGGCGCCTGGGCGCGCGACCAGAAGACCGCAGGCAAGGTGCGCATGCTCGGCGACGGCAGCGCCGCCTTCGCCCAGGCCACCGGTCTGACGCTGGACCTGACCGCCAGGGGCATGGGCCTGCGCAGCAACCGCTATTCGATGCTGGTGAAGGACGGCAAGGTGGTCACGCTCAACGTGGAAGCTCCCGGCAAGTTCGAGGTGAGCGACGCCGCCACGCTGCTGGCGCAGGCCAAGGCGGCCTGATCTGCTATTGAAATAGAAGCTGCCAGCGCTTAACTGACAAGCGCTGGCGGCCCAAAAGGCTCAAAAAATATCGACCTTGAGGTAGTGCGCCCCCGCGATGGGGTTGTGGTAGTAGGGCGGGATCTCCTCGAACCCCAGGTCGGTGTACAGCGCGCGCGCCGACTCCATGTCGTCCAGCGTGTCGAGCAGCACGCAGGCGTAGCCGGCTTGGCGCGCGCGGTCAAGCATGGCCTCGGCCAGCTCGCGGCCCAGGCCGAAGCCGCGGAAGGCGCGGCGCACGTACAGGCGCTTCATCTCGCTGGCGTTGGGGTAGTCGGCGTTGTCCAGCGGCCGCAGGGCGCAGCAGCCGGCGATGGCGCCTTCCACCTCGGCCAGCAGCAGGGCGCCGCGCGGCTCGGCGTAGTCGCCGGGCAGGCTGGCCAGCTCGCTCTCGAAATCCTGGAAGTCCAGGTCGATGCCGAGCGTGTCGGCGTATTCCCGGAAGATGTCGCGCACCGCCTCGATGTCGGCGGCCGAGACGGGGGAGCGCAGGGTGACGGAAGGCTTGTCCAAAACTCGCGGGAGTGAAACGGCGAAAGCCGCAGTGTAGCGAGTCCGCTCAGAACGCCGGCGCGGCGGCCCCCAGGGACGCGACCCACCAGGCCAGCCCCGCGCTGGCCGCCAGCACCAGCAGCGCCGCCACCCGGCTCGCCCAGTCGTCGCGCGAAGCCGCCACCGGCGCCGCCAGGACCTTGTCGCCCTGCAGCATGGGCCGCACCAGGCGCTGGCGCCGCACCGCCACGTAGAACACGATGGCCAGCAGGTGCAGCGCGACGAGGCCCAGCACCAGGTACTGGCCGATGTCCTTGTGGTAGGCCGTGGCCTGGCCGACGGCGGTGCCGGACACGAACCGGGTCAGCGGCCCGGCAAAGGCGATCTCGTCGTCGCTGAGCAGGCCGGTGGCCACCTGCGCCGCCAGCACCGCGAGCAGGCCGAACACCGACAGCGCGCCCAGCGGGCTGTGGCCGATGCTGTCCTCCGGGTGGGGCGTGCCGCGCAGGTAGCGCACGAGCCGCGCGGGCGAATACAGGAAGGCGCCGAAGCGCGACCAGCGCCCCCCGATCAGGCCCCAGGCCAGGCGGAACACGAGCAGCGCCAGCACCGCGTAGCCCAGGCGCAAATGCCACTCCATGGCATTGCCGCCCACCTTGGCGGTGACGATCAGCCCCACGACGCAGGCGGCCAGCGCCCAGTGGAAGAGGCGGGTGGGAAGGTCCCAGATGCGGACGGTGTGCTGCTGCGATTGCGTCGGTGGCTGCGTCATGGTGAATGGCTGGCTGCCGGGGCTGGGGAATGGGTGCATTGTGCGCAAAAAACGCTGAAACGGCATACTTGTCTGCCGGCCCGCCGTGCGCAGGCCGCTGGCCCGAGTCCCCACCCCACGAAAAAGGAAGCAACCCCATGAAAGCCCTTGCCGCATTCGCCCTGGCCGCCGCCACTCTCAGCCTGTCGGCTCCCGCCGCCGCCCAGTTCGCCAAGGCCGAGGACGCCATCAAGTACCGCCAGAGCGCCCTGTTCGTGATGGGCCAGCACTTCGGCCGCCTGGGCGCCATGGCCAACGGACGCATTCCGTTCGACGCCAAGGCCGCGCAGGAGAACGCCGACGTGGTGGCCCAGATGGCGCAACTGCCCTGGGCCGGGTTCGGCGCAGGTACCGACAAGGGCGCGCCGACCAAGGCCAAGCCCGAAATCTGGGCCGAGCAGGCCAAGTTCAAGGAGCATGCCGACAAGCTGCAGGCCGAGTCCGTGAAGCTCGCGGCGGCGGCCAAGACGGGCAGCCTGGACAACCTCAAGACGGCGTTCGGCGCCACGGCAGGCACCTGCAAGGCCTGCCACGACAGTTATCGCAACAAGTAACGAATGCTATGGTTTAAGCAGCTGCTGGCGCTTGTCCAGCAAGCGCTGGAGGCCGATCCGGCTTGAAGACCGATCAGGTCTCCGCCAGCAGCTTCTCGATGAGCTGGTGCAGCTCGGGGAAATTGGGCGCGCCCACGTAGGTCTTCACGATTTCGCCGCGCTTGTTCACGATGAAGGTCGAGGGCGTCAGGCGCACGTCGCCCCAGGCCTTGGCCACGTCGCCCGTGTTGTCGATGGCGACCTGGAAGGGCAGCTTGCGCGTCTCGGTGAAGTTGACCACATAGCTGGGCGGGTCGTAGCTCATGGCCACGGCCAGGGTGTCGAAGCCCTGGCCCTTGTACTTCTGGTAGGTGGAGACGATTTCGGGCATCTCGGCCACGCAGGTGGTGCAGCTCGTGGCCCAGAAGTTGACCAGGGTGACTTTGCCCTTGAGGTCGGCGGTGGTCCGGCTGCTGCCGTCCAGCAGCACGAAGGTGGATTCCGGCGCGGCGGAGCGGCCCGTGTCCAGGTACACATAGGCGCCCACGGCCGCGAACGCCGCCACCGCCACACCTGCCGCCCAATGCCTGATCGCCATGATTTGCCCGCCCTTCCATCCAGAAACATCCGGCATTGTGCCGGAGCAGCCTCTTTCGAGTGCTGCGCGGGGGCAAAAGTTCGTTGCCGATAATCGGCTGATGAACTGGATACCGATAGTGCTGCTGAGCCTGCCGTGGCTGGTGGGCTGCAGCCCCGCGCTGAACTGGCGCAGCGTGCCTTTGCCCGAGGCCGCCCTCACCATCACGCTGCCCTGCAAGCCCGACCAGGCCACGCGCACGGTGGAGCTGGCCGGCGCGCCGGTGGAACTTGCGATGACGGGCTGCGAGGCCGACGGCGCCATGTTCGCCGTGTCGCACGCGGCGCTGGCGGACCCTTCGCAGGCCGGCGCCGCGCTCACGCACTGGCGCGCCGCCGTCATCGCCAACCTGGGCCGTGGCGCCACCGCGGCCGACACGCCCTACGCGCCCGCCGGCGTGCTGCCGCTGCCGCAGTCGATGCGCACGGTGGTGCAGGGCCAGCGGCCCGACGGCAGCGCGGTCAGCGCCCAGGCCGTGTGGTTCGCGCGCGCCGTGGGGCCGCAGGTGCGGCTGTACCACGCCGTGGTCTACACGCCCAAGCCCCGGCCCGACGTGGCCGATGCGTTCTTCGCCGGGCTGGCGCTGCAGTGATGGACGCGCACGTACTGCCGCGGCGCGCCGCCGTCATCGTCTTCCTGGCGTTCGCGTTCGCCTACTTCCTCTCGGCGCTGCTGCGCGCCGTCACGGCCACGCTGGCGCCGACACTGGCGCAGGAGTTCACGCTGCACGCCAGCGACCTGGGGCTGCTGGCGGGCGGATACTTCCTGGGCTTCGCGGCCACGCAGCTGCCGCTGGGCACCTGGCTGGACCGGCACGGCCCGCGCAAGGTGGCGCTGGGCTTTCTGGGCGTGGCCGTGGCGGGCTGCCTGGTGTTCTCGGCCGCCACGGGTTTCTCGGGCCTGCTGGCCGGGCGCGTGCTCTGCGGCGCGGGCGTCAGCGCCTGCCTGATGGCGCCGCTCACCGGCTACCGGCGCTGGTTCGCGCCCACGGCGCAGCTGCGCGCCAATTCGTGGATGCTGATGACCGGCTCGCTGGGCATGGTGGCCTCCACGCTGCCGGTGCAGTGGGCCCTGCCGCACGTGGGCTGGCGGCCGCTGTTCTGGGGGTTGGGTGCGCTGATCGTGCTGTCGATGGCGGTGATCGCCGTGGCGGTGCCCGGCTGGCGCAACGCGGCTCCGGCGGCGGACGATGGCGCGCCCGCCGCGCCGCCGGGCTATGCCGTGGTCTGGCGCCACGCCTACTTCCAGCGCCTCGCGCCGCTGGGCTTCTTCGTCTACGGCGGCATGGTGGCCGTGCAGACGCTGTGGGCCGGGCCGTGGATGCAGCGCGTGGCGGGCTACACGCCGCTGGAGTCGGCCACGGGGCTGTTCTGGATCAACCTGTCCATGCTCGGCACGTTCTGGACCTGGGGCCTGCTCAACCCCTGGCTGCTGCGCAAGGGCCTGGGGCCGGACCGCCTGATGGCGGCGGGCCTGCCGCTGCCGCTGCTGGTGCTGCTGGGCATCATCGTCGCGGGGCCGCGCGCCGGAGGCGGGGCGTGGGCGCTGTTCTGCGTGTCGTGCACCTTCGTGTCGCTGTCGCAGCCGGCGGTGGGCATGGCGTTCTCGCAGGCGCTGGCGGGGCGGGCGCTGTCGGCGTTCAACCTGGTGATCTTCGCGGGCGTGTTCGTGGTGCAGTGGGGCATCGGGCTGGCGGTGGACGGGTTCGGCGCGCTGGGCCTGGACACGGTGCCCGCGTTCCAGGCGGCCATGGGCCTGTTCCTTGCGTGCAACGCGGGCGCCTATGCGTGGTTCCTGCTGCGGGGGCGGCGCCATAATGTGCTGCAAACCTCCGCGCCATGAGCACCTCGTCTTCCACCACCGGCATCCTCCTCATCGCCCATGCCCCGCTGGCCCATGCACTGCGCGAATGCGCACTGCACGTGTTCCCCGACTGCGAGGGCAGCGTGGCCGCGCTGGACGTGCAGCCCAACCAGCCGCCCGAGGAGTCGCTGGCCCAGGCGCGCATCCTGCTGGAGCAGCTGGGCACCGAATCCACCCTGGTGCTGACCGACGTGTTCGGCGCCACTCCCTGCAACATCGCGCAGCGCCTGACCGACGGCGTGCGCTCGCGCCTGGTGACGGGCGTCAACCTGCCCATGCTGCTGCGCGCCGTGAGCTACCGCAACGAACCCCTGGAGTCCGTGGTCAACCGCGCCGTGGTGGGCGGCACGCAGGGCGTGATGCAGGTGGCCATCGCCGCGCCGCAGAACCAGAACCGCCGCAAGACCCATGATCAAGACCCGTACGACCATCAGCAATAAACTGGGCCTGCACGCCCGCGCCTCGGCCAAGCTCACCAAGCTGGCCGGCAGCTTCCCCTGCGACGTGTTCATGAGCCGCGGCGACCGCCGCATCAACGCCAAGAGCATCATGGGCGTGATGATGCTGGCCGCCGGCATGGGCACCGAGATCGAGATCGAGACCGACGGCGCGAAGGAGCAGGAAGCGATGGATGCCTTGCTCGCCCTCATCAACGACAAGTTCGGCGAAGGCGAATGATGGCCCCCACGGTCGCGCACTGCGTGTCGCTCCCTGCCCCCCGAGGGGGCCGCGTTTTGCCTTGGGGCGGCCCGGCGGCAAAACCATGACGTTCTCCGTCCACGGTCTCGCCGTCGCGCGCGGCATCGCCATCGGCCGGGCCGTGCTGGTGGCGTCCAGCCGCGTGGACGTGGCGCACTACTTCATCGAGCCCGGCCAGGTCGCCGATGAGATCGAGCGCGTGCGCCAGGGCCGCAACGCCGTGGTCGAGGAACTGCAGCGCCTGCAGGCCGACATGCCCGCCGACGCGCCGCACGAGCTGGCCGCGCTGCTCGACGTGCACCTGATGCTGCTGCAGGACGAGGCCCTGACGGGCGGCGTCAAGCACTGGATCACCGACCGCCTGTACAACGCCGAATGGGCGCTGACCACGCAGCTCGAAGTCATCGCGCGCCAGTTCGACGAGATGGAGGACGACTACCTGCGCGAGCGCAAGGCCGACCTGGAGCAGGTGGTCGAGCGCATCCTGCGCCACATGAAGGGCGTGGCCAGCCCCGTGGCGCCGCCGGCCAGCAGCCCGCGCCGCCACAAGCAGCTGGGCCTCCAGCAGGACCTGCTGCTCGACGACACCGTGGACGTGCCCCTGGTGCTGGTGGCGCACGACCTCTCGCCGGCCGACATGCTGCAGTTCAAGCAGAGCGTGTTCGCGGGCTTCGTGACCGACGTGGGCGGCAAGACGTCGCACACCGCCATCGTCGCGCGCAGCATGGACATCCCGGCCGTGGTGGGCGCGCGCGCGGCCAGCCAGCTCGTGCGGCAGGACGACTGGGTCATCATCGACGGCGACGCCGGCGTGATGATCGTGGACCCCTCGCCCATCATCCTGGCCGAGTACGGCTTCCGCCAGCGCCAGGTGGAGCTGGAGCGCGAGAGGCTGGCGCGCCTGCGCCACACGCCGGCCGTCACCATCGACGGCCACCGCATCGAGCTGCTGGCCAACATCGAGCAGCCCGGCGACGCGGCCGCCGCCGTGCGCGCCGGGGCCGTGGGCGTGGGCCTGTTCCGCAGCGAATTTTTGTTCATGGGCAAGAGCGGCCACCTGCCCGGCGAGGACGAGCAGTACCGCGCCTACTGCGAGGCGCTGGACGGCATGCAGGGCCTGCCCGTCACCATCCGCACCATCGACGTGGGCGCCGACAAGCCGCTGGACCACAAGGGCCACAAGGACAGCTACCTCAACCCCGCGCTGGGGCTGCGTGCCATCCGCTGGAGCCTGGCCGACCCCGCCATGTTCCGCACCCAGCTGCGCGCCGTGCTGCGCGCCGCAGCGCACGGCAAGGTCAACCTGCTGTTCCCCATGCTCGCGCACGCGCACGAGATCCAGCAGACGCTGGCCCAGGTCGACCTGGCCCGCGCCGAGCTGGACGCGCGCGGCGTGCCGCACGGCCCCGTGCAGTTGGGCGCCATGATCGAGGTGCCCGCCGCCGCGCTCATGGTGCGCACCTTCCTGCGCTACTTCGACTTCCTCTCCATCGGCACCAACGACCTGATCCAGTACACCCTCGCCATCGACCGCGCCGACGAGGCCGTGGCCCACCTCTACGACCCGCTGCACCCGGCCGTGCTGCGCCTGGTGGCCGACGTGATCGCCGAGGGCGCGGCGCAGGGCAAGAGCGTGTGCGTGTGCGGCGAGACCGCCGGCGACGTGACCATGACGCGCCTGCTGCTGGGCCTGGGCCTGCGCAGCTTCTCCATGCACCCGGCGCAGATCCTGGCCGTCAAGCAGGAGGTGCTGCGCGCCGACACGCGCAAGCTCGCGCCCTGGGCGTTGCAGGTGCTCGACGGCGAAGTGCCTGCGGTGGTGGCAGAGAACTCCTGAAACAATAGCTGCCAGCGCTTGCTGGATAAGCGCTGGAACCCTATTTGGCTTATAACGACACGGCCCACGCCGACCCCGCCCTCATCGACTCGCCCCAGGCGCTCAAGCGCCTGCTCGCCACCCTGGGCCTCGTCGTGCTGGGCAACAGCAGCATGTACGTGGTGTCGGTCGTGCTGCCCGCCGTGCAGAACGAATTCGGCATCGGCCGCGCGGGCGCCTCCATGCCCTACACGCTGATGATGGTCTGCCTGGGCCTGGGCGGCCTGCTCACGGGCAAGCTGGCGGACCGCCACGGCCTCACGCCCGTGCTCTGGCTCGGCGCGCTGGCCGTGCTGGGCGGTTTCGTGGGCGCGGCCTTCTCCGGCAACATCTGGGCCTTCGGCCTCGCGCATGCCGCGATGGGCTTCATCGGCAGCTCCGCCACCTTCGCGCCCCTGCTGGCCGACACGGCGCTGTGGTGGAACCGGCGGCGCGGCATCGCGGTGGCGGTGTGCGCCAGCGGCAACTACGTCGCGGGGGCGCTGTGGCCGCCCATCGTGCAATACGGCATCGACACCATCGGCTGGCGGCCCACCTACATGGCGCTGGGCGTGGTCTGCGGCGTGGGCATGTTCGCGCTGTCCCTGCGCATGCGCCAGCGCCCGCCCGCCATCGCGGCGCCGGCGGTCGGTGCGAGCGGCGCCGCGGCCGTGGACCGCACCCGCCCGTTCGGCCTGCGGCCGGGCCACGCGATGGCGCTGCTGTTCATCGCGGGCATCGCCTGCTGCGTGGCCATGGCGATGCCGCAGGTCCACATCGTCGCCTACTGCACCGACCTGGGCTTCGGCGCCGCGCGCGGCGCGCAGATGCTGTCGCTGATGCTCGCCTGCGGCATCGTGAGCCGCCTCGTCTTTGGCCTCATCTGCGACCGCATCGGCGGCATCCGCACGCTGCTGCTGGGCTCGGCGCTGCAGGGCGTGGCGCTGCTGCTGTTCCTGCCCTACGACGGGCTGGTGCCGCTGTTCGTCATCTCGGGGCTGTTCGGCCTGTTCCAGGGCGGCATCGTGCCCACCTACGCCATCATCGTGCGCGAATACTTTGCGCCGCAGCGGGCCAGCGCGCTGGTGGGCGCCGTCATCCTGGCCACGCTCATCGGCATGGCGCTGGGCGGCTGGCTGTCGGGCTGGATCTTCGACCTCACGGGGAATTACCACGCCGCATTCATCAACGGCATCGGCTGGAACCTGCTGAACCTCTCCATCACCGGCTGGCTGTTCCTGCGCGTGCGCAGGAAGCTTCCGAATTGATAGCTGCCAGCGCTTGATAGGCAAGCGCTGGCGGCCGATTCGGCTCATATTCCGCCATCGTCCTCCAGCGCCGCGAAGCGCTCGGCCAGAAAGTCCAGCAGGGCGCGCACGCGCTGCGGCACCCGCTGGCTCGACAGCAGCACGGCGTGCAGCGGCGTCTCCTCGGCCGTCCAGTCCGCCAGCAGCGACAGCAGGCGCCCGGCGCGCAGGTCGGGCAGCACGTCCAGGCGGCTCTTGTACGCGATGCCCTCGCCCGCCAGGGCCCACTGCCGCACCATCGTGCCGCTGGACGCGACGAGCGGCCCGTCCACCGCCACCTGCACCGTGCGCCCGGCGCGGTGGAAGCGCCACTGCGCATGGCGCCGCCCGTTCAGGAAGTAGGTCAGGCGCGGGTGGCGCTCCAGGTCGGCGGGCGCCTGCGGCGCGCCGTGTTCGCGCAGGTAGGCGGGGCTGGCCACCAGCACCCGGCGGTTGGCGCACAGGCGCCGGGCGACGAGGCTGGAGTCGGCCAGCGCGCCGTAGCGCAGCGCCAGGTCCAGCCCCTCGCGCGGCAGCGCCTGCACGGTGTCGCTCGCGTGCAGCACCACCTGCACGCCGGGGTGCTGGCGCGCGAACGCGGGCAGCCAGGGCGTGAGCCACACCTGCGCCAAGTCGCTCGGCGCCGCGAGCTGCACCACGCCCTGCAGGCCGCCGGCGGCGCGCTGCGCCTCGTCCTCGGCCCACACGGCCAGCAGGCGCTCGCAGGTGTCGAGAAAGCGCGCGCCCTCGGCCGTCAGGCGCAGCGAACGGGTGCTGCGCTCCAGCAGCCGCGCGTTCAGCAGCGCTTCGAGCTTCTTGACCGTGGCGCTCACGGCGGCCGGGGTCAGGTCCAGCTGGCGCGCGGCCTCGCTGAACGAGCCCGTGGCGGCCACGCGGGCGAACAGGCGGGCGTCTTGCAGGTGCAGCATGGCTTCAAAAAAGATTTGTGAATGCTTTTATTTTGAAGCTGTTTTTCAAAAATGTTTGGCTGCTTACAGTCACGGCGTTCACTGCTTTTTTGGAGAAACCATGACCGCCGCCATGAAGGCCATCGGCCTGCGCCAGTACCTGCCCATCGACCACCCCGAGTCGCTGATTGACCTGACCCTGCCCGTGCCCGAACCCGGCGCGCACGACCTGCTGGTGCGCGTGGAGGCCGTCTCGGTCAACCCCGTGGATGCCAAGGTGCGCGGCCAGCATTCGTCGCCGCCCGCGCAGCCGCGCGTGCTGGGCTGGGACGCGGCGGGTACCGTGGCGGCCGTGGGCAGCGCCGTGACGCGCTTCGCCGTGGGCGACGCCGTCTACTTCGCGGGCGACATCACGCGGCCCGGCAGCAACGCGCAGTTCACGCTCGTCGATGAGCGCATCGCGGGCCCCAAGCCCCGGTCGCTGGACTTCGCCCAGGCGGCGGCGCTGCCGCTGACGGCCATCACCGCGTGGGAGGCGCTGTTCGACCGTCTGGGGCTGCAGAGCGAGCCTGCCGCCGGAAGCCCGCAGCACGGCCAGACCCTGCTTGTCATCGGCGCGGGCGGCGGCGTGGGCTCCATGGCCGTGCAACTGGCCGTGAGCGCCGGGCTCACCGTGATCGGCACCGCCTCGCGCCCGGAATCGCAGGCCTGGGTGCGCGAGCTGGGCGCCGCCCACGTGGTGGACCACCGGCAGGACCTGCGCGCGCAGCTCGACGCGCTGGGCGTGGGCGAGGTGGACCACCTGCTGCTGCTGGCCGGGACCGACGCGCACTTCGCCCGCATCCCCGCGCTGCTGCGCCCCCAGGGGCTCGCCTGTGGCATCGTGGAGAACGCCGCGCCGCTCGACCTGCGGCCGCTGCACGCCCGCAGCCAGGGCTTCGTGTGGGAAATGATGTTCGCGCGCAGCATGTACCGCACCCCCGACATGGCCGCGCAGCACGCCCTGCTGGCCGAGGTGGCGCGCCGCATCGACGCGGGCACCCTGCGCGGCACGCTGCGCGAGGTGCTCGGGCCCATCACCGCCGACTACCTGCGCGAGGCGCACCGGCGCATCGAATCGTGCCACACCACGGGCAAGCTGGTGCTGGCGGGCTGGTAGGGTTTGCTATTGAATAAGAAGCTGCCAGCGCTTTCTGGGTAAGCGCTGGAGGCCGATTGGGCTTGAAACCTCAGCGAGCCCGCGTGCCCATCACGGCGGCGCCCAGGATCATCACCGTCGCCAGCCCGATGCTCCAGGTGAACGGCCGCCCGCTCACCACGATCAGCAGCGCCGTCGAAGCCAGCGGCGTGATGTAGCTCAGGATGCCGATGTGCCGCGCATCGCCGAGCTTGAGCGCCTTGTCCCACATAAAGAACGACGCCCCCAGCGGCCCCAGCCCCATCGCGGCCAGCAGCGCCCAGTCGCGCGGCTGCAGGCTGGCGGCGGGCTCCAGCAGCACGTGGCACAGCAGCGAGAGCGCGCCCGACACCAGCCCGAACAGCCCGATGGCCGTGGTCGGGAAGGCCGCCACGCGCTTGGTCAGCAGCGAATAGGTGGACCAGATGAAGGCCGCCGCCAGCGCGGGCAGGTAGCCCCAGGCCAGCGTGCCGCTGAGCTCGCGCCCGCCCGCGATGGCGATGGCCGCGCCGCCAAAGCCCAGCAGGGCGGCCAGCACGTGCGGCAGCCGCAGGGCCACGCCGGGCAGCACCAGCGGCGAGAACACCACGATGAACAGCGGCCACAGGTAGTTGACCAGGTTGGCCTCCACCGGCGGCGCGTGGCGCAGCGCGATGAACAGCAGGAAGTGGTACGCGAACAGGCCGTACACGCCCAAAGCCAGCGTGCGCGCCGGGATGCGCCACTGCCCCGGGTCGCGCAGCACGAAGGGCCACGCGGGCACGCTGCCGATGATGAGCGCGATGCCCGTGAGCAGGAACGGCGGAACATGGGTGAGCGACACGCCCAGCGAGGCGAGCGAGGCCCACAGGGCGATGGCGCCCAGCGCGTACAGGTTGGCTTGCATGGGCGCGAGCTTAGCGGGCCTTGTTGGGCGGTATCGTCGCGCAACGCGGGTGCGCCGTCGCGCATCACCGGCCTGCGCGGCGCAGCGCCGCCGTCAGCGCCGAAGGCGAGCGGTAGCCCGTGCGCCGCGCCACCTCGGCCACGGCCATGCCGCCCTCGCGCAGCAGCCGGGCCTGCGCCAGGCGCTGGCTGCGCAGCCATGCCATGGCGCTCAGGCCCTGCTCGCCCTGGCAGCGCGCGGCGAACTGGCTGGGGCTCAGGTGCACGCGCTGCGCGAGGTCGGCCACCGTCAGTTCGCCATGCCAGTGCTGCGCGGCCCAGCGCTGCAGCGCGGGCCAGTCGATGGCGCGGCGGCGGGAGGAGGGCGGGGCGATGGTCGGGGCCGTCCAGGCTTCCAGCAGCAGCGCCGGGCCATGGGCCTGCGCCAGCGGCTGGCCCTGCTGCAGCGCGCCGGCCAGATAGCGGGCCAGCGCCAGGGCGGGGGCGGGCACTGCTTCCTGGCGTGCGCAGCGGGCCCAGCCTGCCTGGTGGCTGTCGAGCACCAGGCACAGGCTGCCGCGCGCCGATTCGAAGTCATGGCGTGCGCCGGGCTCGATCACACAGCCGCCGCCGGCCGCCACGCGCAGGCCGCGCCCGTCGATCTCCAGGTCCAGCGCGCCGGACAGGCCCAGCAGGATCTGGAAGTGGTCGTGGCTGTGGCTGCCCGGCGAGGCGCCGTAGCGGCGCAGGGAGAGCGTGCCGGGCTCCATGACGAAGGCTTACACGCCGGCGGCGTGTGCCTGCTGGTCCGCGTGGTACGAGCTGCGCACCATGGCGCCCACGGCGGCGTGCGAGAAGCCCATCTTGTAGGCTTCCGCTTCGAACATCTTGAAGGTGTCGGGGTGCACGTAGCGGCGCACCGGCAGGTGGGAGGTAGAGGGCGCGAGGTACTGGCCGATGGTCAGCATGTCGATGTCGTGCGCGCGCATGTCGCGCATCACCTGCAGGATCTCCTCGTCCGTCTCGCCCAGGCCGACCATGATGCCGCTCTTGGTCGGCACCTTGGGGTGCAGGGCCTTGAACTTCTTGAGCAGGTTCAGGCTGAACTGGTAGTCGGAGCCGGGGCGCGCTTCCTTGTACAGGCGCGGCGCGGTCTCCAGGTTGTGGTTCATCACGTCGGGCGGCGCGGCCTTGAGGATCTCCAGCGCGCGGTCGTCGCGGCCGCGGAAGTCGGGCACCAGGATCTCGATCTGCGTCTGGGGCGAGAGTTCGCGGATGTTCTGGATGCACTCCACGAAGTGGCCCGAGCCGCCGTCGCGCAGGTCGTCGCGGTCCACGCTGGTGATGACCACGTATTTCAGGCGCAGCGCGGCGATGGTCTTGGCCAGGTTCAGCGGCTCGTTCTTGTCCAGCGGGTCGGGGCGGCCGTGGCCCACGTCGCAGAACGGGCAGCGGCGCGTGCACTTGTCGCCCATGATCATGAAGGTGGCCGTGCCCTTGCCGAAGCATTCGCCGATGTTGGGGCAACTGGCCTCTTCGCACACCGTGTGCAGCTTGTGCTCGCGCAGGATCTCCTTGATCTCGTAGAAGCGCGTGGTGGGGCTACCGGCCTTCACGCGGATCCACTCGGGCTTCTTGAGCACCTCGCCATGTTCCACCTTGATCGGAATGCGCGACAGTTTGGCCGCGGCCTTCTGCTTGGCCAGCGGGTTGTAGGCCTGGGTGGATTGCGCTTCGCGGACGACTTCAGGGGTGCTCATGGCATGCAGATGGTTCAGGGCGCGAGCCGGACGCTGAGCTGTTGGCCCAGCACCTGCGCGGCTTCGTCCCAGGTGGTGTGGACCCCGATTGTAGAAAGGTCCACCGTGGCGAGGCCTGCGTAACCGCAAGGGTTGATACGCGTGAAGGGTTCCAGGTCCATCGCCACGTTGAGCGCCACGCCGTGGTAGGTGCAGTGCCGGCTGACCTTGATGCCCAGGGCGGCAATCTTGCCCAGGCCTTCGAAGTCGGGCACGGGGGCTTCGGTGCCGGTGCGTTGTTGCGGGCGCTGCGGCAGCATGGCGTGGCTGAACGGATCATGAAGCCGCACGTAGATGCCCGGCGCGCCGCCCACACGGTGGCCCGTGACGCCGAAATGCGCCAGCGTGCGGATCATGGCCTCTTCCAGGCGGTAGACGTATTCCTTCACGAAGTAGCCGGCGCGCCGCAGGTCGAGCAGCGGGTAGGCCACCACCTGGCCGGGGCCGTGGAAGGTGACCTGCCCGCCCCGGTTGGTGGCGACGACGGGGGTTTCGCCAGGGTGCAGGAGATGATCGTTTTTGCCCGCAATGCCTTGTGTGTAAAGCGCGGGGTGCTCGCAAATCCAGAGCAGGTCGGCGCTGTCGTCCGTGCGCGCGGCGGTGTAGTCCTGCATGGCCTGCACGGTGGCGAGGTAGTCCACCCGGCCCAGCGTGCGCAGTTCGATGGCCACTTACAGCACGACCTTGACCAGGGGGTGCGAGGACAGCGCGCGGTACAGGTCGTCGAGCTGTTCGCGGCTGGTTGCCGTGATGGTGATGGTTACTCCGAGGTAATTGCCGGCGCGGCTGTCACGCAGTTCAATGGTGCCAGCGTCGAAGGTCGGGTCGAACTGGCGGGCCACCTCGGTGACGGCATGCACGAAGCCGTCCACCTTGGCCCCCATGACCTTGATCGGGAACCTGGAGGGGTATTCGATCAGCGAGTCCTTGCGCGGATCGGTGGTCGTCTGTGTGTCCGGGCCCTGGACGGGCGGTTGGGAGGAGGAGGTCATGGTGGCGTGTGGTGCTTCGGTATCGGTGGCTGGCGGCGGGCCGGGCCATTGTGCGCCAACGCCCGGATCGCACGGCCCGGCGGGCCCTGGAAAGCGGGCCGGGCGGCTGGTTTTCACAGGCGCAGGACCCGTTGGCGCACCACCACAATCAAACGTAGAAGTACGTAGGTCCCGGCTCGCACTGCGGTTTTTGCCGGGAGCCATGGGTTTTTACTTATAATTAGAGGCTTTGTGAAAGTTCCGGTCTGTAACGCGGGCGTCATTCAACAATGAAAACAATCGCCCCTGAGACGGAAACTGAGGCTGAAGAACCTGACTTCAAGCCCCTGACGGCCGAAGAAGCCGAGCAGTGGCGGCGTCGCAATCCTCCCATCTCGGTGTGGAAGGTCGTGGCAGGTCAGGCACTGGTCGGAATGCTCGTGGCCCTGGTGGCCTGGGTTCTGACGGGCAGGGCATCGGTGGGCTGGTCTGCGGCCTACGGTGCGCTGGCCGTGGTGGTGCCGGCTGCCTTGTTCGCACGCGGTGTGCTGCGCCACAAGGCGTCCACCCATCCGCGCGCCGCCATGGTGGGGTTCTTTGGTTGGGAGATTGCCAAGATCGTGTTGACGGTGGCGCTGCTCGCTGCGGCGCCCCGGCTGGTGCCAGGTTTGAGCTGGATGGCTCTGCTGGTGGGCATGGTGATCACAATGAAAACGTACTGGGTGGCCCTGCTGGTGCGGCCCGGTGTCCGAAAAACCGATTGATAGAGAGAAGAGTTGACCAATGGCCGCCGAAGCGCATGGACCGACTGCAAGTGAATACATCGTTCACCACCTGCAGCATCTTCAGAACATCAACCAGACCAAGATTGTTGACTTCACGGTCATCAACTATGACTCGATTCTCATCGGTTTGGTGCTGGGTGCCCTCACTCTTCTGATCCTGTGGTCAGCTGCCCGTAAGGCAACTTCCGGCGTCCCCGGCCGTTTCCAGGCGGCGGTGGAGATCCTGGTCGAGATGGTGGACAACCAGGCCAAGGCCAACATCCACAACGCCGAGAGCCGCAAGTTCATCGCGCCCCTGGGCCTCACGGTGTTCGTCTGGATCTTCCTGATGAACTTCATGGACATGCTGCCGGTGGATCTGCTGCCCTGGCTGTGGCAGCACGGCACGGGCGACCACCACGCGGTCTTGCGCGTCGTGCCCACGGCCGATCTGTCCACCACGCTGGGCCTGGCCCTGGCCATCCTGGTGCTGCGCTTCTGGTACAGCGTCAAGGTCAAGGGTGCCGGCGGCTGGACGCATGAACTCGTGTCGGCCCCGTTCGGCACCAGCAAGAATCCCATCTTCGCCCTGATCCTGGGCGTGGTGAACCTGCTCATGCAGGTGATTGAATATGTCGCCAACACCGTGTCCCATGGCATGCGGCTGTTCGGCAACATGTACGCCGGCGAACTGGTGTTCATGCTGATCGCCCTGATGGGCGGCGCGGCGGCACTGTCGCTGTCGGGTGTGCTGCTGCCGGTGGGCCACATCATTGCTGGCACCATCTGGACGCTGTTCCACATTCTGGTGATCACGCTGCAGGCCTTCATCTTCATGATGCTTGCGCTGATCTACCTCGGCCAGGCGCACAACGCGCACTGACCAACGGTTTCCCTTTCGTTTCTTTTCCCTTTCCAACCTTTCTTTTTTACTCAGGAGTCATCATGGAAAACATTCTCGGTCTCGTCGCTCTGGCTTGTGGTCTGATCGTTGGCCTCGGCGCTATCGGCGCTTCCATCGGCATCGCGCTGATGGGCGGCAAGTTCCTCGAATCTTCGGCACGCCAGCCTGAGCTGATCAACGAACTGCAAACCAAGATGTTCATCTTGGCCGGTCTGATCGACGCCGCCTTCCTGATCGGCGTGGCCATCGCCCTGCTGTTCGCTTTCGCCAACCCCTTCGTTTCCACGTTCTTGGTCAACCTGCCCAAGTAATTCCCGTTCAACGCCACTCTAGAAAGGTGTTGCCGTGAGTATCAACGCGACCCTGT
>Ga0222424_100533_pt1 | contig 18340 bp, 14 predicted proteins | sample 2B2ome_FD_182468 | JGI IMG/M metagenome (GOLD analysis project Ga0222424, IMG submission 182468) | Enriched microbial communities from leaf-cutter ant dump, University of Wisconsin, Madison, United States - 2B200A (version 2) | ecosystem: Environmental > Terrestrial > Nest > Insects nest > Nest... | reverse complement strand
TGGGACTGGTGCTGGTGCTGTCGGCGCTGCTGTCCATGTTCGTGGCGCGCACCTTCCTGGCGCCGGTCAAGGCCATCACCCGGGCCACCCGGCAGCTCGCGGCGGGCGACTACGGCACCCGCATCGAGGTCGTCAGCCGCGATGAGATCGGGCGCCTGGCCGGCGACTTCAACCTGCTCGCGCACGCGCTGGAGAACACCGAGCGCCAGCGCCGCGACTTCATGGCCGATGTCTCGCACGAGCTGCGCACGCCGCTGGCGGTGCTGCGCGGCGAGCTGGAGGCCATGGAGGATGGCGTGCGGCCGCTGACGCAGGACAACATCCGCGGCCTGCAGGGCGAGGTCTCGGCGCTGAGCAAGCTGGTCGCCGATCTCTACGAGCTGTCCCTGTCGGATGTCGGTGCGCTGACCTACCGCATGGCGCCCCTGGACCTGCGCGCGGTCATCGCTCAGGTGGGCGACGCCTTCCGCGAGCGCTGCCAGCAGGCCGGGCTGACGCTGGACATCGATCTGCCCGGCCAGCCGCTGCCGCTGCGCGGCGACGAGGACCGCCTGCGCCAGCTGTTCACCAATCTGTTCGAGAACAGTGTGCGCTACACCGACAGGAGCGGGCGCCTGCGGGTGACCGCGGGCGAGGAGGGGGCGCGGCTGGTGGTCGATGTCATGGACTCCGCGCCCGGTGTCCCGGAGGCGCTGCTGCCGCGCCTGTTCGAGCGCTTCTACCGTGTCGAGTCGTCGCGCAACCGCGCCAGTGGCGGCGCCGGCCTCGGCCTCGCGCTCTGCCAGCGCATCGTGGCCGCGCATGATGGCGACATCCGCGCGCTGCCCTCGCCGCTGGGCGGTCTGCGCCTGACCCTGACGTTTCCCCTGCTGGCCGGAGGTTTGACATGAGCGCTGCCGAGACTGTCCCGCCGCGCGTGCTGGTCGTCGAGGACGAGCCGCGCCTGGCGGCCCTGCTGATGGACTATCTCAAGGCCGCCGGCTACCGCGTGGATGTCATCGCGGACGGCCGCGAGGTCATCCCGGCCGTCCGCGCCAATGCGCCCGACCTCATGCTGCTCGACCTCATGCTGCCGGGGCGCGATGGCCTGGACATCTGCCGGGAGCTGCGCGGCTTCAGCAACCTGCCGGTGATCATGATGACGGCGAAGGTGGAGGAGATCGACCGCCTGCTGGGGCTGGAACTGGGCGCTGACGACTACATCTGCAAGCCTTACAGCCCGCGCGAGGTCGTGGCCCGCGTCAAGGCCATCCTGCGCCGCCTGAGGCCGGCGGAGCAGGGCGCGCAGGATGGCGAGGAGGCCGCCCCGCCGCTGCTGGTCATCATGGAGGAGAGCTTCACGGCGCTGTGCCGCGGCCTGCCGCTGGACCTGACGCCGGTGGAGTTCCGCCTGCTCAAGGCCTTCACCGACGCGCCCGGGCGCGTGTTCTCGCGCGAGCAGCTGCTGGACAAGCTGTACAGCGACCATCGCGTCGTCACCGACCGCACGGTCGACAGCCACATCAAGAACCTGCGCCGCAAGCTCGAGCAGGCCTGTCCCGATCAGGAGCTGATCCGCTCGATCTATGGCGTGGGCTACAAGCTGGAGCTGTGACGCGGCCTCAGTGCGGCATGCGCTGCTGGAGGTCGTCCAGGCGCTGGCGGGTGGCCTGCAGATAGGCCTCGCCGGCGTTGTAGGGCGCCAGCGAGCCGCCGTCTCCCTCGGCGTAGACGGCGGCCGTGCTTTCCCGGCGCTGACGCAGCCAGCTCCGCTGCTCCTTGAGCGCGGTCTTGACCTGGTCCGGCGGCAGGGTGGCCAGATAGTCGATGAAGGCCAGATAGAGCTTGGTGTCGTACACCGCGTTCAGGTTGGCCATGGTGTAGTTCATCTGCTGCTGGGGAATGTCGCTGATGAGGATGTCTTCCAGCTGGTCTATGACCTGGTCGACATCGGGGCGCCAGTCGGCGATGTCGCTGTCTCCGCCGCTGGTGCTGTCCGGCGGTGTGGCCGGTGTGTTCTCGGGCAGCTTGCCGGTGTCCGCCGGCAGTTCCTCGGTCAGGCCCCCGGCATCCTGGTGCGGCGGCTGGCGCAGCCAGTGCGCGCCGGCCGCCAGCGCGGCCACCAGCGCCAGCGCCAGCAGGCATTGCAGCAGGGTGGTGAGGGTCTGGCGCATGACGTGCTCCGGTGCGGGCGATGTCCGCATCATACGCCACTACGCGCGGCCGAGGCCAAGGATGACAGTCGGCGCACCGGCTGCTATGGTAGGCGCACCGCATGATGCCGCCTGAATCGTCCTATGTCCGCTGTGAGGTCCCGCCTGGTCGCGCGCCGCTGGTCACTGTCGCTGATAGTGGTCATGCTGCTGCACTGGACGTTCGGCGCCTGCGCGGCCATGGCCGACACCCTCTGCCTGGAGGCCTCCGGGCGTGTCGTCGTCGAGAAGGCCGGCGAGCCCTGCGTGGCGGCGGCCGTGCAGTCCGGCGAAAAGCACTGCATCGACCTGCCCAGCCATGACGGTCACGACGACCACTCCCCGGTGCCGTCGAAGACACAGCTGGCCGATGCCGCCGTCCCCGGTCTGATTCCCGCGCCGGACGGGCTGTCGCCCCTGGTTTTCGTCACGCTGGCCATGCTGCCCGACGCGACCGGTCCGCCGGCCCCGCCATCCGCCCTCGTCATCCGCGAAACCGCCTATCTGCTCATCTGATGCCCCCTGCTGATCGCTGGCGGCAGGCTTGCGCCTGCTCCTTGTCATCTGCAGGGGAGTCATCATGTCCCGCTTCATCGTCGTATCCGTGTTCCTCCTGGCTGCCTTGCCCGCCGGCCAGACGCTCGCCGGCAGCCTGAGCCTGCCGGAGGCGACCCAGCGCGTTCTCGCCAGGAACCCGCAAATCACCGTCAACACCGCCAGACTGGACGCCGCCGAGGGGCGCGTCATCCAGGCCGGCGCGCTGCCCAACCCCGAAGTCAGCTATCTGCTCGAGGATTTCGCCGGCGACACCAGCCGGTCGGCGGGTCAGGCCAGCGCCACCTACACCCTGAGCCAGCGCTTTTCGCCGCCCGGCAAGCGTAGCGCCCGCCAGGCCTTCGCCCGAGAGGATGGCGCCCTGACGGCGCTGGAGGCGCAGTCGGAGCGGCTGCGTCTGATACGGCTGACCCGCGAGGCCTATATTGACGCCCTAGCTGGTCAGGAGCGGCAGGCGGCGGCCGCGCAGAACCAGCAGCTGGCGCAGCAGCTGCGGGACGCGGTCGCGGCGCGTGTGGCCGCCGGCAAGGTCTCGCCCATCGAGCTGTCGCGCGCCAGTGTCGCGCTGGCCGCCGCCCGCCGCGCCAGCCAGCAGGCCGTGCGCCTGGGCGAGCTGTCGCGCAAGCAGCTGGCCGCGCTCTGGGGGGAGTCGTCGCTGACGGAAAGCCTGGCCGACGGCCTGGGCCTGCCGGCACGGCTGGAGCCGGCCGCGCTGCCAGCGGATGCCAGCCCGGCCATCCGGCAGGCGCGCAAGCGCATCCAGCGTGAGCAGGCCGCCGTCGCGCTGGCCGAGGCCCAGCGCCTGCCGGACTTCACCTTGTCGGGTGGCATGAAGCGCGAAGCCGTGACCCGTGATCAGAGCGTCCTGATCGGCATTTCCGTGCCGATTCCGGTGTTCGACCGCAACCGGGGGGCCGTGCAGAGCGCCAGGGCGGAGCTCCGGGCCGCCGAGGCGGCGCTGGCCGTCGGCAGCCAGCAGTTCCAGCGCGAGCAGGATCAGCTGCTGACCCGGCGCGAAGGCGATTACCAGGATGCCCTGCAGCTGCGCGACGAGGTGCTGGCCACCGCCAGTGAGGCGCTGGAGGCCACGCGCGAAGGCTACCGCGCCGGCAAGTTCTCGCTCATCGACCTGCTCGATGCCCAGCGCAGCCTCATGGAGGCGCAGGCCGCCTACCTTGCCGCGCGTATCTCCTTCCACCAAAGCGATGCCGCGCTCGACGAGTTGCTGGGTCGCACCGAGACCGGGAACACACCATGAATATCGCCATCAGGAAAGCCCTGCCGCTGATGATCGCCGCCGCCGCGGGCGCCGGCGCGACCTGGGCGCTGACCGGGTCCGGTCTGTCCGGCCATGCCCATGAGCGGCATGAGGGCAGCGGTCAGGTGAATGAGCGTGCGGAGGCGGCGCAGGGCGCAGGGGAGCATGGCGGCGCTGCCGAGGCCGTCAGGCTCGATGAGCAGCAACTGACAGCCAATGGCCTGCGCCTGGAGACCGCATCGGTATCTGCCTTCGGCAGCGGCCTGTCGCTGCCGGGCCAGCTGGTGCTGAACGGCGACCGCGAGGCGCGCGTGCTGTCGCCGGTCGCGGGCCTGGTGCGTTCGGCGCCGGTGCAGATCGGAGCCCGGATCAAGGCCGGCGCCGTGCTGGCCACCATCGAGAGCGCCCAGCTTGCCGACGCCGCCGCCCGCTACCTGGCCGCGCGCGAGCGGCAGGCGCTGGCGCAGTCCGCCTTCCAGCGCGAGGAGACGCTCTGGCAGAAGAAGATCAGCGCCGAGCAGGACTATCTGGCCGCCCGCCGCGAGGTCAACGAAGCCCGCATCGAGACCCAGAGCGCCCTGCAGGGCCTGCTGGCGCTGGGCATGAGCGAAGGGGACGCGCGCGCGCTGAGGGCCGGCGGACGGCTCGCCAGCTACGCGCTGCGGGCGCCGATAGGTGGCACCGTGCTGAGCAAGGAGGTCACGCTGGGTGAGGCGGTGTCCTCCGGCAAGCCGCTGTTCCGGCTGGCCGACCTGTCCACGCTGTGGATCGATCTGTCCGTGCCGGTCGCCGAACTGGGCAAGGTCCGCGCCGGCCAGGTGGTCGCCGTGACGGACAAGGCCGGCCTGAGCGGCGAGGGCCGCGTGCTCTTCGTGCAGCCCGAGCTGGACGCCGCCAGCCGCAGCGGCTCCGTGCGCGTGCAGCTCGACAACAGCCAGGGCCTGTGGCGCGCAGGCCAGTTCGTCCAGGCGCAGGTGCGCGTGGGCGAGGTGTCCGATGTGCTCAGCGTGCCGCTGGAGGCGGTGCAGAGAATAGGCAACCAGTCCGTGATCTTCGTCGCCGGCGAGGCTGGCCTCGCACCGCGTCCGGTGGTGACAGGCCGGCGCGATGGCGAGCGCCTGGAGGTCGTCTCCGGCCTGCAGGCCGGAGAACGCTACGTGACCGGCAATGTCTTCGTGCTCAAGGCCGACCTCGGGAAGGGGGAGACCGAACATGCGCACTGATCGCCTGAGGCGGATCCGGGAAGCGCGCCATGCTTGACCGCGCCATCGGATTCTCCCTGTCACACCGTTACTTGGTGCTGGTGCTGGTCCTGCTGCTGGCCGGCGTCGGCGTGTTCTCGCTGCAGAAGCTGCCCATCGACGCGGTGCCGGACATCACCAACAACCAGGTCCAGATCAACACGGTCCTGCCCGGCCTTTCGCCCGAGGATGTCGAGAAGCAGGTGAGCTGGCCCATCGAGAGCGCCCTGTCGGGCATCGCCGGCCTGGAATCGACACGCTCGCTGTCGCGCAACGGCTTCTCGCAGGTCACGGCGGTGTTCCGCGACGACGTCGACATCTACTTCGCCCGCAACCAGGTGAGCGAGCGCCTGGGCGAGGCCAGGGACGCCCTGCCGGATGGCGCCGCGCCGCGCATGGGGGCGATCTCCACCGGCCTCGGCGAGGTCTACATGTGGGTGGTGAAGTTCGCGCATCCCGGCGGGCAGGGCGCGCAGATCCATGATGGCCAGCCCGGCTGGCAGACGGATGGCAGCTACCTGACGCCGGAGGGCGAGTATCTGCGCACGCCGGTGGCGCAGGCCGCGTATCTGCGCACGGTGCAGGACTGGATCATTCGGCCCCAGCTCAAGGGCCTGCCCGGGGTCGCCGGCATCGACAGCATCGGCGGCTACGAGAAGCAGTATCACGTTCAGCCGGATCCGCTGCGGCTGAGGGCCTACAGCCTGTCCATCACCGATCTCGCCGAAGCGCTGGAGCAGGCCAACCAGAGTCGTGGCGGCGGCTTCATCGAGCAGCGCGGCGAGGCCTATCTGGTGCGCGCCGATGGCCGGCTCAGGCGCATGGAGGACATCGCCGCCACGGTGGTGGCGACGCGCGGCGGCACACCGGTCTACGTCCGTGACCTGGCGCGCGTCGAGATCGGCGAGGAGCTGCGCACCGGTTCGGCCAGCGAGAACGGCCACGAAGTGGTGGTCGGCACCGCGCTCATGCGCATCGGCGAGAACTCGCGCACGGTGGCGGTCGCCGTCGACCGGAAGATGAGCGAGATCCGCCGCGGCCTGCCGCCGGATGTTGAGGCGCAGACGGTCCTGAACCGCAGCAGGCTGGTCAACGACACGATCGCCACGGTGGTGAAGAACCTCGGCGAGGGCGCGCTGCTGGTGATCGTGGTGCTGTTCCTGATGCTGGGCAACATCCGCGCCGCGCTGATCACGGCGGCGGTCATTCCGGTGACCGTGCTGCTCATGAGCACGGGCATGGTCAGGGCCGGCATCAGCGGCAACCTGATGAGCCTGGGCGCGCTCGACTTCGGCCTCATCGTCGATGGCGCGGTCATCATCGTCGAGAACTGCCTGCGCCGACTGGCGGACCGGCAGCGCCACCTGGGGCGCGTGCTCGGCCTGGAGGAGCGGCTGGCCGAGGTCATGCGGGCCACGAAGGAGATGGTGCGGCCATCGGTCTTCGGCCAGGCCATCATCATCACGGTCTATCTGCCCATCCTGGCGCTGGAGGGGGTGGAGGGCAAGATGTTCCACCCCATGGCGGCGACGGTGATCATGGCGCTGATCGCGGCCTTCATCCTGTCGCTGACCTTGATTCCGGCGCTGGTCGGCATCTGCTTCAACGGCTCCGTGGCAGAGAAGGACAACCGTTTCCTGAGCTGGGCGCACGCGCGCTATGCGCTGGCGCTGGCCTGGGCCATGCGCCGGCAGCGCCAGGCCGCGGGCATCGCCATTGGCTCGTTCGCGGTCGCGGTGGTGATCTTCACGCAGCTGGGCCAGGAATTCGTGCCCACGCTGGACGAGAAGGATGTCGCCATGCACGCGCTCAGGATACCCAGCACCGGCATCCGGCAGTCCACGCGCATGCAGTTGCAGGTGGAGCGCACGGTCTCCGGATTCCAGGAGGTCGCCTATGTCTTCTCCAAGACCGGCACGGCGGAAATGGCGGCCGACCCCATGCCGCCCAGCGCTTCCGACACCTTCATCATCCTCAGGCCGCGCAGCGAGTGGCCCGATCCGGGCATGACCAAGGCGGCGCTGATCGCCCGCATCGAGGCCGCGGTCAGCGCGTTGCCTGGCAGCAACTACGAGTTCACCCAGCCCATACAGATGCGTTTCAACGAGCTGCTGTCCGGGGTGCGCGCGGATGTCGCGGTCAAGGTATTCGGGGATGACTTCGACCAGATGCTGGTCACGGCCGGTCAGATCGCGCAGACCCTGCGCACTATTGATGGCGCCAGCGAGGTCAAGGTGGAGCAGGTCGAAGGCCAGACCCTGCTCGACATCGCCTTTGACCGCGATGCCCTGGCGCGCTACGGCCTGCGCATGGCCGATGTGCAGGACACCGTGGCGGCGGCGATTGGCGGCCGCCAGGCCGGCGAGATCTTCGAGGGCGACCGCCGCTTCGATGTCGTGGTGCGCCTGCCGGACGAGGTGCGCAGCGATCTCGACCTGCTGCGCGGTCTGCCGATTCTGGTGGCCGGTGGCGCGTCCGGCGGGGGCGTCGTCACCCTCGGCGGCATCGCCACGCTGTCGCTGCGCGACGGTCTCAACCAGGTCAGCCGCGAGCAGGGCAAGCGCCGTGTCGTGGTGCAGTCCAACGTGCGCGGCCGTGACCTGGCCTCGTTCGTCGAGGAGGCGCAGGAAAAGGTCGCCACGCAGGTCAGGCTGCCGGCGGGCGGCTGGCTGGCCTGGGGTGGTCAGTTCGAGAATCTGCAGGCCGCCAAGTCGCGCCTGACCCTGGTCGTGCCGGTCTGCTTCGCGCTCATCCTGACGTTGCTGTTCATGGCGCTGGGGGTCGTGCGCCAGGCGCTGCTGGTGTTCAGCGCGGTGCCGCTGGCGCTCACGGGCGGCATTCTGGCGCTCTGGGTCTGCGGCATTCCGTTCTCCATCACCGCGGCCATCGGCTGCATCGCGCTGTCCGGCGTGGCCGTGCTCAATGGCCTGGTCATGGTCAGCCGCATCAACCAGCTGCGCGCCGGCGGCATGGCGCTGGCGGCGGCGGTGACGGAGGGCTCGTTGTCTCGCCTGCGCCCCGTGCTGATGACGGCGCTGGTGGCATCGCTCGGCTTCCTGCCCATGGCGCTGGCCACGGGCACGGGGGCGGAGGTGCAGAAGCCGCTGGCCATCGTGGTCATCGGCGGCCTGATCACGAGCACGCTGCTGACGCTGGTCGTGCTGCCCGCCCTTTACCTCCGTGTCGAGCGCTGGCGGGCGGCGAAGGCGGCCTGAGCCTCAGGCGCCGTCGAGCAGGAAGTGCTCGATCTCGTCGATGCGCTGGGCGGCGTCGCGGTAGCCGAGCTGGATCAGCTCGCGCGTGAAGGCCGAGTCGAAGAGCAGGAAGCTGAGCAGGTCGGCGCTCTGGGCGTCAGGCGCGCCGAGGCCGTCGAGCAGGTAGCGCACGCTGCGCGGCATGCGGTGCGCCAGGGTCTTGGCGATGACGGCGATGTCGGCCGAAGGCGAGACCACCAGCGGCTGCACGCGGCGCAGCGGCTCGCGCACCTGCCCGCCGGCCGGCGCGACCTGTGCCGGCATCTGCGCGGCCATGTCCTGGTAGGCGGCGACGATCTCGTTCATGCGCTTGAGGTGGTCGAGGTCGGCGTCGAGGTGATCCAGGAAGATGGCGTTCATGAGCGTGCCGACGATCTGCGAGAGCGGCGGCCGCTGCAGGTCGGCGTGGAAGTCCTCGTGGTCCGACAGTTCGGAGCGCAGCAGGCTGTCGGCCGACTCCTGGCAGCGCACGCCGATGGCCAGGAGCTTTTCCGAGCCCAGGCGGATGGCCGGGCTCAGCGGCGTGATCAGGCGCAGGGCGCCGTCGCCGAAATACGCGGTCGACTGGCCGTTGTGCAGCGGCACCGGGGGAAAGACGATGGGGATGGCCGCGGAGGCGAGGATGTGGTCCAGTGTCATGGCATCCAGCGGCACCGCCATGCGCCGGCTCTTGTTCCAGAGCGGGTGGCCTTCCCGGCCCTGGACGAAGGTGAAGGCGCGGCCGGAATGGTAGCCGGTCGCGGTCACGGCGAGCGCGTACAGGTGGCCGTCGCGGATGGCGTCGTCTATGCGTGGCAGCAGGGTGGCGAAGTGCCCGCCGAGGAAGTCGCGCAAGGGCGCGGAGTCGACCAGCGACTGGGTGCGGCCGGCGCCGAACAGTCCGCCCAGGGCGAAGTCCATGATCAGGCGGCCGGCGTTCTGCGCCAGCGCGAGGCTGTCGGTGCGGAAGACATTGCTGGCCTCCAGGTTCGACCAGAGCTTCACCAGCAGCCGGGCGCCATCCTGCAGGCTGGCGCTGTGCGCGGCGATGGCGGCGCCGTTGATGGCGCCGGCCGAGGCCCCGGTGACGATGCGGAACGGGGACGGCTTGCCGGCCAGGGCGGGTATTTCGCTGACGCGCTTGAGCACGCCGGCGTGGTAGGCGCCACGCGCGCCGCCGGCGGTGAGCACCAGGCCGGTCATGTCGGCCGGGCGGGTGGTGGACTGTGGCATGGCAGGCTCCTGGCCGATGGCGGCGGTTGGCGGTGACTACCCAGTTTCAGCAAGTCCCGTGCCAGTCGCGTGACAGCCGCGACGGCGCTGGCCGGCGGGTCGCCTCAGAACTTCTCATGCCCGCTGAAGGCGGCCAGCTCGCCGCCCCCGGCATCGCGCAGGGTGAGCTGCCGGCCCACGACCTCCCAGCGCACGGTCCGGGGCAGGGCCTGCAGGAAGTCGTGTTCGGTGGTCATGCCCTCCGGGCACATCATCAGCGTGCTGGCGATCTGGCCGATGCGCAGCTCGCCGTTCTCCAGGCTGTACGAGCCCATGATGCTGTTGCAGCCGCCGGAACCGCCCAGGCGATGCTCGCCGGACTGCAGGACCAGGTGCGCCTGGCGTCCGAAGTTGCCCGCGCCGACGGGCTGGCCGCCCAGGCTGGTCAGCTGCCAGTAGGTGTTCTCCAGCGGCAGCACGTCGCTTTGTCCGCTCTGTGCCGGTGGCGTGGCGGGCGCGGCTTCCGGCGCAGGAGCGGCGGCCGGTGTCGTGGCGCAGGCGGCGAGCACGAGGGCGGCGGTCGCCGGCAGGGAGGTCTTCAAAGGAATGGGCATGTCTGGATTCCTGCAGTCCGTGGCTGATGCTGTGTTCTACGCTCTGTGACCGTGCCATGGCAAGTGTCCGGCGGGGAGGGCGCCGGGCCGCGGCGGGCGACGCGGGCTGCGACAATATGTCGCAGTCCCGGCGGTCAACGAATCCATACAATGCAGGCAGCTGAAAATCTGCATGGATGTCCCGCATGAACGTCGCCAGAGTCACTGTCCCCCGCTTTCCGCTCACCCCGCTGGCCCGTGGCCTTGCCATCATCGCCGGACTGGCGCTGCCGCCGGCCGTCCTGGCCGAGCAGCAGCTGCCCACGGTGGTGGTGACGGCCGACGCTCCGCAATCGGCTTTTTCCGTGCAGCCGGCCGCCGCGCTGGATGAGTTGCGGAAAGCGCCGGGCGGGGTCGCTGTCGTCGCCGCCGACGACTATCTGAATGGACGCACGGCCTCCATGGAGGACACGCTGCGGCTGGCGCCGGGTGTCTTCATCGCCTCCCGCTTCGGCTCCGACGAGGCCCGCGTGTCCATCCGCGGCTCCGGCCTGCAGCGCACCTTCCATGCCCGCGGCATCCAGCTGCTGCAGGATGGCGTGCCGCTCAACCTGGCGGATGGCGCCTTCGACATGCAGGCGGTGGAGCCGCAGGCGGCACGCTACATCGAGATCGAGCGCGGCGCCAACGCCCTGCGCTATGGCGGCGGCACGCTGGGCGGCGCCATCAACTACATCAGCCAGACCGGGCGCACGGCGCCGCCGCTGGTGCTGCGCGCCGAGGCCGGCAGCGACGGCTATGCCCGCTACAATGCCTCGGCGGGCGGGCAGCAGGGCGCGGTCGATGGCTACGCCTCGCTCAACTATCTGGTCCAGGATGGTTTCCGCGAGCACGCCGACCAGCGCAACGCCCGTTTCTTCGGCAATGTCGGCCTGCAGCTCTCCGATCGTGTCGAGTCGCGCTTCTACCTGACCGCGGTCGATGTCGACTCCGAACTGCCAGGCAACCTCACCTACGCCCAGCTCAAGGCCGACCCGCGCCAGGCCAGCGCCCGCGCCGTGGCCCGCGACCAGCACCGCGACTATGTGCTCTACCGCCTGGCCAACCGCACGGACATCCGCCATGACGACGGCAGCCACACCGAAGTCACCAGCTACGTCGCCCGGAAGCAGCTGTTCCACCCCATCGAGTTCTTCCCGACCGGCCCGGGCCTGATCGAGCAGGACAGCCGTGACTGGGGACTGGGCTTGCGCCATGTCGTCGACACGGCCTGGCTGGGCGGCCATCAGGAGCATGTCGCGGGCGTGCAGTGGCACCATGGCCTGACGCTGGATGAGCGCTATGCCTATGCCAGCAATGGCTTCGTGCCGGGTGTCGGCTTCGCGGTCGGCCATGTCAGGGGCGCGCTGGACAACCGCCAGAAACAGACGGCGGACAATATCGATGTCTATGGCCAGAGCAGCTGGGACCTGACCCGCAAGGCCACGGTCATCGCCGGCGTGCAGTCTTCGCTGGCCAAGCGGCGGCAGACGGTCGTCGTGGACAATGCCGGCCCTTGCGGCACCGCCACCTGCCTGCCCACCGGCAGCTACGAGGAGACCTACCGGCGCACCTCGCCGCGTGTCGGCTTCATCTACCGTCCGACGCAGTCCGCCCAGGTTTATGGCAATGTCAGCGGCAGCTTCGAGCCGCCCAGCTTCTCCGAGACCCTCAACAACCAGCCGCTGAAGGCGCAGCGCGCGCTGACCACGGAGCTGGGCGTGCGCGGCGGCCGCAACGCGGACGGGCTGTCGGTGAACTGGGATGTCGCCGTCTATCGCGCGGATATCCGCAACGAGCTGCTGGAGCTGCAGGTCGGCGTCGGCGCCACGGCCACCACCAACGCCGGCAAGACCCGCCACCAGGGCGTGGAGGCCGGGCTGAACATCGAGACCGGCCGCTGGCGCGCGCTGGCCAGCTATCTGTACAACGATTTCCGCTTCCAGGACGACCCGGTGCAGGGCGACAACCGCATCGCCGGCCTGCCGGACCAGGTCCTGGGCGCCGAGCTGGCGCTCAGGCTGCCGCGAGGCATCTGGCTGGGGCCGACGCTGCGGGCCGCTTCGCGCAGCTGGGTGGATCACGCCAACACCGTGGCGGCGCCGGGTTACACCGTTTATGGCGTGAAAGCGAACCAGGCGCTGCCCGGCGGCCTGTCGTGGTTCGTCGAGGGCAGGAACCTGGGTGACAAGCGTTACGCGGCGACCACGGGCGTGGTGAACCAGGTCACCGCGGGCGTCAATGACGCGCAGTTCAGCCCGGGCGATGGCCGTGGCGTCTATCTGGGCATCAGCAAGGCGTTCTGAGGTTCGTGGCGCCAGCCGGCTGCGCGAAGCGGCCCGGCTGGCGGGACCTTGATCGGGATGCCGGCCAATCCCGTATGATCAGCGGTTCACTGTCTGACAGATGGCATCACCATGAAATACCGCGAAACCATCGATTACCCCGTGTCCCGCGAACGCCTGCTCGCCATCTTCACCGACCCTTCCTTCGTGGTGCGCAAGTATCAGGGGCAGGGCGCCTCCAATATCGAGACCGGCAGCAGCGAGCAGGTCGGCAGCCGCTTCCGCATCACCGTGTCGCGCGACGTGCCGGTGGAGGTCGATGTGCCGTCGTTCGCGCGTTCGCTGGTGCCGGCCGCCATCACGCTGGTGCAGACCGACATCTGGGACACGGGCACCGGCAAGGGTTCGCTGGCGATCGAGTTCCAGGGCATGCCGGTCACGCTCAATTGCGACATGACGCTGGAGGCGCGGGAGGATGGCGGCACGCATCATGTGCTCGACTTCGACATCCGCGTCAGCGTGCCGTTGATCGGGAAGAAGCTGGAGGAGTTGCTGGCCTCCGACCTGCGCATGAAGTTCGGCAAGGACACCGAGGTCAGCAAGGCGCTCATCGCCGGCTGGCGGTGACGGGGCGGGCGGTAAGGAAAAGGGCGGAGGCTGTCGCCAGCCTCCGCCCCGGTGTCGCGGCGCCGATCCGGGCCGGCCGGATCAGGCCGCGTCGGCCTTCTCGTCCGGCGCCGACACGCGGATCAGGTGGTCGAAGGCGCTCAGCGAGGCCTTCGCTCCTTCGCCCATGGCGATGATGATCTGCTTGTACGGCGCGGTGGTGGCGTCGCCGGCGGCGAACACGCCCGGCACCGAGGTCTGGCCGCGGGCATCGACCTCGATCTCGCCACGCGGCGTCAGGGCGACGCTGCCCTTGAGCCAGTCGGTGTTGGGCAGCAGGCCGATCTGCACGAACACGCCGGCCAGATCCAGGCGGTGCGCCTGGTCCGTGACGCGGTCCTTGTAGGTCAGGCCGATCATCTTCTGGCCGTCGCCATGGACTTCGGTGGTCAGCGCCGATACGATCACGGTGACATTGGGCAGGCTGTTCAGCTTGCGCTGCAGCACGGCGTCCGCGCGCAGCTTGCTGTCGAACTCGATCAGCGTCACATGCTCGACGATGCCGGCCAGGTCGATGGCGGCCTCGACGCCGGAATTGCCGCCGCCGATCACGGCCACGCGCTTGCCCTTGAACAGCGGGCCGTCACAGTGCGGGCAGTAGGCCACTCCCTTGCCGCGGTACTCCTTCTCGCCGGGCACGTTCATTTCCCGCCAGCGCGCGCCGGTGGCCAGCACCACACTCTTGCTGCGCAGCGTGGCGCCGCTGGCCAGCTCGATCTCGACCAGGTCGCCGGCGGTCAGTTTCGTGGCCCGCTGCAGGTTCATGATGTCCACGTCATAGGCCTTGACGTGCTGCTCCAGCGCGGCCGCCAGCTTCGGTCCCTCGGTCTCCTGCACGGAGATGAAGTTCTCGATCGCCAGCGTGTCCAGCACCTGGCCGCCGAAGCGCTCGGCCACCACGCCGGTGCGTATGCCCTTGCGCGCCGCGTAGATGGCCGCCGCTGCGCCGGCCGGGCCGCCGCCGACCACGAGCAGGTCGAAGGTGTCCTTGCCGGACAGCTTCTCGGCTTCGCGCGCCGCCGCGCCGGTGTCGACCTTGGCGAGGATCTCCTCCACGCTCATGCGGCCGTTGCCGAAGACCTCGCCGTTCAGCGTGGCGCTGGGCACGGCCATGATCTGCTTCGCCTCCACTTCCGCCTGGAAGAGGGCGCCGTCGATCATGGTGTGCGAGATGCCGGGGTTGACCGCCGCCATCAGGTTGAGCGCCTGCACCACGTCGGGGCAGTTGTGGCAGCTCAGCGAGATGTAGGTCTCGAAGGCCAGGCCGGCGGGCAGGGCGCGGATCTGCTCCAGCACATCGGCCTCGACCTTCGGGGGGTAGCCGCTCACCTGCAGCAGGGCCAGGACCAGGGACGTGAACTCGTGACCCAGCGGAATGCCGGCGAAATGCACACGGGCAGCCTCACCGGCGCGGGCGACGCCGAACGAGGGGCGGCGCGCGTTGTCGCCGTCGAAGCGGACGCTGATGCGGCCGTTGAGGGCGGCGATTTCCTGCAGCAGCTCCTGCAGCTCCCGCGAGGCCGGGCGGTCGTCGAGGCTGGCGATCAGCTCGATCGGGCCGGCCAGGCGCTCCAGGTAGCCCTGGAGCTGGGTCTTGAGTGTGGTGTCCAACATGATGAGTCCTGCCTTATCAAGCAAATGGGTGGCTTGGGAATTCGGGGCGGACGGGGCTTGTGGCCCCGTCGCCGGGCTGGCGCCGGGTAGGCGCCGTTCACGGTGATGCGGTGTGGATCAGATCTTGCCGACCAGGTCCAGCGACGGGGCGATGGTCTGGGCGCCTTCCTTCCACTTGGCCGGGCAGACCTGGCCCGGGTGGGCGGCGGTGTACTGGGCGGCCTTGAGCTTGCGCAGGGTCTCCGACACGTCGCGGGCGATCTCGTTCGAGTGCACTTCGGCGGTCTTGATCACACCGTCCGGGTTGATCACGAAGGTGCCGCGCAGGGCCAGGCCTTCTTCCTCGATGTGCACGCCGAAGGCGCGGGTCAGCTGGTGGGTCGGGTCGCCGACCAGCGGGAACTGGGCCTTGCCCACGGCCGGCGAGGTTTCATGCCAGACCTTGTGCGAGAAATGGGTGTCGGTGGTGACGATGTAGACTTCGGCGCCGGCCTTCTGGAACTCGGCGTAGTTGTCGGCGGCGTCCTCGATCTCGGTCGGGCAGTTGAAGGTGAAGGCGGCCGGCATGAAGATCAGCACGGACCACTTGCCCTTGAGGTCGGCATCGCTGACGGAGATGAACTCGCCCTTGCCGGTGCGGTTGACGAAAGCCTGGGTCTTGAACGGCTGGACGGCGGTGTTGATCAGGTGGGACATTGCGGTGCTCCTTGGGTTGATGTGTGGCTACAGGGGGAATCCTAGCCAGCTTGCGCTGTTTTGTTAAATAGATTGATGGGTTTATTTCAATAGTTTTTTTCTATTAATCGTGGTCTTTTCATCGGGCCGGAAACAACGGGGCCGGCATGTCGCCGGCCCCGTCTGCTCAGGCAGTCATCAGACTGCCGGCCTCACCAGTTCTCGGTGTTGGAGCTGCACTCCGAATCCGCCGGGTTGATGCTGCAGCGCACACGCTTGATGATCTTCAGGCCCTGCTTGTCGTAGACACCCTTTTCCGCGATATCCACGCGCGCGTCACGCAGCATGATCGTGTACTTGATCATGTTCTCCGGCGTCAGATCGCTCCAGGTCGTGGCCGGAATGTCCTTCTCCGCCTTCTTGATCAGCGCCATGGCGCGGTCGTACTGGCCCAGCCAGTACTGGCGCGACTTGTCGCCGAAGCCGTCCGGGAACTTGGTCTTGTTGAGGATCACCTGGTAGGTCAGGATGAGGATGGGGAAGCGGTTGATCGCGCCCTTGGTGCCGATGCCGCGGTACAGCTCCAGCGGCCGGTAGGCCATGGCCGGCGCGGCGATGAAGTCGACCGAGCCGTTGTTGAACTTGCCGGCGAAGTTGGTGATGTCGGCCGACACCGGCTGCGCGCCGATGCGCTGGATCATGATGGCCTGCGCCTTGTCGTAGTCGAAGGCGGCGATCTTCTTGCCGGCCAGCGCCTCCACCGTGCGGATGTTGCGATCGTTCACCACCGGGTAGGCGGTGCCGAAGGGAATGATGCCGCCCACTTCGTAGTTGCCCCTGACCATGAGTTTGGCCGCCGCCGGCGAGGCGAAGGTCTGGATGGTCTTGCGCACGACCTCGTAGCTGGCCGGCATGTCGACCTTGTCATTGCGGATCACGGTCGAGGCGCCGAGCGAGTCCAGCGAAGCGGCCGTGGGGTTGAACTGGCGGGTGCGGAAGCCGGTGGCCATGACGGCGTCGCACTGGCCGGCGAGCAGGTCTTCGGTGGCCACGCGCTCGTCGGTGTAGGTCTTGACGCTGATGTCGGCGCCCATGGTCTTGGCGGCGATGGCGTAGTCCTTGGCCATGTTGCTGACGTCGCCGGCGCTGCCGAGCAGGTCGTAGACGCAGAGCTTCTGCTGTGCGGAGGCGGTGCCGGAGGCCAGCGCGGCGGCGGTCAGCAGCAGGGACGGAGTGATCTTGCGCATGGGATAAGCCCTTCTTGTGATGCCCGGGTGAGGGTTTGTTGTCATGGGTCCACTGCCGGCGGACCGGAATGCTGTCGGATTTTTAACGCAAGTCGGCCGGGCGCGCCAGTATGTTCATCGACCCTGCGGTCAGTTCCCCTCTGTTTCCCGGGGCATCCGGCTGTTATGGTGCCTGCGCCGGCGGCGCCGGCCGCAAACAGCCAGGCAGACAGATCATGAATTCCCCACGCGTCCGACTTTCCCGTCGTCTCGTCAATCTCCGCGACCGGCTCTTCGACGCCGGCTCGCTGGTGCGCTCCGAGCGCACGCCCTACGAGGTCATCCATGAGGATGGCATCGTGCGGCTGCGCTGGTACCGGCCGCTGACAGAGTCGCACATCGCGCTCGGCGACGACAGCCTGGCGGTCAGCCGGGAGCGCCACGCCGTGCCGCTGGTGCTGGTGTCGCCGCTGGCGGTCAACATGTCCATCTACGACCTGTTCCCCGAGCGCAGCCTGGTGCGCTACCTGCTCGCGCGCGGCTTCCAGCTCTACCTGATCGACTGGGGCAGGCCGGGTCCGGCCCAGGATCACTGGCAGCTGTCGACCTACATCACCGGGCTCATGCCGGCCTTGCTGGAGCGCGTGCGCGGGCACGCGGGCACGCGCACGCTGTCGCTGCACGGCTGGAGTTTCGGCGCGCTGTTCTCCTATGCCTACACGGCCTGGAGCCAGGACCCGGACATCCGCAACCTCGCCCTCATCGGCGCGCCCTGCGACTACCACGACAACGGCGCGATCGGGCGCCAGTATCGCGGCCTGAGCCGGGTCGCCAGGCGGCTGGGCCTGCGTCCGCACGCCAGCTCGCCGCGCTACTGGCGCTCGCCGGGCTGGCTCAACAGCACCCTCTACAAGCTCGTCAGCCCGGTCGCCAGCGTGCGCCCCTACCTCGAGCTGGTATCGGATCTGGATGACCGCGAGCGGGTCGCCGCGCACGCGACGAACGCGGCCTTCCTGGACGACATGGTCGCCTACCCGGGCGGTGTGGTGCAGGACATCGCGCAGTATCTGTGGATGGACAATGTGCTGGCCGATGGCCGCCTGCCCGTCGAGGGCACGCCGCGCTGCCTGCCGGCGCTGGCGGCGAATGTGCTGGCGGTCGCCGGCACGGGCGATCCGGTCGTCACCGTGTCCTGCACCCGCGCGCTGCTGCGGCAGATCGCCAGCGAGGACCAGCGGCTGCTGGAGGTGCCGGGCGGCCACATGGCGATCCTCGCCGGCAGCAAGGCGCCGGCGCAGGTCTGGCCGGCGGTCGCCGACTGGCTGGCCGAACGCTCGCGCTGAGGCGGCTTAGAGCGCGCCCGCCGCCATCGCGCGGTAATTGCTGGGCGCTTCGCCGGTCCAGCGCTTGAAGGCGCGCCGGAAGTTGGCCTGATCGCCGTAGTCGAGCATGAAGGCGATCTCCTGCAACGACAGCTGTTCATCGCGCAGGAGGTCCAGCGCCATCTGCTGGCGCACGCTGTCGAGTATGTCCCGGTAGGACGTGCCTTCTTCCACCAGCCGGCGGTGCAGG
>Ga0222424_100532_pt1 | contig 18345 bp, 21 predicted proteins | sample 2B2ome_FD_182468 | JGI IMG/M metagenome (GOLD analysis project Ga0222424, IMG submission 182468) | Enriched microbial communities from leaf-cutter ant dump, University of Wisconsin, Madison, United States - 2B200A (version 2) | ecosystem: Environmental > Terrestrial > Nest > Insects nest > Nest... | reverse complement strand
TTTCCCGGATGGCTTTGGCTCTGCCGCAGGGGGCGTTGTGGTGCTGACGGTTGTTGATTGCAGGGCCGCAGCTACATTGTCCAGCCAGTGCAGGGCATCCTCCTCATATTCCACATCACATTTTTTCAGCGGGAGTACCCGGTGGGCACCCAGGGCTTCCAGGCGTGCGTCCACGTCTTCCCCGGTTTTGCAGAATTCCGGATAGGAACTGTCGCCCAGGGCCAGTACGCCAAATTTAAGCTTGCTGAGGTTTAGCTGGTTTTCATGAATATGATCATAAAATTTCTTGGCCAGTAACGGTGGTTCGCCTTCTCCCTGCGTACTGATCACCACAAAAAAGTATTCTTCTTTGGGAAGGTCTGTGAAACGGTATTGATCCAGCCCGGTAAGTTTAACGGTGATCCCTTTCTTTTTGGCAATACCGGCCAGTTGTGTGGCCAGTTTTTTTGCATTCCCTGTTTCGGTGCCATAGACCAGTGATATCTTTTTTACGGCAGCGGGAGCAGCAACTGCGGCTTCCTGTCCGCCCGCAATTCCCTGTGCAAGGCCGGCAAAATAGCCGCTGGCCCAAAGTAATTCATCCCGCGAAAGCGTTGGCGTCAGACTTTTAATGGCTCCCAATTTTGCGTCAGATAGCATGTTTTAAATTATTTTGTTGATGAACGTTGATCATTTCTTCGGTTACCGGTTTAAAATACAATTGCCGGCTGTGGCTGTTTTCCAGCCACCTGAATTGTTGGTGTAATGCTACGATCTTTCCTATAACCACAAGGCTGGGTGATGCCAGTGCCCGGCCTTTGAGTTTTGTATCATAATCGTAAAGGCTGCAGGTATGTACCTGCTGAAAGCAGGTTGTGGCCTGTTCAATAACGGCCAGCTGTTTTTCTTTTGCAATATGATGGTCCGTTAATTTCTGTACCACCTGGTCCAGGGTACCGGACGACATGTACAATACCAGCGTATCCTCCGTGGCGGCCAGCTCTTTCCAGTAAGCGTCGGTAACCACATCTGATTTGTAATAGGTGAGGAACCGTACTGCGGTTGCATAGCCTCTTGCGGTTAACGGCATACCGGCATAGGCGGCTGCCCCCAACGCGGCGGTAACCCCGGGAATGATCTCATAGGAGATCGCATGCTGTGTGAGGGTTTGCAGTTCATCCAGGATATTGGAAAAGATGGAGGCATCACCTCCCTTAAGCCGCACCACTAATTTTCCCTGCAAGGCGTAGTGTACCAGTAGCTCATTGATGGTGCGTTGCGGTACAGATCGTTTTTTACTGCATTCTTTGCCCACATACACGATCTCTGCCGCAGGAGAAACGTAACGATGCAGGATCACTTCACTGACCAACCGGTCTGCAAGTACCACGTCGGCATTCCGTAAAGCATCCGCTGCCTTTACCGTGATCAGATCCGGATCGCCCGGACCTGCACCGGCAAGGATCACTTTGCCTGCGCCGCTCTGTGCGTGCTTTTTTACAGACGATGTATGTTGTAGAAGCATCTGCTGATTTTTATAATCTACTTAAAAAGTAGACTTAATAGATGAATGATAACGGTGCGCCGGGATGCACCGTCCGGATTAATTTAATAATACTGCGGCTACCGTACTGTTGCTGGTTTCATCTACCAGGATGGCGTTACCGTAGTCGCTCAATGTTGCAAAATCGTCGTATACCAACGGTGCTGCTGTTTTGATGGTTGCATGTACCACTTCGTTGAGCTTTACGCCATCTTCGGCCGGAATGCGCTCCAAAGTATTTACATCAACTTTATAGGCCACCTCCCGTACAATGGTTTTGACCAAACGGCCTTTGTGCTGCAGGAAATATTTATTCCCCTGGATGAGGGGCTTGTTATCCAGCCAGCAAAGCACTACCTGGATCTCACTGGCTACCTTGGGCAGGTTGTTTACATGGGCAAAAGTATCGCCCCGGCTGATATCAATATCGTCTGCAATATGCAGTACTGCTGCCTGCGGCGCAAATGCTTCGTTTACTTCTTTGCCACCCACTTCGATCTTTGTAATGGTCGATTCAATGGCCGCCGGAAGGATCTTTATTTTGTCGCCTACTTTATAAACACCGCTGATGATCTGGCCGGCATAGCCGCGGTAATCATGCAGCTCGGCGGTTTGCGGTCGGATGACATACTGCACCTGGAACCGCGGATCTTTATGGTTGATATCGGAAGCTACTTCTACTGCTTCCAGGAATTCGAGTAAGGCCTGGCCGTTATACCAGGGCATATTTTCGGACGGGTCTACAATATTATCGCCAAGGAGTGCCGAGATGGGCACATAGGTAATATCCTTTATATCCAGCTGAGCTGCTACTTTCTCATAGTCTGCTTTTATTTCGTTGAACCGCTCTTCCGAAAAGTCCACAAGGTCCATTTTGTTAATGGCTACCACCACATGCGGTATCTTGAGCAGCGATGCAATGATAGAATGGCGCCGGGTTTGTTCAATAACACCGGCCCGTGCATCAATAAGAATGATGATCAGGCTTGAGTTGGAAGCCCCGGTGATCATGTTGCGGGTATATTGCACGTGACCCGGTGCGTCTGCGATAATGAATTTTCTTTTGGGAGTGGAAAAATAACGGTAGGCCACATCAATGGTGATGCCCTGTTCCCGTTCTGCCCTCAGGCCATCCGTAAGCAATGCCAGGTCGATTCCATCGGCATTTTTATTTTTTGATTGCTTTTCCAGCGCTTCCAGCTGATCTACAAGAATACTTTTGCTATCGTATAAAAGTCTTCCGATCAATGTACTTTTACCATCGTCTACGCTACCGGCAGTTATGAATCTTAATATATCCATGTGGAAATTTAGAATTTAGAATGTCAAATTTAGAATTTAGAAGTACCCGCCTTTCTTCCGGTCTTCCATTGCGGCTTCTGTAACCCTGTCATCGATCCGGGTTTCGCCTCTCTCGGAGATGCGGGTTGCCATGATCTCACTCACTACTTCATCAAGGGTAGCAGCACTGGATTCCACGGCTGCGGTACAGGTCATATCGCCAACGGTGCGGTAACGTACTTTTTTGGTAGAAATAACATCGGTTTCATCGATGGTAATATAATCGGAAACAGCGATCAGCTGTCCTTCATGCTCGATCACTTCGCGCTCGTGGGCAAAATAGATGGAGGGCAGGGGAATCTCTTCTTTTTTTATGTAGTTCCATACATCCAGCTCTGTCCAGTTACTGATGGGGAACACCCGTACATTTTCGCCTTTATGGATGCGCCCGTTATAGATGTTCCACAGCTCGGGGCGTTGCAGTTTGGGCTCCCACTGACCAAATTCATCCCTGACGGAGAAGATGCGTTCCTTTGCTCTTGCTTTTTCCTCATCACGCCGGGCACCGCCGATACAGGCATCAAACTTAAACTCTTCAATAGTGTCCAGCAGGGTATGGATCTGCAGCCAGTTGCGGCTGGCAAATTTGCCTTTTGGCTCTGTAAGGTGTTTTTGTTTAATGGTATCTTCCACTTTGCGTACGATCAACTCTGCGCCCACCTCTTTTGCCAGCGCATCGCGGTATGCCAATGCTTCCGGAAAGTTGTGGCCGGTATCGATATGTACTAAGGGAAAGGGGATCCTGCCGGGTGCGAAGGCCTTTTTGGCCAGTTGTACCAGGGTAATGGAGTCCTTACCGCCACTGAAAAGCAGTGCCGGTTTTTCAAATTGTGCAGCTACTTCCCTGAAAATATAAATACTTTCAGCCTCAAGCTGCTCGAGGTAATCTAATGTATACTCACCCATACGTTCTTTTTATACAGATCCGCTGTGCGGACTTTTTTAACAATCAATGTGGTTTTTCAGGATTAGCGTTCAGACCAGGTCTGAATTATTGATGAACATGGAGTCCGCATTCTTTATGGGACACTTCCCACCACCATCTGCCGGCCCTGGGGTCCTCACCGGGTTCAATAGCCCGGGTACAGGGGGCACAACCGATACTGATAAATCCTTTATCATGCAGGGGATTATAAGGTACGTTCTTTTGCCGGATGTAATCCATCATTTCATCGTAGCTCCAGCGGATCAGCGGATTGAATTTATAAAGACCGCGGTCCTCGTCCCATTCGATCATTTTCATGTCCTTCCGGTTGTCCGACTGCTCGCTCCTCAGCCCGGTGATCCAGACCTTTGCGCCCGTAAGTGCGCGATTGAGCGGCTTTACTTTCCGGATAAAACAACATTCTTTCCGGTTTTCAACCGATTCATAGAACCCGTTAACCCCCTTTGATTTTACATAAGCCTCTACATCCGGGGCTTCGGGGAAGTAAACGTCTATGTTTATTTTATAACGGGCATTGGTTTTTTCCAACAGATCGTAATGCTCATAAAACAGGCGTCCGGTATCCAGTGTAAAGATCCGCACCGGAAGTTTTGCGGATGCGATCATTTCTGTTAATACCTGGTCTTCCTGGCCCAGTGAAGTGGAAAAAACGGTTTCTTCCGGAAACTGTGCGGCCACCAGTTTTAGTGCATCTGCCGTTGAGGCGTTTTCTATTTCCTGTATCTGCTCTTCTGTAAACATTGCTGGTTCATTGTTAATGGTTCATAGTTCATGGCTCATCATTTGCAGCCATGAACTATGAACTAAAAACTTAAATATTCGGTTGCGGTGTATAACGCAGGTAAGGTTTTACCTCTTTAACACCTTTGGGGAATTTTTCGATCGCATCAGCGGTGCTGATAGAAGGTACCACGATTACATCTTCACCATGCTTCCAGTCTGCCGGAGTAGCCACGCTGTGGTTGGCCGTCAGTTGCAGAGAATCGATCACCCGCAATACTTCCTGGAAGTTACGGCCGGTTGAAGCCGGGTACGTAATGATCAGTTTCACTTTTTTATCCGGTCCGATGATGAAGAGGGAACGCACGGTTGCCTTTTCAGAAGCATTGGGGTGGATCATATCATAAAGGGTGGCGATATTTTTGTCGGGGTCTGCAAGGATCGGGAAATCAACGGAACAGTTTTGTGTTTCATTGATGTCATTTTTCCAGCCCAGGTGCGAATCCAGCGGATCAACGCTCACAGCCAGTGCTTTTACACCACGTTTTTCAAATTCACCTTTCAGCAGCGCTGTTTTTCCCAGCTCTGTGGTGCAAACGGGAGTATAGTCTGCAGGGTGCGAAAACAAAACGCCCCAGGAATTGCCCAGGTACTCATGAAAATGAATTTCTCCTTCAGTAGACTGCGCGGTAAAATCCGGGGCAGTATCTCCTAATCTTAATGACATAATTTAAACAGTTTTTAGTGACAAAATAGCTCTTTAATAAACCTACTAATCAGGTAGACTAATAGTGAGGTTTGCAAGGTACAACAAAATATTTGAATGGGAGTGTAAAAAAATAGTGAAAATGATAAAATCGAATGGATTAGGAAGAATAATAACTACAGGTTATGGGTTTTGAAGACGATATAGCATACCCGGTGCCGGGTTCTGAATGCCTAGATGACAATGGTAAAACAGGCTCCTCCGTTTGCGGCCGGGCGAAATGAAACCGTGCATTGGATGGCTTTTGCCAGATCGCGGATCAGGTGCAGGCCCAGCCCATGTTTTGTGCCAACCACCGCGTTCTCATTGTAAAGCGCATCCATTTGTTGTGGCTGCACCCCCGGCCCATTATCGGTAATCGTCAGCAGCACCTGATGCCCCTGTTGCCGGACCTCCCAGCAGATCTGCCCGTTGGGTACATGCCGCAGGGCTTTTAATGCATTGGCGGTGAGATTGTACATAATGGTCTTCATGTAATCTTCGTCCGTACTTACAGACAGTTGTTCGGGATTTGCAAAGCGGATATGAACGGTGTTATTGGCCGGTAGTTGTTTCTGGATGTGTTCAAAGAGATCATTAACCGGTATAACCTTCTTTTGCGGGGCAAAGCGCTCCATCTGGCTTTTGCTCCATAGCAGCATGGCTTCCATAGTGTCCAGCAGGTTTTCCGCAGCGGTGGTAAGGTCTTTCTGATAGTGTTGTTTTTTTTGTTCGTCTAACAGCTCAGGGCTTTCCTTTTGAAGGTGCAGGTAATTGATAAGATTTGCAATGGGGCTCCTCAGATCATGGCTGAGAATGCCAAAGAATTTTGTTTTTACCTTATTCGCTTCGTCCAGCTCATTGTTGAGGGTAAGCAGGGTGGTATTGGTCTTGCGGCGGGTACGGTTCTGGTAAAACAAAAGCCCCCCGATGATGAACAGGAATACAGCACCTGCAATTAAGGCTCCCCGGGTACGCCTTGCATTGCTGAGGGCCAGCTTATTGATCTGGATCTGTTTATCGCGGGCATCGATTTCCCGGGCATTTTCCAGCGTGGCGATCCTGTTTTTGGTTTCCTGTGAGTAAAGGGAGTCGTAAGTCTGAACATAATTATAAAGTAATTCATAGGCTGATCGATATTCCCCTTTAGCTGCCCTGACCGTGGCCAGGCCGGATTCGGCATCATTGTAAGTATCGATATGGCCCATCGCTTTACTTACTGCGATCGCTTTTTCATAATATGCTTCTGCTGATAATAATAACTGCTGTTTTTTGCCCGGGTCTGTTATTTTAACAGACGAATCCCTGTAGGCGGTTCCCAGATGCTTTAGATTGCTGAGCGCCATTGCATGGTCCGGACTGTAGGCATCAAATAATTTTTTTGCCTGTAGCAAACATCGGATCCTATCTGAGATTGATTTTTTTGCCAGCGCTAAATAATGATATAAGTTGGCCTCCCGGTAAATATTGCCGGTGCTTTCATTTAGCTCCAACGCTCTTGTAAAATAATTTCCTGCGGAAATACTATCCTTCCCCAGCAAATAAGCCAATCCTATAGATTCCAGGGATGTAATGGTATTTTCCGGTATCTTGCTGTTTATCGCTGCTGCATAAGATTTTTGCGCATATTGCAGCATTTTTGCGCTGTTTTCCTGGTCCAGGTAAACTCCGGCAATATTTTGATTGATCCGGCAAATCCGGTCATAGTCTTCATGTTTTTCCGCCATTTCCAGGGCTTTCAGATAGTAGGGTAGTGCCTGGTTGGGATTGCTTTGACCATAATAAACGTTCCCGATACTTTGTAGCGCACTAATGATGCCGGGGATATTGTTGATTGCTGTATTTGTTGCGTAAGCTGCTTTAAACTGCAATAAGGCCGAATCGTATTTGTTGCCGTCTAACAGCAGTTCACCTGATAAAATATGGTTTGCCGCAATTCCTTTTTTCCAGCCCAGGGTTTTGGCTGCCGCCATACTCTGGTTTGCAAATTGTGTCGATTTCTCAATATCAAGGTCCTGGTACGCTTTACTGATTTTATATAACAGCCGCACTTTGTTGGTATCGTGTTTGGATTCCCGTAGTTTCAGCAACATAGAGTCTATAGTCCCCTGGCCGCTTTTCTGCGCATTCCCGTTCAGAAATAAACAGACCAGTAATAAAATTTTCAGAACTTGCATAGGGTACTTATGGTTAAATCAAGGCGTTTTTTGAATGGCATCGCCGGTTTTGATGCCCAAGTTTATAATCACAAGCCGGGCTTCGGGTTTACGAATGAAAAGATACTCGTTTTTTGCAGATAATCCGGATCTGAAGTTCCACTCAAATCATTGTCGTAAACCAAGCGCCCCGGAACCGGGCGAAAGAAATGCACCGGATCGCTTTTGCCCGGTCCTGGAGAAATGCAGACCCGGACCATGATTGCATTCGAAATAAGAATAGCTATTTTACCTGACATTTTTAATTTATAGGTATCGGTTTTGTTCCGGGCCGGTTTACCGGCGTTTTTTATTCGGTAAAACCCATCCTCTGTGTTTTTGGAATACATATCACTCCTAAAATTAAACCGCTCTTCAGATGAACATACCGGGTTAAAAAAATTCTCCGTTTTTTACAATATCCGGCTTATTATGATTCTTTCAACGCTCTGCTGCAGATTAAACCAGGGCATTGATCTCCTGCTTCTGCTCCAGGAATGTGTTTGGGACTTTTCCCAAATAACGGCGGAAGTCTTTATAAAGATGCGACAGATCATGATAACCATATTCCACGGCCTTTTCCTGCAGGCAATATTTACCGGTATAATTGGTAAGCTCCTTTGCCACAGAATTAAAACGGACCATTGCCGTAAAGCGTTTGGGCGCAATGCCCACATGCTGCCGGAAGCTGTCGAGTAAATTGCGCTGACAGGTATACGATTCTTTCGCAAGGGTTTTGATATCCACCCGGCCGGCCGACCGGTGAATGAGTTCCATGGCCCGGGTTACATAAACTAAATTGCGGGCTGGTCTATCGGTCATTTTTTGGATAATAAAGATCTGGAGCAACTGCCATTTTTGGATGACCGCCCCCGCATTGTTTATTTTTTCGTTGAGCAGGTAAAGCTCCCGGCTGGTATCTGTAATTAGGATCGGATGGTCGGCAAAATGCAGCGCGTCTTCCTTCCAGAACAGACCGGTGCTGTGCGGATGAAACAAGACGAGCAGCAGGTCCATTTTGGAGGGTATCGAAAACCGGCACAGCGCGTCACCGGCGCCACCAAAGTAGAGCTGATTCCGTTTAAATAGAAGGCGCTCATCCCCGTTCATGACATCCAGGCCGTCTGCCGGATCTATAGGGAGCATGATGCAGGGGTACAGGCGGGGTATCATATTAAATACATAGCTGCCGGCCTCATTACGCCGTATCCATAGGGCACTGTGTATATGGGGCCTCAGTTGCGGGGCTATATTTAACGGAGTAACATGCATGCAGGATATTACATTATTATTTTTTCCAATGAGTCTTTGTAGCTCCGGCCCACAGGAATTGAAATTCCGCTGATATGGATTTCCTGTGGTGTTATCTTATCAATAAAATGCTTTTGTACGGCGTAACTCCGGTGTACTCTTATGAAGCTGCTAAATGAAGGATCTTTTAAAAGATTCCCCAATGATGCCAGTACACAATGCTTTTTTTGCCGGGTAATGATGCCGGTATAATCTTTCAGGGCTTCCAGGTATAGAATATCGGCTGCCTTGATCTTTATATGCTCATGCCCGTCTTTGATAAAAATAGTATCGCCATTCAGACTGTAGTCCAGCAATTCCGATTTTTTCCGTAGTAACAGGTATTCTTCCAGTCGTTGCATCGAGGCCGCAAAACGGTCGGCCTTTATGGGTTTTACTAAAAAATCAAGGGCAGCCAGCTCAAAGCTCTCCAGCGCATAGTCGGGGTAGGAAGTAATAAAGATACAGGCATCCACCTGTAATAACTGCCGGCGCAGCTCCAGCCCGTTCGTACCATCCATGTCTACATCCAACAATAAGATCCGGGGACGGGTCTGCCCAATTTCAGCGAGCGCTGCCGCAGCATTGTCATATACGCCTGCAACCAAAAGGAAGGGATACTTCTTTACAAAAGACAGGGTGGTCAGGCGGTCTATTTCATCATCATCCACGATGATGCAGCTGTATGCATTGGCTTCGCTCATGTTTCTCAAAATTAACTAAATCCCACCGGATTTTCATCAGGACCGGTTATATAAAGCAGATCAAAGATGCAGCCAAAAAGCCTGTTTTTTCAAAGGTTCGTATCGCCTTTTTTGGCGATAGAGCAAACATCGGGCGTTCCTGCTGGCGTAGCGGCATACAAAGTAGTTCATCTGTTTTGCTGTGGCCCGTTATGCGGTTGGGACAGACCGCAAATACATCGGGCGTAAAGGAACGCGAATACATCCGGAGAATCTTCGGGTTTTTCTGCCTTTGTGGCAAAGACGGATGCATTTCCGGGGGAGATCTGTTCCATAACCGCGCTGCTGCGGCTTTTAAAACCGGTTGTTGTTCGTCGATTCATACTGCTGTTTATCTAGTCCCGCTTGCAAAAAGAGGGTGGCTGCATTTAGCTTTGAAACATATAAACAAAGGAACAATGAAGAAGCAATTTTTACCCGTCCTCTGCGTCATACTGGCATTACTGATGCTGATCCTTGCTGTGTTTTCCTGCAGTAAAAAACAGAAGAATGATGATACTGTACTGCCGGGGAACATAGAACGCAGTACACAAACGGGTAACGGGATCACTTATAAAGTGTATGTGAAGAAGGATCGTAGTACGTACAAAGGCATCCTGGTAATGGGAAGCGGTAATGATGAAAATAACCCTATACCGGGCAGTCTGGAGGGCGGGCCGGAGAATGCCCTTTGCCAGAAGGCTGCAGAAAACGGCTATGTGGCGGCGGTGGTCCAGTACCGTAAAGGGCCTGGCACTGCCGACTGGAATAAAAGTGCTGAAATGATGGGGCAGGACTATGACAACTGCATCCGCGCATTGGCAGATAAATACGGGGTAGACAAGTCCCGGTCGGTGGTGGGTGGATATTCCTACGCAACTTTTATACTTTATTCCACGATCGCATATTATGGCAGCCTGAATTATTGTAAAGGTCTACTGGGTGCGTGCGGCGGTGCAGATGCAGACAAGATTTCCAAATTTAAGATACCGGTGTTTGCTATCAACTGCGCAGGTAACAACGAGGGCGATAATATTACCGGCTTTTATGGTAAGCCGCTTTATGACAGAATACCCAATAATTCACCGGTAAAGGCCGGGAGTGCCGGTGTTACAGATGGTACCTGTAATACGCACTGCGCCAAAGCCTGGACGGAAGAGTTGTATGCGAAGCTTACCCAATGGCTGCCCTAGCTGGTGAATGGGGCAGGTTTCAACTTTAGAAATCAAAAGCAGGAAAAAAAGAATCAATAAAACGAAATATTATGGAACCTCCAGCCGGGTCGGACGTTTGAAAAAACGGATCGTACTAAGCGCCTCCGTCAATACAGCAACCGGCTGCAATGGAGTATTGGGGCGGATATGGCCACTGTCTGTGATCTTTTTTAGCCCTTCGTCTATTCAAAGTGTTGTTTGCCGATTGGCCCTTTTTTCAGCTCTGTTCTCTGAATAGCTTTGAGCCTGTAGTTACTCCTTAATCCATAAAAACAAAACATCATGAAAACAAATCTTAAACACATTTTTTTGGCAGCTACCGCAGTATTCTTTTTATTGACATCCTGTAAAAAAGAAAATGCGGGTCAAAATGGCTCCGGTAACAGTTATACCTATGCAAACGGCGGCAACTCCAAAACGGAGAAAATAGCCAGAGCGGCCTGGGTACCGGAGGGCAAAGAGATGCGGGTGCTCCTTTATAATAGTGGTAATGCAAATGACGGAGTAGAACTATACCTGGAAACCGCCGGTCCCAATTTCTCAGCCATTCCTGAAGGGTCGTTTACGAATGCACCTAACAATATCGCCTTTCGCAGCGCCATTCTTTATTATAACGATGGCGATGAAAGCTATACAGTGAACAGCGTGGGCAGAACAATAACTATAGCAAAAGAGGGTAATAACTATAAGATAAATTTTGAATTTACCAGCAGCATGGGCCTGGTGCAAGGCAGTTACAATGGCCCGGTTGAGCGTGCACAATAAAAATATTAAAATGAAATACTTTTTTTCAATATGCAGTATCTGGTCATTGGCAATAATGACGTTGATCTTTGCCGCCTGCAGGAAAAATAATGGCGTTCCCAATGACGGTGGCCTTCAGATTATAAACGGCAATTACCTAGCCGATGCCTGTGGCAACAGGCTGGTGCTGCGCGGGGTAAATATGGGTGTGGTGTATGCTGTAGATCTCGGGAAAAAAGAGCTTACGGAAATCGCTCAAACCGGAGCTAATGCAGTGCGACTTGTGCTTACCAGCCGGTATACCAGATGGAGCAATGGAACGCCCAGCAATGTTGCATTAACCGGAGCAGACATAGAATCGTTGATAAAAATATGTATTGCCAATAATATGATTCCCGTACTGGAGCTACACGACTATACCGGCAGTGCCAACCCCATAGCTGATATAGATAAAGCAGCTGGCTGGTGGATCAGCACTGATATTAAAAATGTGCTGATGCAGTATCAGCGAACGATTATTGTAAACATAGCCAACGAGCCGGACAACGGTACCGGCGGACATGATGCCCTTTATAACGGCTACGCAAAAGCGATCACCACGTTGCGCAATGCCGGTTATACCTGCCCGCTCATGATAGACAGCTATAACTGGGGCAAAGACCCTCAGTTTATTGTAAACAAAGGCAGGGCGCTGATGGACCACGATCCCCGGCATGCGCTGCTTTTTAGTGTGCACGCCTACTGGCCAGCAAATGGCCGGTGGGGCAACTATAGCGATGCGCAGATAACCGGCTATCTGAACGACCTTAAAAACACTAACCTGCCCGTGACCATCGGTGAGCTGGCCCGGGCCGATGTGCAAAGTGGCGTGGACTATGCCATAAACTACCGGCTGCTAATGGCCTTGAGTCAACAGCACGGTTTTGGCTATCTCGTGTGGTGGTGGGGTTTTTATAACAACCCCGGCAGCAATAATACGCTTAGTATGGCGTCGGACGGCTTGTATACCGGGCTCAATGCAGATGGAAAAGTGATGGCAATAACGGATGCCAATGCTATACAAAGAACAGCAAAAAAACCTTGTAAAAATTAAAAAATAATTGTATGAAAAATTTTTCTTCCATAGTTGATAACGCTCGTGTGTTACCGGCGATATTCGGCTGCATACTGGTGTTTAGCCTCTTTTCCTGCAAGAAAAGCAACGATGGCATTCCCGCCGGAGAAGATAAAAAGAGCCTGGTTGCCACTGATCTGGAGGGCTATTATTTGGTTACTGAAAATAACGGCTGGAACCCCCGGATGTCCCTGTTTTATTTTGGAAAAACGGATGGCAAGCTGATGGTAATGCAGGACGGACCGGGCGTGAGGCGTGGGTATGAAGCGGTTATTGAAGAGAATCATTTAAAAATCGGTAGCGATGGACAAACGTTTGATTTTCTATTTGAAAAGACGAGCGAAGGCAACATTGTGCTCAAATCTTTTTCGGGTAGCGCAAATCATGCGGAAATGTACAGGAACAGCGAATCGTTTCCCGTAGACGGCAGAACATTTTCCCGTAAATGGGAGCAGGTGAATGGTGTGCTTTATCATATCGGTTTTAACAGCACAAAGTTTATAGATGGCATTGCGGGCATCGTTCCGGAGGAAGGATACCCCTACTACACGGTGGGCAGCGGTGTGGGCTGGAAGAGCGATACCGGTCATGGATCTTATATGGGTGTTACCGTTTCATCCTGGAAAGGAAATGGAAAAAAAACGTTACTGGTGGAAAAACGGGCAGGTAACGGCGGATCCCCAAAAATAGATGTGTATATAAATTAAAGTATTTAATGAATGGTACTATTTAGACGTTAAAATCTGATAAAAATGCGATGCTTTAAGTTATTCATGTACAGTTTTGGTTTAATTGTCCTGCTTGTGATCAGTAGTTGCGGAAAGGACAAAACACTGACAAAGGAAAAAGAAGTAATCGCCAGGGACCTTGCCGGTCATTACATGGCTATAGAAAGTACCCTGGACGGTAAGCCACGATACCGGCTGGTGTATTTTGTAAGCGATGGCGGCACTGTAACCGCCACCTGGGATTTGCCCGGTAGCCGCAGAGGAGGAGTTGTATCCCTAACTAATAATATTTTTTCTTTCGACCTGAATGCCAATGGTACAGATATCTATGAATTTGGTCTTTCGGGTGATGCCCCGGGCAATATAATGTTACAAAGCATAGCCTATAAAGGTACTTCCAACGTGCAGATTCAACATGCCGAATTATATAGCAACAACGCAATACCTGTATGGGGTGGGAAGATGTTTAAGAGAGTGACTGGTAATATCTACGATGTATATTTTGGTTTTACGGATGATAAATTAAAATATCGGTCTGCCAGCGTTCCACCACCATCCTATTCCCTGGATGTTGGATGCTACCCCATAGGAAGCGATGTGGGCTTTAAAAACAATAATGACAATGCAATGGGCATATTTGTGCCCTCCTGGAAGGGAAACAGCGATATTAAAATGCTCTTGACCGGAATAAATTTTAATGACGGAATTGCCACTTATAAATATAACTAAAATATAAAAATCATGAAACAATTGAAAATCTTCGCGGCCAGCTTACTCATAATGGCCTGCTCCCTATCTTCCCGGGCCCAGTCTGGCCCCGAAGAGGGCACGTACTTTATTGTGAACGTAGCCACCGGGAAAGCGCTTACACCTGTTGACGGTGGCATCAATAGCAATACCCGCCTCAAAAAATTTAATAAGAGCGGTATGCAAAAATGGAAGATAAAAAAGTACACCGCCAAAGGAAAAAATGGAAAAATTATTGTAAGCTATACCATTCAAAACGCCTCGTCGGGCTTTTACCTGCGCCCTTATTTTGTGCCCGATAACCATGAAGCCATTGTAAGTGATAAAGACGGTAACAGCAGTTTTAGCATTGATGCCGATGAAGAAAACTTCATCATCAAAAGCAATAAAATGGGCGGCGATGCCCTTTACTCCAAAGGTGTAAACGCCGGAGATGATGAACCCTGGTTAGGTCCCGATGAGGATGAAGATGGCTACCGGTGGCAGCTGGTGCCGGTGGAATAGCCTCATTGAAAATATGAAAGGCTAACTAATTCTGGTAAAAATAAAATTAGAATACGATGACACATACTTCAAAGAAAATTGCAAGTTACTACTGCTCTTTTTACATATTACAAGATCACACAGCGGACATCACCGTTTATGCAGATAATAATGAAAACCTCGGCGTTATCCATTTTAGAGCAGATAATGCCATACCCATGCCGAGTCAATATACCGACAACAGGCTTACCCTAAATCTTAAATGGAGCAGCATGCCCCATATCCTGGATTTGCTGCGCAACGAAAACCCTGTATACATTTATATTACCATTGATGATAGTAATATGCTCAACTATGTTTCAATCTCTACGCAGCAGGAACCTGTAGGCGATGGAGAATTGTAATATAAATTCTATAAAAAGGACAACAAAATTGCTTGTAATAAACAATACCTTTCGCTTCGATTTGGGAACGACCAACGGGACCACTACCCCACTTTTGCTGATCGTTGAAAAAAAGAGTGATGGCAAAATTATCCTCAAAAGCCTGACCAACAAAGGATCCCCTTCGAAACAAATCGATCATGCCGAAATGTACTCAACAACAGATGTGCCCGACTGGGCAGGAAAAACATTTTCAAAAAAACCGGGACCTGAAGGCTATGCAGATTATATCAAATTTTCGACCGGCAAATCAATGTATGTCTTTACAGGTAGCACGGCCGAGCTTCCGCAATGGCCTGGCTATGCGGTGGGCGTCAGCATTGGCCTTAAAGACGATCGGGTTCCTTCCAAAATGTTCATATTTATCCCCTACTGGAAAGGTGCCGGAAAAATAAACGTACTGGTAGATCCATCTCCATCCGCAGCGACTTATGGGACGGAATAATAGCATGCAATGAGATGTAGTATAAAAATTTTCGGGTAAAATTTTTATGCGGAATTCCATGTGGCCAAAAATATAAAAAAGATACATATGAAAACGACGATTCTTTTAGTTTGTTTAATGGCCGTTATGCAAATGATGGCACAGCCTGCAAAGCAACGCCAGCCTGCCACAGGAAGGTTCCGGGTAACAGAAGCAATGGACACCGTTCTCTACCTGTTCAAAACCGGTGATATGCTGGATGTATCACTTCAAAAGGGCCTGCGCCACTACCGCAACGGCAAACTGGTGAACACTTACAAAATAATTCCCGCTACTATAAAAGTAAAAAAGGTGGCGCCATGCTTAAAACCGCCCTGCCCGGAGTTGGTGCATGATGTGCCGGTTTATTACACCGATGTATTGAACCGCTATATAGAGCTGGACGACCTCAGCAATAAAAGCTACATAAATGCAGCACCTGCATATTACAAAGCCCAAAGCGGCAAGCCCCTGCGTGAAGGGCAATGGGAGCTTTGGTATGTATTGAAGAGAACAAAAGGTTTGTAAACTGTCGTTTATCGTTCATGCCGAACCCGTTAATCCGGCCGGGGAAGCAATCTCCCGGATTATAAACGTCATCGGAATCAGGCGCGTTCATCTATTGAAACCGTTGTTCGTCTATTGTTGCTTTTTGTGGCCTTTTTTGGGGTATATGTTTGTACCAGCATTTTCAAAACAGCATACTCAAAAATGAAAACGATACTTCTTGTAATCCTTATATCGACACAGTACACCTCGTTTGGTCAGGTTAGCAAACATGATGTATTATCAGATATTCAATCTGCGCTTGCAGAAAACTGGAGTATTGTACAGATAGAAGCACAGGGAAAACTACAGGATGTAAAATTAAAACCCGGCAAGGCCGGACCCTACATCTGGCTAAAATCCGGCGGTGAGGCCGAAGTGAATTTTTTTACGAAAGGAAATGGCAAATGGAAATGTGATGTGCCGGCTAAAACCCTCACTCTTATTGAGCCACAGCAGGAATCCGTATTTCTGATTAAAGCGTTGTCAACTACTAAAATGATATTAAAGCCATTGGGCAAAACGGGCGACATGGACCCCACGCTCTTTGTGCTGAAGACTATAGTAAAAAATCACACCGATTAAAAAGCAAAAAACGTAAACATGAAAACTAAATATTTTATACCCGGAATGCTGCTTTTTGCAATGGTGCATACCGCTTTTGCGCAAACAGAGACCGTAAAGTTTAAAGCAAAAACAGGAGTCCTGCTTACTACCGGCGAGCTGCAAAAAGCGCTCAATGAGAATTTTAAAATGAGTAGCCCCGCCGAAAACAACGATCTTTCCCAACCCCTGCGCATAGCGGGCTACGGTGTGCCCGGTGCAAAAGTTGAAATTCATATTACCCCCATCTACAAAGGCGGCAGCAGCAAGCCTGTGCTGGTGGTGGCAGGAAGACAGAGCCCTTACGATGTGCAAAACTATACCGCCACCGTGGGCAGCAATGGATCCTGGCGTTTAGGAGAAAGCGTTACCGTGAAATTCAGGGAAGGTGCCACGCAAAGACGGGTGCACGTTTTTGCGGGTCAAAGCAAGGACGGTCTGGTGAGCAAAAAACCCGTGAACCGTGAAATAAAGCTGGAAGACGAAAAGCTGAAAGTAATCGCTGTTGGTACGGTCAAATTGATTACTGATGATAAAGTGCGAAATGATTTTAAAGTGCTTACCCGCACAGGCGGCATTACGGCAAGCTCCGACAACGTGCCCTTAGTGCCTGTAAGCGAAGCTCCTTTTGGCATGCAGGGAACTGCTGCGCCAGGTTCCCGGGTTATCATCGACGTGCATTATTCCGGCACAAAAACAGAGTATAAAAAGGTAGTAAAGGTGGCGGGTGTAAAGACGTACACCGAAAAGAAAGTTACCAATATAAAAAACAAAAAATTCGGTTCGTTCGAAAAACCGATCGGCGATGACGGCAAGTGGCATGTACTGCCCATAGACCCCTATGAGCCCAGGAGCGGCGATGTAGGCACTGAGCTGATTATGAGCGTGATTGTGATAGATTTTAAAGCAATGAATGGAAGCAAAGAAGTTTTTAGAAAATCGGTGACGCTAGGTGTAGTGCCCGCATCCAATTTTGAGGCTTTTTTTAAGCAGTGGTAATGCGATCGTTCAACCACATGTTTTTAACCAGTAAAAAAATAGAATAATGACCCCATATTTTGGAAAATTAATGGTACCAGTTATTGCGTTAATGGTTATGATGGGCGCGTGTAAAAAAGAAAAGAGTGAGGGCAATAGCGATGGCAACAGCTACTCGTATCAAAAAGGCGAAAAATCTACAACGCTGAAAATAAAGTTGGCAGAGAACAAAATTGCCGGCAGAAATCACTACCTCTTTTTTTCCGGTGATGGCCCTACAGATCAGGTGCAAATAATGGTGCAAAAGGAAGGTTCTGATGCCCCTGAGCAAATACCTGAAGGAACGTTTTCGAAAGAGATCTTCGGCGGTTATCGATTTTTCAATGGCTCGCTTATTTATGGAGACGGCCTTACCAGCCCGATGACCGACACAGATAGAAGCATTTCTATTGCAAAGGAAGGAAGCAATTACCGAATAAGCTTTGAATACACAACGGAGATGGGTTTAGTAAAAGGCAACTATACCGGCCCTATTGTAAAAAGAAATTAGCGTTGCGGAATCATCTTGAGCGATCCGGTAAATGAAAATGCTGCACAGTAAAAACAACTGATAACAAAACAGAAAACATGAAAGCGAATTTTGCGCAACGCGCCATAACGCTGACTATCCTTCTTTTACTTTTGTTCTCCTGTCAAAAGGATAAGCAGGTAGCGCCGCAGCCCATGCGGGATTTAACAGGGCATAATATCAGCGGTATTATCCAATACGAAAGCGAAGTGCCATCACCGTTTTTGTTTGCG
>Ga0222424_100531_pt1 | contig 18480 bp, 21 predicted proteins | sample 2B2ome_FD_182468 | JGI IMG/M metagenome (GOLD analysis project Ga0222424, IMG submission 182468) | Enriched microbial communities from leaf-cutter ant dump, University of Wisconsin, Madison, United States - 2B200A (version 2) | ecosystem: Environmental > Terrestrial > Nest > Insects nest > Nest... | reverse complement strand
CCAGTGCGGTTTAAATGGGCCTGCGGATCTGCTAACCCAAACCATCTGCAAACCACCTCGCAGGTTTCCTATAAAAAACTATTCGCAAAGACGCTCAAACATACGCACGCCCATACGTCCGTACCCAGAAATAAAAGTCCGTTTATTAAGGTATCAAGTTTGCTTTTGACCTGCACATCCTGGGTGTTTTGCTACCACCCCTTAATCCTTTAAAAATCAGCATAAAAAAAGAGCCTCAAAATTGAGACTCTCTTTAAGTGACCGCGTCAGGATTCAAACCTGAAACCTTCTGATCCGTAGTCAGATGCTCTATTCAATTGAGCTACGCAGCCTTTTTTGTGGGAGGCAAAGATAGGGATTTGTTTCGTTCCGGCAAAAAACTTTTCGCTTTTCTTTCTGCATTTTCGTATTCAGGATGGCTTGCTTTTTACCAGGTGGGATAAAATCATTGCAGTCACTACTATGATCACTTCTTCCCAAACAGATTGCGCCGGAACTTTTTATGAAAGATCAGCAAGATGATCACCAGCAGCGGGGCGCTCATAAAAAAAACATACAACAATAGCGAAGCGTGCCTGGCGCCTTCCACGCCTCCGGGATGCGTCATTCCGCCATAATTAGCGATCAATCCGCCCAGTGCAGCTCCAAAGGTCATGGATACCAGTTGTAGCGTGGTAACAGATGCAGAAGCCAGCTCCTCTTCACCCGGGGGCGCCAGTGAAAAGACCTTTACCATCAGATGCGGCCAGATAATGCCGATGCCGGCACCCGTAACCAGCAAAGCGGCACACAGGCATAACAGCTCCGCAGTAGAAAGACCTTCATGCGAAAGCACCGTAAGCGTATAAAGCCCCAACATAAGTAATAGGGCACCACACAGGATTAGTTTACCCATATAACGGGCACTCCGGCCGGAACAAATCAGTGATCCCAGTGTCCACCCAAATGCGACCAGCACCGCCAGGTATCCGGCCTTCAATGGGGTGTAATGATAGATCGCCTGGGCAAAATAAGGAACAAAAATCTCCACTGCCGCAACGACGGAGAACAAAAGCATTACCATATACACTGTACCCAGCGTTCCGCTTAACCGGTAAGCACCCGTGGGCAAAAGCCGCTTGGCTGTTCCCCGTTCGGCCCGGATAACGCCCGCAATAAATACCACGGCCAGGAGCATTGATATTATATTTATCGTAAAGTGCTCATAGATACTTCCTACTGATACCGACAATGCCGCCAGTAACAGCAATAACAGCTTGAACACAGGAACCGGCCGGCCTTTACCCGGATGTGATGCCGATGGAAGGATTCGTTCAGTTGCCAGAAGCAATACCAGCGACACAAGAACCATACAGCCAAATGCGATCCGCCAATGACCGTATTCCGCAAAGATGCCCCCTACAAAAGGCCCCACAAACGCACCAATGCCCCACATACCAGACACCAATGCCATACTGCGCGGCCATAGCCGTTCGTCAAACACGATACGGATCATCGCATAAGACAATGCAAAAAGCAACCCACCTCCCAGGCCCTGGATAAACCGGCCGCCAAGCAACACCTGCATATTGGCAGCGATAGTACAAATGGCCGTACCGGCAATGAATAACACCAGGGCCATACGATAAGCCCGGAGGGGACCCGCTCCGGATAAACAGCTGGCAGAAAAAACAGATCCCATGATGGAAGCAATAACAAAAACAGTGGTATTCCAGGCATAGAATTCCAGCCCGCCGATCTCTTTTACAACTGTTGGTAACACCGTTGTAGCAATATAGATATTGGAAACATGTAACAACACACCCAATGCCAGGGTAATCGTTTTATATCTGTTGCGCCCAGAGAACAGGTCCGCCCAGGTAGCTGTAGTATCCTGCATTTTGAAGATCCGGTTATAGGAGAATGGGTGAAGATCACCCCACTTTTTTATATCGATAATGCCGGCACCATCCAACCCGATACCGGCTGTTAAAATTGAATGCCGGGGTCTTTAGCCTTACGGCTGTCCTGCTGTGTATAATTTGTTGGCCGCACCCCAGTTAACAATCTGGCAAAAAGCAGCCAGGTAGTCGGCACGCCGGTTTTGATAATGGAGGTAATAGGCGTGTTCCCAAACATCCACTCCAATAATAGGCCAGCCTTTTACCTCAGCTACATCCATCAACGGATTATCCTGATTGGGGGTGGATGTAATTGCCAGCCGCCCGTCTGCCTTCCTGATCAGCCATGCCCAGCCCGACCCAAAGCGGGAAACAGCTGCCACATTGAATTGTTCTTTAAAGTGCTCAAAAGAACCAAACGTACTATTGATTGCGGCGGCCAGCTCGCCTTCAGGTGCACCGCCTCCATTGGGAGAAAGAAGCTGCCAAAAAAAACTGTGATTCCAGTGCCCGCCGGCATTATTACGGACTGCTGCGCCGGCATCACCGGCAGCAGCAACAAGTGCATCCAGTGTTTTCTGTTCCAGTTCTGTGCCGGCTATGGCCTTATTAAGATTATCTACATAAGCCTGGTGATGCTTAGTGTGATGAATCTCCATGGTTGCAGCGTCAATATAGGGTTCCAGAGCATGGTGCGCATATGGTAGCGCGGGTAACTGATGTGTCATATGATCCTGTTTTAAAATGAACGATTCTTTTATTAACAGGATCAAAGATAATTCAAATAAATAAAATAAACAAAGTATTTATTTAGTTTATTAATAAAACCCCGATCACCCGTTCGAATGTCCGAACAAAGGACAGCGCCAGGAGTCAATGTATTTTTATCGGGTGTTGATCTCTAAAAGGCTTCCTGCAATATGACGTGTTCCGTTATTGATGTTATAATAATATACCACCAGTACATGCCTTTTATCAAGCAGCACGGACCAGGGATATCCCAGATCGGTGTTGCCCCCATCGGTCCGTAAAACGATTTCCTCCGCCGTTCTGTAATCAGAACAGTCTGCATTCAATATGCGCGCCTTCAAACCGTAGGGCTGATGCCGGTAGCCATAAGTGATCAGCACACGGTTGTCCGGCAGCCTCAGTGCATGAAAGGGATGGCCCTTGAACCCCATTTTTTCCCATTTGAATGTTTTGCCACCATCGGTTGAGCGGGCGATACATGCCTCATCATCCAATCCGGCCGTACGCAGGAATGCTACAATTTCTCCCTTAGGAGTTTCGTACACTGAAGTTTCGTTAAAAGAGATCTTTTCGTCTTTTGCGACCACGCCCTGGAATCTCCATGAGCGGCCTTTGTCATCGGATACATATAAGTAGTTGGAGGTTTTTTTATTATTGGGCAACCGGTCCGAGGCTGCTACCACCCAAAAGATCCGGCCGCTTTTTCCCTCATACATTGCCCCCCGGTTATAAGCCGGGATTCTTTTTCCATAAGGACTGTAGTTCAGTTCATCCGGAACCGGAGGAGGGACAACCGGTGCCTGCCAGCTTTTTCCACCATCGGTAGACCTTAATACATACCCGCCCAGGAATGTTGCATCAGCGGCATTAAAGGCCGGGTTTTTCAATTTTGCCTTGGCGTCTTCCTTTAAAAAGGCCCATCCATAGCTGGCGCATAGCAGCGTACCATCCCGCAGTTGCAGCAGGCAGGGATCCTGCGACCCGCCAAAAGGGTTTGCATAAATGAGCGCAGGTTCCTTACTCCAGGAAACCCCATCCTTTGAAGTAACAGCAACAAGATAACTGTTGGGATCTACGTGGTCGGTATTGGCCTCCCCCAACACCCTGCGCTCCGGGGCCCGCCTGAATGCGACAAACAAGGTTCCGTCCTTCTTCTTTATTACCGATGGAAAGGCCGAAAAGAACAGGCTATCCTCATAAATGACCATATCCCTGACCTTACGCACTCCTGCCTGCTTCTGTTGTTGGCCGTAAACAGCACCGGAAAGCAGCAGAATGGCAAAAGCCACTATCAGTCTGGTTTCAATCCTTACCATCAACCGCAGGAAAGCCCCATCGGATCCGTATTTTGAATCATCATATCTTCTAAGGCCGCCCGGTGCCATTGCCTTTTTCCCGGGGAAATAATACCCAAACATATTATCTGTTATTTAACTGTTACTAAAAGAGCGTACCGGCTTCTGCAAGCCGGCGCAGTGATCCCGTCATCTACGCTCTCAAAGGTCATTTTCAAAAGATAAACGATCTGCTATTATTCAGCGCAATTATGATATCTTTTTTCACTTTCCACCAGCAATGGCTCTTAACATACATACGGCCGCCTCCGGAGATCGCGGTCAACGCTCCTACAATGGTCATTAAAAATCCGGATCACATGATTGCAACCAGCTCAAAACCGGTAAATGCAGGGCACCCGGTCGGCATCCGGTTTCCGGTTATGACGTAGCAATGGAGCGTTACCCCTCCCCGGTTTACTCCGTACCAAGAAATGCGTTAATGATGCCGGCGGTGAGTTCCGGCATGGGACTTCCGGTTTCGGCCGTCAGCGTCTCTCCTATGAATGAGCCGTGGTTACCCGGCAATAGCGCCAGCCGGGAGCCCGGTATCTGCCTGAACATTTCAACGGTATGCTCGGGAGTGATCACATCCTGATCGCCGGCGATCAAAAGGCAGGGGGCTTTTATTCCCTGCAGCGTCTCCTCCGGCCGGTCTTTGAATGCCAGCCTTTTTGCCCGGTCCTTCTCAAACATATTCACCAGCCCCTGCGGATCAGGGTTCACGTCCAGATAGGCTGTTTTCAACGGGCCGGGCATGTCGGCAAATGTAGCTCCTGACAGCCCCTCAAAAAAGCCCGGTATCATCCCTGTTCTTTTATAATTACCGGAGATCAGTACCATCTTATGAACCGCTCCGGGTACCGGATCCCTATCTCCAGCGCCGTACAGGCACCGTCACTGAAGCCCACAAAATTTGCCCCGGGCACTTCCAGTACATCCAGCAGTGTGCATATATCTGCCGCATCCAGTTCAAAAGACTCCGACACATCCCGGTCGCCCGTGCGGCCATGTGCCTGCAGCTCCATAGCTATTACTTTATAATAACGGGTAAAGACCGGAAGTAACGCGCCCCAGTTTGACGGGATCGTAGACCCGCCACCATGAATCAGCACCAGCGGTATTCCCGCTGCCCGGCCATGCACTTCATAATACATTCAGATCCCGTTGACAACGGTGTAATATCCCACGCCCGCCTGGTCTTGATTTACTGACATTCTTTTCCTTTTGAGTTTTCGATAACGCTCTGCTTCAAATCTGCTTTCAGATAACAAAAATAAAATACCGTCTTTTACCAAACAGGTATTAATGCGACAATTTCAGCGGCAAAAATGACAAGCAACTATCATTTTTTTATACATACACCCGAAACATCCCCGCTTATTAAAAAGGGCCAGAGCAAGATCACGGATACCGCCTGCAACTACCATATCATGGCAGGTATGCGGGTTTCGTTTCTGAAAATATACCGGTATTATCCCGTAGCATAAGTTCCGGGATTCCTTTATTACCATCTGCCTGCAAAAAATTATTCCCGGTTTTAAAGTAAAAACAACCAGCTTCCGTCTTCAATAGAAACAACCGTTTTTCAATTATAAAACAAAAAAAATGAAACACAAAATCTTGTTCATTCTTCCCCGGCTGGCCGGGCTCACCTTACTGGTTGGAGTGGCATCGCTGGTATTATTCCTGCTGTTTAAGTTGCTCCTGCTGGCGATCGTGATCGGAGTTATTGTAACCATTGCAGCAAAGATCCTCTCAGGCATCCGTAAAAGATGGGCTGCAGACTATCAGCTGGAACAGGGGCCACTCCATCCCTTCAGAGGTCTTAACCACAACGGAATGGTACAACCGGTTACGCAGGCGCCGTTCCAAACAGCTCCGGCTATTATCCCTATCAACTAATTTTAATAATCACAAAAAATAAAAATCATGTTTACAAATCAATCCATAAGCGGACACACGCAACCTGGCTATTCCAATCATCGTTTTAAACACCAAGGATGCTTCTTTGGTAAAAGAGCCGGCGGGCGCGCCTTTGGCGGAGGACATCCCTGGATGCACAAGCTGCAGCAGTTCATGGGTGATGCCAAACCTGCCAATATCGAAGAAACGGCATCAGCCTTCGTCATCTCGCTCTATGCAGCAGGACTTCAAAAAGAGCACTTCAAAATTTCGGTGAAAGAAGAAGTGCTGACCATCGGCTATACATCCCCGGAACAGGGAACTACCGGCCAGTTCATTTACCAGGAATACCAACCGGCGTCGTTTGAACGTTCGTTCCAGTTAAGCAATAAGGTACTGACCGATGAAATAAGCGCCACCTATACAGACGGTGTATTAAAAATTGCGCTTCAAAAGAACCCGGAAACCAACAAACCCGGCCAGGAAATAACAATAGCATAACCGGTGCTTTGTAATAACGGATTTTCGAATTAACGTCCGGACTTTATAACCACTTATATCACGCGCCAATTTTCGGATTGGCGCATTTTCGGTTTCCCATCGTAGGTATGCACGCCCGTTCTGTTTCTTACCAGCGGATCGCATTAAGCAAATAAATAACGATCCCTGCAATGATCAATGCGATCACTATATACAGGCCGATACTGGAACCACCCTTTGTCCCCTTATCATATACAAATCCATTACGCTTCAGCTTCTGTTCAACGGGTGTTGGTTCCCATACCGGTTCGGCTACAGGTACCGGATCCGGTGCTGCAGAATGCTTCTTCGTTACCGTGAAACTGCCTGAGGCATTTTTAACACTGCCCGCATTGGTGCCTTTATCCAAAAAGGTATCCAGCACCTTCGACAATGCATCTCCATTATCGATATCCTTATCATGAAGCTCACTGAAAAGATCAGCCACCTTTTCCCACTCCGGGTCACCGGGCTTCACTTCCTTGCCGTTAACTGTTGTTTTACTATAGCTTGCTTTATACGCCGGCTCATTTTTCCAGATACCGGAATCTTCAGGCAATTCCCTTTTTCGGGCAAGACGGTCAACCGTTCCATTTGCCAGTTGCTCCGCAAAATCATGTGCGTCCTTTAAGCCCAGTCCCAAAAGGTCCCGCAGCGCTTTTATGGCTTCCACTTTAAGGCCCTTGTTCAGCAGTTCTTTTACGGGGCCAAGGTCAACAGGGATATTTGTCGTTTGCTTTGATTCATAAAAAACAGTTCCGGCAGTGTCAATGCCCTCACTGATCTTATCCACATACTCCTTTGAAGCTCTCAGCCCCCACCCGGCGGCATCGTGTACCCGTTTAATGGCCTCGATCTTTTTGCCTTCCTTCACAAGGTGATGCACCTCTGTAATATCAAATCCCAAAGGGAGGTCGTTTGTATTTATTGATGTGTTTTTCATGAGCTTTTACCGATTCGTTTTTCTAAAGATAAAAAAACAACAACAGATCATAAAAACTTCAGGAGTGTATTTTATGCAGATCCCTGCTGACCCTTCAGCCAACAGGAATAAACAACAGGGTTTCTGAACACTAGTTATAAACCGGCTCTGTAAACTGGCTGTCTGCATCTGTTTCAAAAATCACCCTGCCGTCTTTCTGAGGAATAAAAGTAAGCGCGCTTACCGTTTGCTTACTGGTATTAAAACGCAGCAGACGCATAAGCCCGTTTCCGCCGTTACGATCTTCCGCACCGGCATAAGGTGGGTTACGGCGCGACTGATAATCGGTAAGATATGTTTTGATCACATTACTCCCAAATGTATCTCTGCGGAACGACTCTCCCGCAATATGCCCGCCCAGCATCATGAATACATTGGAATGGTGTTTTGCCATTTCGTACATCACCTTTCCCTGGTTGGTTAGTTTTCCCGGTTCCTTGTTCGTTCCCTCCCCGGGGATAAAATTGCTGTTACTGTTTTTGGGTTTCCCGATTGTACCATGAGAAACAAGGATCGCTTTCCGGTCGGAATGTGCCGTCAGCACACTATCGGCCCATTTCATTGTGGCTGTTTCATAAGCCTGGTTATGGTATTTATGTCCGGGCTGGTTATATACCAGGTAAAGTACCATAAAATCCTGTCCGTTTGCTGTAAAAAGATCAAAGTGATTATCATTATTATTAGAACTTCCCATACCACCTCCGTACCAGCTTTTTGTTTTAAAATAATCTTTTCCGAAATACTTTGAATAGCCGGTATTGGGATCTCCTGCAGCAGGTTTACTATTAGGCGTCTGATCATGATTGCCCACCGCCAGCCCATAAGGAATATTACGCTGACCAAGACGGTACAGCTCATTTTTAGCCCGTATCCATTCCTCCTCCGCATTATGATCTGTAATATCCCCCAGGTGGATTACGTAGGCAATTTTTTCCGCTTGCCGGTTCTTTATGATCCAGCTCACCTGGTTCGCAAACATAGACATATTTCCTCCATGCCTTATCGCCGTATAATACTGCGTATCCGGCAATATCGCAATTGAAAAATACGCATCACCCTTACTTACGCCATAGTCCGTAACAGGCGCGGAGGTCCTGCAACTCACCCCCAGGAATAATAAAAGGGCCAGGAATGCTTTCAGATTTGCCAGCCCCGGTAATCGTTTGGCTCTCACATAATTTTTTTGCATCGTAATATTGGTTTGGTACTCTTTGACAATTGCAGACCCGGAAGGTTTAAACGGAACAGTACCGGCAGCATGCTTTTTTCCCGGGCACCGGGCCATTTATCCGATCGCGTCCGGCGAAAATACCGGATCAATATATAAATGATCCGGTACCCTGCCCTACAAATATGGAAGAAGCACTTCACTCAAAAAACCGGCGTGGATTTATTGCAAAAGCAGTCCGATACCCTCCGGAGGTAGCGGAGAACGTAATGACCCGGTATTTTTGAGGGTTCTTTACAGATTCCGGCTTTTTCAATCAGCAGAACTTCAGGACATAACGCTGCTTATTTACGCTCAAACCGCATTACCGCAATGTCGCCCATGATCAGATGCAGCGTATTTCCGGTAACTCCATAGCTGGTAATTGTTTTTAACGTGTTAAAGAACGTTGCTTCCCCCGTACCCTCACAGGCCATCTTTGTGCTTGCGGGCTCTTTGAACCGTAAAGAGCTTCCATCCATTGTAAAAGCCACATTATACCGGTTACAACCACTATTTCCGGAAGCAGTCTTTTGTAGCAGGTTAAATGTTATTGTTGGACGTTTACGCGGATACAATCCTTCAAAAGCGATCCTGGGGCCGGATATATAGTTTAGTTCCCAGGTGCCGTTTAATGCGTTATCCGTTGTTCCGGATTCAATGAGGCGAAAACGTGCAAGCGGTGCCATCCGTGCTTTGTTCAATGAAAGCTGGTTTCCGCTGACGGTATAATTATCTGTCGTCTCAAGTGCTTTTATCAGGCCCTGTTCAATTTCCATATTGGCGCAGGCCATCATGGTTGATGGGCCCGGAGTAAAACGGATCCGGTTCCTGTCTTTTAGTTCAAAGGTTCCACCCAGGCCATTACAGCCGGCAGACGCAGAAAAGCGACGATCGTTTTCCTGTAATTGAATAAACGGCTCTTTATTGTTGACTTTATCCGGAATGGATTTACCCGCCAGTTCGATCAGTTTCCATTTTTTTTCCGTGATGGTACTGTTACCTGCCGGTTCCTGGTTTGCTGACGCGGATTGCTTCTGCGTTGTACAGGCTGAAAGAACGATCATACCGAACAACAATGAACCGAACAATATTTTTCTCATGATTGCTGGTTTAAATGTGGAGAAGGAGTGTTTAGGACCACTCAAAGATAAATCAATTCCCGTACAGCGGGCATGCACAAATACCTTCGACAAAGCGCATTCATCCCAAAAAGGGCTGCCGGAAAAGAGGGCAACCCTGAGATTAGCAACGGCGTTTTTCCTGGTAATATTATTCCATAACGCTCCGGTGGCCACCGGACAAAAGCAGCAGTTCCTGCACCTGGATCTCTGTAATGTATTTTTTCTGGCCGCTTTTATCCTCGTACTGTCGGTTAACTAATTTACCCTCCACCACTACTTCCCGGCCTTTTTCGAGGTACTTTCCGGCTATATCTGCCAGCTTTCCCCAGGCGATAAGGGTGTGCCATTGGGTTTCGGTTACTTTTTCGCCCTTGGTGTTTTTATAACGCTCATTGGTAGCGATGCTGAAACGGGCCATCTTTTTCCCGTTTACGGTGGCTTTTACTTCAGGTGCATTGCCTAAATGCCCGATTAATTGGACTTTGTTTTTCATTGTGTACATAACGTTGGTTTTTTGAGGCCTTGCGGCGATGTTATCATAGTTATTTACTCCGGTTGAACCAACAGCGCTATCGGGTCAACGGTTTCAAAGATGCATTTTTTTAAAGGCGGTATCCGGTTTATAAGCGTTTACTTACGTAAGTAAACGCTTATAAACGCTTACAACCAATTATATTAAAATAATTTTGTATATTGTATCCAGAAAACCAATTCGATATGCCAAACACCGATGCTCTCGAGAAACAATGCCTATCTTGCCAGAAGCCGATAAAAGGCAGGGCCGACAAAAAGTTCTGTGATGATTTTTGCCGGAACCATTACAATAATGCGGTAAAGGGTGGACCGGAAAAACTGATCCGGAATGTTAATATCGCGCTTCGTAAAAACCGGAAAATTCTGCAGGAGCATTTAAATCCGGCAGAGAAGACCGCAATCGTACATCGTAACAAACTACAGGCGGCCGGGTTCCGGTTCAATTATATGACCCACCTGCACCAGACGAAAAAAGGGCAAACCGTTATCTTTTGCTATGACTACGGATACCGCCGCCTGGCGAACAACTGGTTACTGCTGGTGCGGAAAAAATGAACAGATCCATATAAGGAACCTCTAAAAGTCCGGTTCTTCAGGAAAAAGAAGATCCGGCTGTGTATCGTTCAAAACTTTTTTACTCCTTTTACCTGCATGCGCAGGGTATAAATACTGGTTCCTGCTGTCATGAAAAGCAGGTCCCGGTTCCGGCCGCCGAAGCAAACATTGGCCGTCCATTTCTCGGGTACCGGAATATGCGCAATTTGCCTTCCACTGGGGTCAAACACGGTGATCCCGTTGCCGCTGAGGTAAAGATTCCCCTTTTCGTCCAGTGTAATGCCATCTGCTCCGCGGGCCACAAATACCATTTTGCCGGAAAGCGTGCCATCCCTGTTTACAGTGAACCGGTAGGTCTTATTGTCTTTAATATCGGCTACATACAGCAGCCTGCCGTCTGCAGAACCAACAATTCCGTTGGGCTTTACCAACTCAGCCGTTACTACCCTGGGTTGCCGCGCACCCCGGGGCAGGTAATACACGTTCTGCTGGTCAATATCCGGACCGGTCCGGGTCCAGTAGTTACGCTGGTAATACGGATCTGTAAAATAAATACCGCCTTTTTTGTCGATCCAGAGATCATTGGGGCCGTTGAGTTTTTTTCCGCCCAAATCTGTTAAAAGAACTGTTACAGCCCCGGAGGGGGTAATGGACCAGATCTCATTGTGCTCATCCGCGCAGGCAACAATATTACCACGGGCATCAATGTCGAGGCCATTGGCACGCCCCGACGCGGACTTAAACTCCGTTAATGTTCCGTTCAGGTTATAGCGCCAGATCTTATTGTTAGGCTGGTCGGTAAAATAGATCGCGCCTGACCTGTCGGCCACCGGTCCCTCGGTAAATGAAAACTGTGCACTTACTTTTTCCAGGGCCGCTCCCTTCGCAATGATGCCCATGGAATCAAACAAAGCGCCGTCGGGCTGCTGCGCATTTAGTGCTATGTTCAGGAAAAGGATTCCGGTTAAAAAGATACTCCGCATGTACGTTTTCATTTTTTAATAATGTGTATATTGATATGCGCTCCATACTGATCCTAAAAGCCCTCCTTTACTACCCGGGCGGGGTCTATCCCAAGCGCAGCCAGTGTCTGTTCAACGGCATCCATCATCGGCGGCGGGCCGCAGAGGTACAGGTACTCCCCACTCCCGGAAATCAGCTTTTTTAATATTGCTTCAGAAATATACCCATGCTCATATCCGGGCACTGTTTCACCGGAAAGGATGTTTACGAAATGAGGACCGAGCAGCCTGCGGAATTCTTCTTCATGGATAATATCTTCTCTTCGTTTATTGGCAAACAGCAAGCGGTTGTTCCCGATCCGGCGCTCCTCTTTTAACTGCCGGAAAATAGCGATAAAAGGAGTAATACCCGCTCCTCCGGCGATAAATAATCCTTCACCTTTGTAGGCAATTTCCCCAAAAATATCATTCAACAGTAATGCATCACCTTCCTTTAGCTGACGTAGCTGCGCCGTAACGCCGTTACGTTCCGGGTAGGTTTTTATCGTAAATTCCAGGTGGTCATCACCCGGCAGCGAGGTAAAGGTAAATGGGCGCCCCTCTTCTTTCCACCCTTCCCGATCAATAAAAACTTCGGTGGCCTGACCGGGCGTATAAGCCCAGCCCGCCGGTTTGTCTACACGAATGCCCAGTACATCATGGGTCACGTACGCAATGGATCGTATCTTTACGGGATATTTCATAATGCCGGAGTTTGAAAGTGTCCTCCTAAGTTACAACAATTTGATGAGCCCCTCGTTATGGTTCATCCGCCGGTTTCCGTCAAAACGGCAATGATCTGTTTAAAGGATATGCCGGCCTTTCATCCAATCTTTCAGGGCATCCATCCATTTAAGATCCGAGGTTTTGTTGTTCATTCCAAATCCATGTCCACCCCTGTCATAATAAAAGACCTGTGCCGCTACTTTATTGGATCGTAATGCTTCGTAATACTCCTGACTGTTGTGCCAGGGAACAGCCTTATCATCTTTTGCATGTACCAGAAATGCCGGAGGTGTTTTTTTATTGACCTGGAGTTCATTAGAGTAGTGTCTGATGCGTTCGTCAGAAGGTGACGGGCCGATCAGCCGGTCGCGGCTGCCCCGGTGCATCAGACTATCGCTGAAGCTGATCACCGGATAAACCAGCACGGAAAAGTCGGGTCTTAAAGAAATCTTTCTCGGGTTGTCGATGAGGGTTTCTCCGTAATGGGTAGAAAGGGTCGATGCCAGATGCCCGCCTGCCGAAAAGCCCATAATACCAACCTTATGGGGATCTACCTGGTACTCTTTTGCGTGTTCACGTACCCATTGCACTGCCCGCTCGGCATCCTGCAAAGGACCGATCGATTTATCCTGCATAATGCGGTCATCCGGTAAACGGTATTTCAGTACAAAGGCCGTTATTCCCCATTCATTTAATGCCTTTGCCACCTGTACTCCTTCATGGCTTACAGCCAGAATTGCGTAACCACCTCCCGGACAAATTATAACAGCAGGACCGTTGGGCTTGGCTCCTGCCGGCCGGTATACCGTTATGGTAGGAACCGATACACTATTGATCCGGGTGATCCCGTCTGCACCCGTCACCGCCTTTTCCTGGTTTTCGGCAGGTATGCTGTTGGGCACTGTTTTGTACAAAGGTATTTCCTGCTGAGCATTGATCATCGTATGTACAATAAAAGGGGCCAGCAAGCCAATCGTTATTTTTTTCATTTATTGTTCTTTTAAAAACTGTTTACAACCAGGGCAGCTACCTCAGAATAAACGCCCGTAACCCGGGGTGCTCCTCCAAAGGGCACACGAGCCACGCCTGTATCAATCCTCAAAATAGTCTTTCGCCGTTGACCAAAACGCATCCAGCGCTATCAGATGCTGCTTGAAAAAGGATATGATCGCCGGCCAGTCGTTCTTATTAAATATATTGACCCCTTCCTGCAGGATCAGGATCCGCGAAATGGGCCGCCCGGACTCATCGTAAACCTCCTTCTGCCAGGACCAGGATCCCTCCGTCATTCCGGTAAAAACAGGCTTGAGCGATACCAGTTTATCAAAAGCAGCCATCCTGCTTTCCTCACCGGTATGTGTCAATTCAATGGCTACACTGGCCGCTTTTTTTGTAACATCTGTTCTGAAATAGATCCCCTTGATACCCGTTTTATAATTGATCCAGTTGATCCGCTGCCCGTTGGCATTTAATACCGGCTTCAGGTAGGTGCCCAATGAGGTCCAGAACTCCTTTTTGATCAGCGCGGCCTCATTTTTACTATACATAAAAACTACAACTTTAACGCATTCAGGTATTTGAAACTCTGTTCCGGTAATTTTTGAACAGGCTTTGCCACCGTAAATTCAGTACCCCGAAGATACCTTCCTTAAGGATCCCCTTACTCATTTTCGATTGTCCTTCCGTACGGTCCTGGAAAATGATCGGCACCTCCTTTATCCTAAAGCCCAGTTTCCAGGTAGCGTATTTCATTTCGATCTGGAAGGCATATCCCACAAAACTGATGTTGTCGAAATTAATGGCCCGGAGCACTTTTGCGGTGTAGCACATAAAACCCGCAGTGGGGTCCTTCACCGGCATCCAGGTAATGATCCGTGTGTAGAGGGATCCGCCTTTGGAAATAAATACGCGATCTGCAGGCCAGTTTACAATGCCTCCTCCCTTTACATACCGGCTGCCAATGGCAAGATCGGCACCGTTTACACAGGCTTCGTGCAGCCGGATAAGATCATTGGGATTATGTGAGAAGTCGGCATCCATTTCAAATACGAACTGGTATCCCCTGGCCAGGCTCCATTTAAACCCATGTATATATGCCGTACCCAATCCAAGCTTCCCTTTTCGTTCCTCTAGAAACAACCGGCCGCTGTATTGCTCCTGCAACGCTCGCACAATATCCGCGGTCCCGTCCGGAGAACCATCATCTACAATCAGTACATGAAAACCACCCTCCAGGTCCATAACGGCCTTTATGATCCTGGCTACATTCTCCTTTTCGTTATATGTGGGTATGATTACAACTTTATCCACTGTATCCATGCATTCAATAATAACAACACTTCTGAATGATATTCAGAGAGCCACCGCCAATGCCCCTAATTTTTTCTCAGCTTGGTCCGGGTAAAGATCTCCGTCAGTTTCTGTTTGGTGTGTTGCGGAAAATCGCCCTTCATCATCCAGTCGTAATACTGTGGCTCCGCTTTTAATATATCTGCAACCGATTTGCCCTTGTACTTTCCGAAATTGAACACCTCTACCCCATTGTCCATAACGAAACGGCGGGCGAAATCCACGATGGGCTCTTCCCCGATCGCTTTATTAATCGACTCCACCGTTGTTCCCAGTTCCGGATAACGGGTGATCTGCGCCATCAGTACTTCATGTGTTGCGGAAGCATCTGCCTCGGCCGAATGAGCATCCTCCAGGGTCTTTTCGCAATAAAACCGGTATGCAGCAGCCAATGTGCGCTGTTCCATTTTATGAAAGATGTTCTGTACATCCACCAGCTTGCGTCCCCGCATATCAAAATCCACACCTACTCTCAGGAATTCTTCAACCAACAACGGAACATCAAAACGGTTAGAGTTATAACCGGCAAGATCGCAACCATCCAGCACCTGCTTCAGTTCCTGCGCCACCTGGGCAAACGTAGGGGCATCTTTCACCATTTCATCGGTGATACCATGTATTTCTGAATTCGCTTTCGGAATGGGCATTTCCGGATTGATCAGTTTCCGTTTTACGTTCCGTGTACCATCCGGCAGGATTTTTACAATGGCAATTTCAACAATGCGGTCGGAACCCAGGTTCACTCCTGTGGTCTCCAGGTCAATAAAAGCAAGGGGCTTGGTAAGTTGTAACATGTATCCTTTTTAAAAATTTAAAGATAGGGCATTTTCGGCTGCAGCTGAATTTCTCTGCTCAAAATTTTCTACTAAAAAAGTGGGAAATCATAATTTTCGTCTATATTTGCACCGCAATGAAAATTTTAGTACATATCCATCATCATTCAGACTTACCCGTGTAAGCCCGGTGGTGCTATGTATCAACTTATAGAAAAAGGCTTACAAATTTTGTAAGCCTTTTTTATTTAAAAAATAAAAACCATGCAGGAAAAATTAAGAATTGCGGTTCAAAAGTCGGGCAGACTCAGTGAAGACTCGTTAAGGCTGTTAAAAGAATGCGGCATTGGTGTGCCCAATGGCAATAACCAGCTAAAGATCAACGCTGAAAATTTTGATGCGGAGATCCTCTTTTTAAGAGATGACGACATTCCGGAATATGTACAGGACGGAGTGGCCGACATTGGTTTTGTAGGCGAGAACGTGGTCCTTGAAAAAAACAAGGCTACTGAAACCGTGGAGCGACTGGGATATGGCAAATGCCGTCTTTCCATTGCCCTGCCCAAGACCCGGAAGAAACCGGCGATAAAAGACCTGGATGGGATGAAGATCGCAACCAGCTACCCGTTCATCCTGAACAAATGGCTGAAACAAAACAAAATAAAAGCCGACATTCATGTCATCAGCGGATCCGTGGAGATTGCCCCCCGCATCGGGCTGGCTGATGCGATCTGCGACCTGGTAAGCTCTGGCAGTACCCTCTTTAGCAATGAGCTTTATGAATTTGAAACGATCCTCAAATCTGAGGCGGTCCTGATATCCGGGAAAAAATTAAGTCCTGTACGTAAAGCCCTGCTGGAAAAATTGTTATTCCGCATCCGTTCTGTAAAAAAGGCGAAGTACAACAAATATGTAATGTTGAACGCACCCAACAAAAGCATCGAAAAAATCTGTGCTTATCTTCCGGGCATTAACAGCCCTACTATTGTACCACTGGCAAAAAAAGACTGGAGCTCGGTACATTCGGTAATCAGTGAATCGGATTTCTGGAATGTGATTGAGAATCTGAAAGCCGCCGGCGCCGAAGGGATCCTGATCATTCCGATTGAGAAGATGATTGATTGAGAAAGGCAACCATGAATAGGCAATAGCGAAAAGAGAGGAGTCTTAAAATGTAAAACGGTATATATATTCATGACAACCTCCCCTATCTCAGATATCATCCCTACGCTCTAATTTTAAACAGTAAACAGTGAAACTTTATCAATATCCATCCCGCGACCTCTGGCCGGAGATTGGTACACGACCGCTCCAGGACGACCGCAAGCTCATTCCGGCCGTGGCAGAGATCCTGACTGCGGTACAAAAGAACGGCGACGCAGCGCTGCGGGATTTTAGCCAAAAATTTGACGGCGCAGCACTTACTACCCTTGCCGTTTCCCCGGCTGAGATAGAAGCTGCCGCAAAACAGCTCCCCCTGCCATTGAAAGCAGCAATGAAACAGGCAAAAAAGAACATTGAAACCTTTCACCGTTCGCAAAAAGAATCCGCAAAAAAGATCGTTCCGATGAGTGGCATCACCTGCTGGCGCGAGAGCCGTCCTATAGAGAAAGTAGGATTATATATTCCCGGCGGGTCTGCACCTTTGTTCTCTACCGTACTGATGCTGGGATTACCTGCACGCCTGGCCGGATGTAAAGAAGTGGTATTATGTACACCCTGCAACAAAGAGCAGGAAGTGCATCCGGCGATCTTGTATGCCGCCTCGTTATGTGGCATCCGGAAAATATTCAAAACCGGGGGCGCGCAGGCTATTGCCGCAATGGCCTATGGCACCGAAAGCATTCCCGCGGTGTTTAAGATCTTTGGCCCCGGCAACCAATATGTAACAACGGCCAAACAACTCGTACAAAACCGGGTGGCCATTGATATGCCGGCAGGCCCTTCAGAAGTACTGGTAATTGCCGACGGAACAGCAGATCCCCGTTTTGTTGCCGCCGACCTGCTGGCGCAGGCAGAACATGGTCCGGACTCACAGGTGATCTGCATCACCACCCGGGCCGGCCTGGTAAAAAAGATCGAAGCCGCGGTAACCGCCCAGCTGAAAACCCTGCCCCGGAGCGCTATTGCTGCAAAGGCACTGGAGCACTCCCGGATCGTGGTGGTAAAAAATCTCAAAGAAGCCGTAGCCCTTTCCAACTTTTATGCCCCCGAGCACCTGATCCTGGCCTGCAAAACAACCAGCAGTCTTTTAAAAGAGATCACAGCGGCGGGTTCCGTATTCGTCGGTAATCATTCACCGGAAAGCGCCGGAGACTATGCCAGCGGCACCAACCATACGCTGCCCACCAACGGTTATGCAGCAGCATATAGTGGTGTTTCGCTCGACAGTTTTTATAAAAAGATCTCCTTTCAGCAACTGACGGCGAGGGGATTAAAAAATATTGCAGCTACCGTAACTACGATGGCAGAGGCCGAAGGTTTACAGGCACACAGCAATGCCGTTAAAGTGCGGATCGGCAATCAGTGATCAGTGGTCAGCCATTGGCTTTCTGCAACAAGAAATAAGATACAATATGGAATTTAAATTAGAATACCTGGTACGGGAAAATATTAGGAACCTTGCGCCCTATTCTACAGCAAGACACGAGTTCAGCGGCGAAGCCAGTGTGATGCTGGATGCCAATGAGAACGCGATCGGGTCCCCTGTAACCCTCAACATCAACGAACAGCGTGAACTGCTGAACCGCTACCCGGACCCCGTGCAGACCAGGCTCAAACAGCGCATCAGTGAAATTAAAGGGCTTCCGGTTGAGCATATCTTTACCGGGAACGGCAGTG
>Ga0222424_100529_pt1 | contig 18533 bp, 14 predicted proteins | sample 2B2ome_FD_182468 | JGI IMG/M metagenome (GOLD analysis project Ga0222424, IMG submission 182468) | Enriched microbial communities from leaf-cutter ant dump, University of Wisconsin, Madison, United States - 2B200A (version 2) | ecosystem: Environmental > Terrestrial > Nest > Insects nest > Nest... | reverse complement strand
CGGGTCGTCCTCGGGAATGCCGGCCTCCACCTTGCCCACCAGGTCGGCGCCCACGTCGGCGCCCTTGGTGAAGATGCCGCCGCCCAGGCGCGCGAAGATGGAAATGAGCGAGGAGCCGAAGGCGAAGCCGATCAGCGGGTTGAGCGTGCTGGCCAGCGAGGCATCTGCCCCGGCGCGGCCCAGCAGGAACCAGGCGAAGCCGGTGACGCCCAGCAGCCCCAGCCCCACCACCAGCATGCCGGTGATGGCGCCGCCGCGGAATGCCACGTCGAGCGCCGGCCCCATCCCCTGCGTGGCGGCCTGGGCCGTGCGCACGTTGGCGCGCACGGAGACGTTCATGCCGATGAAGCCGCAGGCCCCGGAGAGCACGGCGCCCACCACGAAGCCGATGGCCGTGGTGGCGTCGAGGAAGATGCCAATCAAAAGCGCCAGCACCACGCCGACGAGGGCGATGGTCTTGTACTGGCGCGCCAGGTAGGCCGCCGCGCCCGCCTGGATGGCGGCGGCGATTTCCTGCATGCGCGGGTTGCCCGCGTCCTTGGCCAGGATCCAGCCCCGGGCCCACAGCCCGTAGGCCACCGCAAGCAATCCGCAAACCAGGGCCAGTATCAGAGGGGAAGTCAATGCCGTCGATGCCGCCATACTCGGTCTCCAAAAAAGGGTACACGGGTGGAAGCAACGCCGGTGGAAATTGCTTCCGCTGCGTTGCTTCCTCGCGTCCCGCCGAAGGGGAGACATGGGGGGAGACGATTGGCCAACGCAGCCATTTAACGCCAAAGCAGCCGCTGCAAGCAAGGTGCAAGGCGCGAGCGCCTAAAATCCGTGGCCGTTTCGCACCATGGCCGCAGCGTGGCAGCCCTGGCGCGATGCGCTCCACATCCTTACTCAGACCCCTCAAACCCATGTCGCTGAACAACGTCAAGCCCGGCAAGAACCTTCCTGAAACCTTCAACGTGGTGATCGAGATCCCGGCGGAGTCCGATCCTGTCAAGTACGAGGTGGACAAGGAGTCGGGCGCCGTCTTCGTGGACCGTTTCCTGACCACGGCCATGTACTACCCCTGCAACTACGGCTACGTGCCCCAGACCCTCTCGGGCGACGGCGATCCGGTGGACGTGCTGGTCATCACCCCGTACCCGCTGCATCCCGGCGTGGTCGTGCCCTGCCGCGCGCTGGGCATCCTGAAGATGGAAGACGAAGCCGGCATCGACGGCAAGGTGCTGGCCGTGCCCACCACCAAGATCCTGAAGATGTACGAGCCCTGGAAGACCGTGGACGACGTGAACCCCATGCGCCTGAAGGCCATCAGCCACTTCTTCGAGCACTACAAGGACCTGGAAGAGGGCAAGTGGGTCAAGGTGCTGGGCTGGGAAGGCCTCGAGGCCGCACACAAGGAAGTGCTCGACGGCGTGGAAAACTACCTGAAGGCACAGGCCTGATGGCATGAAAAATGGCCTCTAGCGCTTATCTGCAAAGCGCTGGAAGCTATGAAAAAAAGAGCATGCGTGCAACGTGGCGCGCATGCTCTTTCTTTTTGTGCCGCCGTGAATGGCGGGTGTTGCGTGGATGGTGCGTACGGGTTCGCAACAGGGCGGCAGGGGCTGGAAAATCGGCCAAAATGTTGCAAATCGTGCCGAGCATTCCTTGCGGCGCGGCCCATCGCAGTTTTTGTGCATTCTGAAGGACATCGACATGGCTACATCTTCCCCGTCTTCCACGCAACGCACGGGGGCTGCCGCCGGCAGCGCCTCGGAGTACCTCACGTTCCGGCTTGGCACGGAGGAGTACGGCATCGACATCCTGCGCGTGCAGGAGATCCGCTCCTACGAGCAGCCCACGCGCATGGCCCATGCGCCGGATTTCATCAAGGGCGTGATCGACCTGCGCGGCGTGATCGTGCCCATCGTTGACTTGCGCCTCAAGCTCCACTGCGCTACGGCCGACTACACCGATTTCACCGTGGTCATCATCCTGAACGTGGCGGGCACGGTGCTGGGCGCGGTGGTCGATGCCGTGGCCGATGTGGTGGCGCTCACGGCCGACTCGATCAAGCCGGCCCCCCAGTTCCAGAGCCAGGTGGACTCGGCCTTCGTGCGCGGCATCGCCTCGGTGGGCGAGCGCATGCTGATCGTGGTGGACATCGAGTCGCTGCTGAGCAGCAGCGAAATGGGCTTGGTCAAGGCGGTGGCCACGGCGTGAGTCTCTGAGCCGGAGCCAGGCCGCATCTTTTTGTCTTTCGTAGGCCCAATAGGGAATGTGAGGCGCCAAAAATGGGATTCTCCAATCTGCGCATCGGTATGAAACTGGGCCTGGCTTTCATTGCCATGGTTCTGCTCAGCCTGCTGGTGGGTGTGCTGTCGCTGGTACAGCTCAGCGATGTCCATGAGGACACGCGAGACATCGCCACCAACTGGCTGCCCAGCGTGCATGTGCTCGGGGAGATGCGGGCCACCGCCAACCGTCTGCGCGCCAGCGAAGTCGGCATGGCCTTGTCCGAATCCGCCGACGAGAAAGCCCGGCTGGCACAGGATGTGCAGGCAGTTGACAAGATCCTCGCGGACCAGGAGAAGGTGTATGCGCCGATGGTCACGCCGCAGGAGGTCAAAACCTACGAGGAGTTCAAACAGTTCCGCGAGGCCTATCTGAAGGTGCAGGCGCAGCTCGTGGCGCTTGCCAAGGAGGGTGGGGCAGGTCAGGCCGAGACGGTGAAGCTGCTGTACGGCGATTCGCAGAAAGCCTTCATCGCCATGGCCGAAACCATCGGCCGGCTTGCCAAGATCAATACCGACGGCGCGGACCAGGCCTACAAGGCGTCGCAAGGGTCCTACGATGCGGCGCGTGCCATGGTCGGCGCCGGGCTGGCGCTGGCCGTGGCCGTGGCCGTGGCGCTGGGATGGTGGATCACCCGCCTGATCACCGTGCCGGTCGATGAAGCCGTGCGGGCCACGCGCGAAATCGCCGATGGCAACCTGGCCGTGTCGCTCAGCGTGCGCTCGCGCGACGAGATCGGCCAACTGCTGCAGGGGCTGATCGACATGCGCGACAAGCTGGCGGCGGTGGTCTCGGAGGTGCGCGGCAGTGCCGAGGGCGTGGCCACGGCCAGCGCCGAGATCGCCCAGGGCAACAGCGACCTGTCCGGGCGCACCGAGAGCCAGGCCAGCGCGCTGGAAGAAACGGCTGCGTCCATGGAGCAGTTGGGCTCCACCGTGCGCCAGAACGCCGACAACGCGCGCCAGGCCAACCAACTGGCCTTGAATGCCTCCACCGTCGCAGCCCACGGCGGCGAGGTGGTGGCGCAGGTGGTGGACACCATGCGCGGCATCAATGACAGCTCGCGTCGCATCGCCGACATCATCGGCGTGATCGATGGCATCGCCTTCCAGACCAACATATTGGCACTGAATGCCGCCGTCGAGGCCGCCCGTGCGGGCGAGCAGGGAAGGGGCTTCGCCGTGGTGGCGGGCGAGGTGCGTTCCCTGGCGCAGCGCAGCGCCGATGCGGCCAAGGAGATCAAATCCTTGATCACCGCCAGCGTGGAGCGTGTGGAGCAGGGCTCACAGCTCGTGGACCAGGCCGGCACGACCATGGAAGAGGTGGTGACGGCCATCCGCCGCGTGACCGACATCATGGGCGAGATCAGCGCCGCCAGCAACGAGCAGGCCAGCGGTGTGGCCCAGGTGGGCGAGGCCGTGACCCAGATGGACCACGCCACGCAGCAGAACGCCGCCTTGGTGGAGCAGAGCGCGGCGGCGGCGGCCAGCCTGAACCAGCAGGCGCAGGACCTGGTGGGGGCCGTCGCGGTGTTCCGCCTGTCGCCGCAGCGTGCGGGGGCATCGCACGCGCCCGCGCCGCAACGCGTGGCGGCGCCCGTGGCGCGTGCAGCCGCACCAGCGAAGAAGGTGAGCATGCCACCCGCCAGACCTGCTGCGTCGCCCAAGCCCCCCACGGTGCCCGCCCCCAAGGCGGCCGTGCCGCTGGCGGCACCGGCGCCCAAACCCAAGCCCGCCAGCACGGCGAACGATGGCGACTGGGAGAGTTTCTAGCAGCCCAAAACCGTTCCGGCGCTTGGACTTGAAACCGCCCGACGCTGAGATCGACGCACAACTGCAGCGTTCCCATGCACATGACGGCGGTCCCGCCAAAGGCAAGTAATGGGGCGTAATGCGCGCGAGTTCATCTGCACCGCTAGCGTTTCCAGATGTACGGCGTGGGTCTCACGCGCATCGGCAGCATTAATGTCACCTGGTGGCTGTTCTACAGTCGGGAAGCGGGCACTGGGCACCTATCCCCACAGACTGTGTGCCCGCGTGGACCAATGCAAGGCGGTGACTGTCGCCATCCACAAGCTCGCGCAGCTTATCTACGCGATGTAGGCCAAGGACGAGGAATATCTTGAGCGTTAGCTATTCGCCAGCAGTGGCTTGCCATCCGCCGCCACGTTCAACTGGTACTGGGGCGAAAACTGCAGGCTGATGACCGCTGGGTTTTGATGGCCTGAAAAAAGGTGGTTGTATTGTGCGATCACGGCACCGGCAGTCGCCGGTGTGGCAGCTGCGTATGCCTGCTGGAATGGAATGGATTTCTGCATTTCCGCGAAATGGGATGCCAGTGCATTGACCGTGCCCAAATCACGAGCCATCGCGGGCTCCTTCTCCAGCGCCTGTTGAAACTGTGCGGCGTAGGGGTAGTCAGGGGGGAATTGTGGTTTCCCTGCCGTGTCGTAAGTGATGGCTTCGGGTGCGAGTGGAATATTATTCTGCGCGAGAAACTCCGGGAGCGCGGAGGAAATGCGCTTCTGCAACGCATCGATATTGGTTTGCGACGGGATCAATAGCGCTTGGGACGAAAGCAGGGATGACCCGGATGGCGCGGCCAGGATATTCCGTGCCGCCTGGGAAAGCGTCACCGAGCCGGAAGTGCTTTCCGGTTGCGCGCCAGGCACGGTGGCGGGGGGCGAGGCTGTGCGCTGCTGCTCCCGCAGCGCTGGGTTCGCCGTGACCGCGGGCACCGCTGAGTGGATGTAACTTGACTGGATGAACATGGGCCTCCCCGCCGATTCTTCACGGTGAGGATGGCCGATTTTTCGATTCCCTAAACTTGGAGAAGGGAGGGAATCGAGGGGCTATTGAGGCTGTATTTGCCGGCCTTGGGTGTGGGCAGCAGGCGTCGCCTGACGCCCGCACGGGGACGCTAAGCCCGCAGACTCTCTGACCATGCGCGTGCGCGCGATGGTCGTTTGAGCGGTGCGGGTCAGCGGGCCTGCTTGGATCAGAAGCGATGGCGGATGCCCACCACCAGGCTCGTGCCGGACGACAGGTCGGTGACCTTGTCGTGCATGCCCACGGCGTACACGTCGGTGCGCTTGGACAGGAAGTGGTCATAGCCCAGGCTGGCGGTGGTGCGCGTGGCTTCGCCAGGGCCGGTGGTGGCCTTGGTGCGGGCCACGGCGGCCTTGATGGCGCCGGCCTTGTTCAGCACGGGCACTTCGGCGCCGAGCGAGAAGGTCTTGCCGGTGAAGTCGGTGGCGTCCACCTTGGCCTGGCCGTAGGTCAGGTAGGCCTTGGCCACGCCGAAGTCGTACGCGCCGCCGAGCATCCAGTCGGTCTTGCGGTTCATCAGACTGTTGGGGGGCACGGGGTTGCTGATGTCTGCGCGTTCGTAGAAGCCCATCAGGGTCAGCGGGCCGCCGAAATACATGACGTTCAGGCCAATGTTGCTTTTGCCCGAGTTACCGGCCTGCTCGCCGAACTGGTAGTGCAGGTTGGCCTTGAGGCCGCCGAAGCTGGGCGTGGTGTAGGTGATCTGGTTGCTCCAGCCGGTGTCGGCCGGGGTGGTCAGGTTGCCTGCGGGCCAGCCGGCGGTGGACATGTTGGCGTGCAGCACCAGGGGCGACACGGTGAACGAATCGCCAAACGGGTTCAGCAGGATGGTGGGCAGGAAGTTGGGGGCCATGCCGCGGCCCAGGGCCACGGAGCCGAAGTCGCCGGACAGGCTCACGCTGGCGTCGCGCGAGAAGAAGGGGTCGGGGTTGAAGCGGCCGGGGCTGCCGGTATCGACGCGCAGGAACGAGGTCAGCAGGAAGCCGGCCTTCAGGCCGCCGCCCAGGTCTTCGGTGCCCTTGAAGCCGAACCACGAAGTGGTCAGGCCGCCCGAGCCGACCACGCTGGTGCGGTCGGCGTCGCCCGCCATGCGCACGGAGCCGGCGTAGGCATCCATCAGACCCATGAGCTGCACCGAGCTTTCGGCGTGGGCGGTGCCGAAACAGGCCAGGGCGGCGCCCATGGCAATCAACGACTTTTTCATGAAAAAACTCCCGTTCAAGAAAAAAAATTACGACGAAATTATTGCAGCAGATGGGTGTATTGAAAGCAAATGTTGCTTTCTTGCCATCAAAAGTACACATTGGTGCGTTATGCCCCAAGGCGGGGCGGGCGCATGGTGGCAGTGGTTTCGGCAGAGCATTGGTGAAACAAAGTTACAGGATTGAATGCCTGCGGGGTTCCATGCCGCATCACTCCGGCGCACCAGAGGGGGGCGCCAGGTGAGTGGCGCGTTGGTCCATGCATGTAGCGTGCCAGTGTCGTGGCAGGCGCATGGCGCTTGAATCGCGGTTTCACCCGTGCGCTGTTTGCTACTGAAACGGGAGCTGCCAGCGCTTGCCCCACAAGCGCTGGAGGCACTTTTTCCTCTAAACGCAGCGCTGCAGCAGAAAGGACTCGATCTGCCCTGCGGATTGCGGTGGGCTGAAGTGGTAACCCTGCGCTTCGTCGCAGCCCTGCTCGCGCAGGAACTGCAACTGCGCGGCGGTTTCCACGCCCTCGGCGGTGGTTTGCAGGCCCAGGGCCTGGGCCATGCGGATGATGGCGCTGACGATGGCGCGGTCGTTGCTGTCGTGCTCCAGGTCGCGCACGAAGGACTGGTCGATCTTCAGCTTGTAGAGCTGGAAATGCTTGAGCTGGCTCAGCGACGAATAGCCGGTGCCGAAATCGTCCATCGACAGGTGCACGCCGCGTGCGCGCAGTTGCTGCATCGTCGTCATGGCGGCGCGCGGGTCGGCCACGGCCACGCCTTCGGTCAGCTCCAGTTCTAGCGCGTCGGGCGGCAGCCCGGCCTGGGCCAACAGGCGGCTGACCATCTCGGGCAGCTGCGGCTGGTGGAACTGGATGGCCGAGAGGTTCACCGCGACCTTGATGCGGTCCAGCCCTTGCGCACGCCAGGCCTGCAACTGCGCCAGCGCGGTGCGCAGCACCCATTCGCCGATCTGCAGGATCTGGCCGCTGTTCTCGGCCACGGGAATGAATTCGGCTGGGGAGATGCGCCCCAGCTCGGGATGGGTCCAGCGCAGCAGCGCCTCGACGCAGCGCACCTGCCCGGTGGCGATGTTGATCTGCGGCTGGTAGTGCAGTTCCAACTGCTGGCGCTCCATGGCGCGGCGCAGGGCGTTTTCCAGCTGCAGCGCGCGCAGCGACTGCGCCTGCATCTCCGGCGTGAAGAAGCGGAACGTGGCGCGGCCGTCGCGCTTGGCGCGGTACATGGCCACGTCGGCCGACTGGGTGAGGGCGTCGAAGTCCTGCCCGTCGCTGGGGTACAGGGCGATGCCCATCGACGGCGCCATGGTCAGCTCGTGGTGGCTGATCTGGTAGGGCTGGCGGAAGGCTTCGAGCAGCTTGCCCGCCACGCGCGCGGCGCCTTGCGCGTTGGCGCCGGGCAGCAGCAGCACGAATTCGTCGCCGCCCAGGCGCGACACGGTGTCGTACTCGCGCACCACGGCGCGCAGGCGGTTGCCGATCTGGATCAGCAGCGCATCGCCCACGCGGTGGCCCAGCGAGTCGTTGACGTGCTTGAAGTGGTCCAGGTCGATGAACATCACCGCCAGCGGCGTGCCGGCGCTGGCCGCTTCGCGTATGGCCTGCTGGCTGCGCTCGGCCAGCAGCGTGCGGTTGGGCAGGCCGGTCAGGGCGTCGTAGTGGGCCAGCCAGTGGATGCGGTCCTGGTCTTCCTTGCGGTCCACGATCTCGCGGTGCAGGTCGACCACGGTCTCGTGCAGCTCGCGCGTGCGTTCGCGCACCTGGCGCTCCAGTTCCTCGTGGGCCTTGGCCAGCGCCTCCTGGGTGCGTTTGCGCTCGGTGATGTCCATGGCGATCCACACCGAGCCCTGCGCGCCCATGGCCTTGGCGCGGATGTCGCAGACCACCGGCGTCCCGTCCTTGCGGCACAGCGTGACTTCGCCAGCGAACGACTGCCCCAGTGCGAAGGGCGCGTAGCAGCGCCGGCCGGCGTCCTCCCAGTCGGCGTCGCTGCGGTACCAGCGCCGCGACGGGCTGCCGATCAGCTCGCCGGGCTCGTAGCCCAGCATCTGCTCGAAGTGCCGGTTGCAGCGGGTGAGGTGGCGCTCGCGCAGGAACACGATGCCGACCATGGCCTGGTCGAAGAGCACCTGCTTTTCCAGCTGGATGGTGCGCAGCAGGGCCTGCGTCTGCTTGTGTTCGTCGATGTCGTCGACGGTCCAAATCGACCCTTCGCGCGTGTCCTGCGGGTTGATCAGGCGGCCCGTGAGGCTGGCCCAGAACAGCGTGCCGTCGCGCCGGCGCATCTGGCGCTCGCAGCGGAAGGTCTGGCCTTCGCTGAGCGTGGTGTAGGCCTCGCGCCCCAGGGCCCGGAAGGCCTCGCGGTTGGGGTGCAGGGTTTCGCTGCTGTGCCCCAGCAGCTCCTGCGGGCTGGCGTAGCCGTAGATCTCGGCGTAGCGCTGGTTGCAATGCACCACCACCCGGTGGCGGATGAAGACGATGCCGACCCCGGCGCTGTCCAGCAGGGTTTGCTGTTCGCGCAAGGTACGTTGCAGGGACGTGCCAACGACCGGCCCGGGAATTTCCGAGACCTCAACCGGGTGGAACATGAACGGGGAAGATGCGTGGGAATTGCAAGAAATGTTCCAAATTGTATTCTATCGAGGGGTTTCTGTCGTCACGGTGTTGTCATGGCGCCGCACCACACTTCGGGCACGGCCACAGGGCCGAAGGAGAAGTCCCGATGAACGAACTGCCCAATCCCACGCTGCCGCTGTCGCCCCTGCCCAGGGGGTCTCTTCACCGCCCTGGCATTGCTTTGGGTGCGCGGCCTGTGGCGTGTCCCGGCCTGGAAGTCACCTGGGCGCGGCACCTCGACGAAGTACGGCAGGCGCAGCGGCTGAGGTTTTCCGTCTTCGCGCAGGAGATGGGCGCGCGCTTGAACACGGCCATTCCCGGCCACGACGTGGACCTGTTCGACGACTATTGCGAGCACCTGCTGGTGCGCGACCTGGCCAGCGGCGAGGTGATCGGCACCTACCGCGTGCTCACCCCCGCCCAGGCGCGTCGCGTGGGCAGCACCTACAGCGACCTGGAGTTCGATCTGACGCGGCTGCGCGCGCTGCGCCCGCGCATGGTGGAGCTGGGGCGCAGCTGCGTGCACGCGGAGCACCGCCACGGCGGCGTGATCCTGGCGCTGTGGGGTGCGCTGGCCGACTTCATGGTGCGCAATGGGCTCGACGCCATGATTGGCTGCGCCAGCATTCCCATGCTGCACAACGGCGTGGTCAGCGGCGACGTGGCCGCCAGCATCTGGGAACAGTTGCGCCACACCCATCTCGCCCCCATCGAGCACCACGTGCGCCCGCGCCTGCCGCTGCCGGTGCAGCAGCTCGATGGCACCCTGCCCGTGGAGCCGCCGGCGCTCATCAAGGGCTACCTGCGCCTGGGTGCGCGCGTGCTGGGGGCTCCGGCCTGGGATCCGGACTTCAACACCGCCGACCTGCCCATGTTCATGCGCATGGCCGATTTGCCCGCGCGTTACCGCCGCCATTTCCTCGGCTGAGAGCGCCTGCACGCGTTTCCGGCCTTGCGGCATGACGTCTTCGTGACCGTCATGCGAGTGTCACCAATCTGTCACTAACGGCGGCGACACTGGTGCTGTCGCTCTTTGAAGCCGCATACATGCCGTCTATTCCCCTTCCATCGACCACTCCCGCCGACGGTGCCGCGTCTGTGGCGCCCGCGCCCATCGCAGAAGCCGCGTTGCCAGCTCCCGAGCAGGCCTTCCTTGACCGCGACCACAGCATCCTGGCCTTCAACGAGCGTGTGTTCGACTGGGCCTGCCGCAGCGATGTGCCGTTGCTCGAGCGCCTGCGCTACCTGTGCATCGTTTCCTCCAACCTCGACGAATTCTTCGAAGTGCGCGCCGCGCCGCACATCACGGCGGCGCAGGGCGGCGATACCAAGGGGGCCTACACCGTGGCCTCGTTCGAGGCGCTCATGGCCAAGGCGCAGGACCTGGTGGCGCGCCAGTACGCGCTGTACAACGATGCGCTCGTGCCGGCCTTCGCGGCGCAGGGCATCCGCATCGTCTCGCACGGCGAGCGCACACCCGAGCAGCGCCGCTGGGTGCAGGAGTACTTCCAGCGCGAGGTGCGGCCGTTGCTGATCCCGGTGGGGCTCGATCCGGCGCACCCGTTCCCGCTGGTGGCCAACAAGTCGCTCAATTTCATCGTGCGCCTCAAGGGCTCGGACGCCTTCGGGCGCAACAACGAGATCGCCATCGTGCGCGTGCCGCGCGTGCTGCCGCGCGTCATCCGCATGCCGGGGCGCGTGGCGGCCAAGGGCGCGCTGTTCGTGATGCTCTCCAGCGTGATCCGCGGGCATCTGGCCGACCTGTTTCCCGGGCGCGAGGTCACCGAGTTCTCGCAGTTCCGCGTCACGCGCCATTCCGACCTGGCGGTGGACGAAGAGGACGTGCGCAACCTGCGCACGGCGTTGCGCCAGGGGCTGCAGCAGCGCCATTTCGGCCAGGCGGTGCGGCTGGAGGTGTCGTCGAGCTGCTCGCGCTTCCTGGCGGATTTCCTGCAGTCCCAGTTCGCGCTGCCCGAGGGCGCGCTGTTCCGCGTGCAGGGCCCGGTGAATCCGGTGCGGCTGTCGCAACTGGTGGATCTGGTGAACGACCCGGCGCTGCTGTTCCCGCCCTGGCGCGGCGCGTGGCCGGCGGGCCTGCAGGAAGGTGCGCCCATCCTGGCGCAGCTGCGCGAGCGCGACGTGCTGATCCACCAGCCCTTCGAGCGCTTCGATACCGTGCTCGCCTTTCTGCGCGAGGCCGTGCATGACCCCGACGTGCTGGTCATCAAGCAGACCATCTACCGCACCGGCGCCGACTCCGAGCTGATGGAACTGCTGCGCGAGGCGGTGCGCCGCGGCAAGGAGGTGATGGCCGTGGTGGAGCTGAAGGCGCGCTTCGACGAAGAGGCCAACATCAACTGGGCCGAGGCGCTCGAATCCATCGGCGCGCAGGTCGTCTATGGCGTGGTGGGGCTGAAGACGCACGCCAAGATGCTGCTGGTCACGCGGCGCGAGGGGCGCCAACTGCGCCGCTACGGGCACCTGTCCACCGGCAACTACAACCCGCGCACGGCGCGCCTGTACACCGACCTGAGCATGCTCACGGCCAACGCCGACATCACGGCCGACATGGACGGCGTGTTCAACCACCTGGCGAGCCAGAACCGGCCGCCGCGGCTGCGCCAGCTCATGCTGGCGCCGTTCCACCTGCACAAGCGCATGATCGAGAAGATCGAGCGCGTCGGGCTGGCGGCGCAGGCCGGGCAGGGCGGGCGCATCGTCGCCAAGATGAACGCCCTCACCGACGAGGCCCTCATGCGGGCCCTGGTGCAGGCGGGCCAGCAGGGCGCGCGCATCGACCTCATCGTGCGCGGCGCCTGCATGCTGCCCGCGCAGTTGCCCGGCGTGACCGACAACATCCGGGTGCGCTCCATCATCGGGCGCTTCCTGGAACACACGCGGGTGTTCTATTTCGCCGCGGGCGACCAGGAGGAACTGTACCTCTCCAGCGCCGACTGGATGAACCGCAACATGATGCGCCGGGTGGAGCTGGCCTGGCCCGTGACCGAGCCCGGCCTGCGCCAGCGCATCATCGACGAATGCTTGGTGGCCTACCTGTACGACGACCGCGACGCCTGGACGCAGCGGCCCGATGGCCGCTACGAGCGCGCCCCGCGCCCCACCGACGGCGCGGGCGCGCAAGCCGCCCTCATGGTGCGCTACGGGCAGCAGCAGGCCACGGCGGCGCGCAAGAAACGGAAAGAGCAATGATGGACCTGATCCTGTGGCGCCACGCGGAAGCCCATGAGGGCGAGGATGGCCTGGACGACCTGGAACGCGCCCTGACCCCGCGCGGCGAGAAACAGGCCGCGCGCATGGCGGCCTGGCTCGACCGGCAACTGCCCGAGGGCCTGCGCGTGCTCTGCAGCCCTGCGCGGCGCACCGAGCAGACGGCCCAGGCGCTGGGGCGCAAGTACAAGTTGCGCGCCGAGCTGCTGCCCGAGGGCACGCCCACCGAACTGCTGGAGCTGGTGCAGTGGCCCAGGGCGCGCGGCGCCGTGCTGGTGGTGGGGCACCAGCCGCTGCTGGGGCAAACGGCGGCGCAACTGCTGGGCATGGGCGAAGGGGAGTGCGCCATCCGCAAGGGGGCCGTGTGGTGGCTGCGCCAGCGCCAGCGCCTGGAACTCAGCCAGACCGTGCTGATGGCGGTCATGGCGCCGGATTTTCTGTAGTTTTTCGGTGTTTTTGGCCGCCAGACCTTACCAGGAAAGCGCTGGCAGCTATGGTTTTTGAGAACGCCGCTTCAGGGTTAATGCGGCCGGTCGCCACGCCGCCAGTGCCTAGAATCTATTGCACTGCAATAAATGCCCTAGGAGTTTGCTGTGCCAGAGAAAAAAGCGGCTGCCAAGTCCGCCCAGCGTGTCATCAAGAAGTACCCGAACCGGCGCCTGTACGACACCGACACCTCCACCTACATCACCCTGGCCGAGGTCAAGCAACTGGTGATGGCCCGCCAGCCCATCGTGGTGCGCGACGCCAAGACGGGCGAAGAGCTGACGCGCAGCATCCTGCTGCAGATCATTCTGGAAGAAGAAGCGGGCGGCGCGCCCATGTTCTCCGAGGCCGTGCTGGCCAACATCATCCGCTTCTACGGCCACGCCATGCAGGGCTTCATGGGCAGCTACCTGGAAAAGAACATCCAGACCTTCACCGACGTGCAGGCGCGCCTGGCCGAGCAGACGCAGGGCATGACGCCCGAGATGTGGAAGCAATTCCTCGGCGGCCAGGGGCTCATGGGCGGCTACGCCGAGCAGTCGCGCGCCATGCTCACGCAGATGCAGGAGCAGTTGCAGAAGCAGACCGAGCAGATGCTCGGCGCCTTCGGCATCAAGCGCTGACGGCGCGGCCGCCCCGGCGTCAGCCGGGCGCGGGGCCGATGTAGGCCGCCAGGCCCGCCACCAGCGCATCGAACACCGCCGCGCAGCGCGGGCTGCTGCGCAGGTTCTCGTGCATCACCACCCAGGTGTCGAGCGGTAGCGACAGCTGCCGTCCGAGCACGCGTACCAGGCGTGCGTCCCGCGCCGCGATGGGTACCTGGCAGATGCCCAGCCCATAGCCCGCGCGGATGGCGGCGAGCTGTGCCAGGTCGCTGTCCGTGCGCAGGCTGAAGTGGTTGCGGCCCAGGCCCTGCAGTTTTCCGCCCATGCGGCGGATGTACGCGGTCTCCCGGTCGTAGCCGATGAGCGCGTGGTGCGCCAGGGCCTTCAGCGACGCGGGCGTGCCGTGGCGCGCGAGGTAGTCGGCGTGCGCGTGCAGGCCCAGTTCGATGGTGCCCACCTTGCGGGCGATCAGCGCGCCCTGCGTGGGCGTGAACATGCGCACGGCGATGTCCGCCTCGCGGCGCAGCAGATCGTCGGGCTGGTTCGACAGCGCCAGCTCAATGGCCAACTGCGGGTGCGCCGTGCGCAGGCGCGCCAGGATGGGCGGCAGCACTTCCACCCCTACGATCTCGCTGGCCGTGATGCGCACCGTGCCATGCACACCGTCGCCATGGCCGCTGGCGGCGCGGCGCAATGCCGCCGCCGTGGCCGCGATGTCGCGCGCATAGGGCTGCAGCGCCAGCGCGGCGTCCGTGGGCGCCAGGCCTTCGGGCGAGCGCGTGAACAGGCCCAGGCCCAGTGCCGCCTCCAGTCCGCCGATGTGCCGGCCCACCGTGGGCTGCGTGAGCCCCAGCGCGCGCGCAGCCGCCGAAAGTGATCCGGACTCCAGCACCTGCAGAAAGCTGCGGTACCACTCCCAAGGGGGCTCGGCGTGCGGCATGGCTATTCAAAAATGTATCGTGGACAAAAAATTTTAGGCAATTTTCTTTTGGTGCCACAGGGCGCAGACTGCGCTCCGTGATGAACCACCGAACCGGGCGTGATCCGGAAACCGCCATGTCGAAGATTGCATTGTTTGGCGCCAGCGGCGCCATGGGCCGCAGCGTCGCTGCCGCGTTGCGTGCCGAGGGCCGCGCCTACCGCGTGGTGGGGCGCTGCGAAGCCGCCTTGGGCGCCGCCTTCGGGCACGACCCGCTGGCCGAGCGCGTGTGCTGGAACCCTGACGACCCCGCCTCCGTCCGCCAGGCCGCGCAGGGCGTGGAGACGCTGGTCTATATGGTGGGGGTGAACTACTGGCAGTTCGCGCTGCATCCCCAGCTCATGCACCAGACGCTGGAAGGCGCCATCGCCGCGGGCGTGCAGAACGTGGTGCTGATCGGCACCATCTACCCCTATGGCCGCCTGCGCACCGCCAACCCGGTGCGCGAGGACCACCCGCGCGCGCCCCACACCTTCAAGGGGCGCATGCGCAAGGCGCAGGAAGACCTGCTGCTGCAGGCGCACGCGGCGGGCCGCATTCGCGCCACCGTGCTGCGCCTGCCCGACTTCTACGGCCCCGGCGTCGCGTCCAGCCTGCTGCACTCGGCCATCGAGGCCGCCGCGCACGGCGGTGTGGCCCAGATGCTCGGGCCCATCGACCGGCCGCACGAATTCGTGTATGTGCCCGACGTGGGCCCCGTGGTGCTGCGGCTGGCGGGCCATCCCCTGGCCTACGGACGCACCTGGCACCTGGCCGGCAGCGGCGCCACCACCCAGCAGGCGCTGCTGCAGGAACTGGAGCGCCTCGCGGGCCGCCCGCTGCGCCGCCGCATCGCGGGCAAGACCCTGCTGCGCCTTGCGGGACTGTTCAGCCCGTTCATGCGCGAGCTGGTCGAGATGCACTACCTGGTCACCGACCCGCTGATCCTGGACGACACGGCCCTGCAGCGCCTGATCGGCCCCCTCGCCAAGACGCCCTACGCGCAGGGGCTGCGCGAGAGCGTGGCGGCGGCGCGAACGCCATGAATGACCAGGTCAGCCAGCGGACAGCGCGCGCGCCAGCCGCGAGGCCGTGAGGGCGCGCGGGGCGGGCCAGGTGTCGGCGGCGTGGCCGTGCTGCCAGCAGGCGGCGCAGGCCGCCTCGAAGGCGTCGCCGCCCGCGGCCAGCCGGGCGCCGAGCAGCCCCGCCAGCACATCCCCGGTGCCTGCCGTGGCCAGGCGTGCGTTGCCCGTGGGGTTGATGGCTGGCGTGCGGCCCGGCGCGGCGATCACGCTGCCCGAGCCCTTGAGCACGGCCACGCAGCCGAAGCGCCCGGCCAGTTGCTGGGCGGCCTGCAGGCGCCGCGCCTGCACCTCGGCGGTGGTGCAGCCGAGCAGGCGCGCGGCTTCCAGCGGATGGGGCGTCAGCACGGTGGGCCGTGCCTGCGCGGCCCTGTGCGCCAGTTGCTGCTGCAAGCCGGAGTCGGCAGCGATGGCGTTGAGCGCGTCGGCGTCCAGCACCAGGCGCGGGGCTTCGGCCAGCACCCGCGGCAGCAGCGGCGCCACCGCCATGCCGCCGCCACAGCCGCACACCACGGTGAGGCGGGGCAGGTCGAGGGTGTCGAAGCGGCGTAGCATGAGCTCGGGCTGCGCGGTATCGGTGGGCTGCGCGCCGCCGTCGAGCAGGGCCACGAGCACCCGGCCTGCGCCCGCGTGGAGCGCGGCGCTGCCCGCGAGCAGCGCCGCGCCGCCCATGCCCATGCCGCGCTGCGCCAGCCCCTCGCCGCCGACCACGGCGACATCGCCGTAGCTGCCCTTGTGGCTGGCGTGGGCGCGCGCGGCGGCGGCGGGCAGGCCGGGGAGCCAGGCGCAGGGCGGTTCATCGCCGGGCGTGGCGCCCAGGCCGTCGTGCCAGACGGTGCCCGCCGCATCGCGCCCCGCGCCGGTGAACAGTGCGGGCTTGAGCGTCAGCAGGCTCAGGGTGTGGCGCGGCGCGATAGGCAGCGCGGCCGGGGCCAGCGTGGCGGCGTACTGGCCGGTGTCGGTTTGCAGCCCGGAGGGCAGATCCACGCACAGCACCGTGGCGGGGCTGGCGTGCAGGGCGTCGAGGCAGGCGCGCAGGCGGGCGTCGGCCGGTCGCGGCGCGTCCTCCGGGGCCAGGCCGATGCCCAGCAGGGCGTCGATGCACAGGTCGCGCGCGTCCAGGCGGGTGGGCGGTGCGTCGGAAAAGGAAACACCGGCATCGCGCGCGCGCTGCCATGAGCGCTGTGCATCGGCGGGCGCGCGGTCGGGCTGGCCGAGCCAGGTGACGGTCACGGCCACGCCATGGCGGTGCAGGTTCTGGTGCAGGTGCATGGCGGCCTCCAGGCCGTCCCCGCCGTTGTTGCCGGGGCCGCAGGCGATCCAGATGCGCTGCGCATGCGGCGCGAGCGCGCGGGCCAGGCGCGCCGTGGCCGCGCCTGCGCGCTGCATCAGCGTGTGCGCGGGCAGGGCGGCCGCGGCGGCGGCCTCGATGCGGCGCGTGGCCGCGAGGTCGAACAAGGGGAGGTGCTGGCGCGTGGTGACCGGGTGCATGGCGGCATTCTGCGCCGGCCGCGTCACCAGCGGCCGATGGCCAGCGCGCCGTGGTCGGCCTCGGGCGTGCGCTGGGCCAGCAGGTCGGCCAGTACGCGCGCGCAGCCGCTGGCCAGGGCCCAGCCGCTGTCGCCGTGGCCGATGTTGAGCCACAGGCCGGGTTTTCCGCTCAGGCCCAGCACTGGCAGACCGTCGGGCAGCATGGCACGGCTGCCGCGCCAGACCTGCACGCCTGCCGAGAGCTGCGCGCCGCCGGGGAACCAGCCGGTCAGCACCTGGTACATGCGCTCCAGCGTGGGCTGGTGGTGCGTGGCGCAGCGCCCCAGTTCCGCGCCGCCGGCGACGCGGATGCGCTGGCCGAGCCGCGTGATGCTGATGCGCTGGCCGGCATCGACCACGCTGGCCAGCGGCGCGTGCAGCTCGTCGCGCAAGGGCGTGCTCACCGTGTAGCCATGCAGTTGCGCCAGCGGCAGCCGCAGGTCTAGGGGACGCAGGAGTTCGGCGGACGCACTGCCCGCGCAGAGCACGATGGCGTCGAACCGGCGGGGGCTGCTGTCGTCAGCCAGTTCCACGCCGGCGGGGGCCGTGTGCAGTTGGCGCACCGTGGCGCCGAAGGTGAACTGCACGCCCAGCTCCTGCGCGGCCTGGCGCAGCATCAGGGCGAACAGGCGGCAGTTGCCCAGTTCGCCGCCGGGCAGGTGCAGGGCGCAGGCCAGGGGCGTTTGCGGGCACAGCCCGGGCTCGATGGTGCGTGCGGCTTCGGCGTCGAGCTCGTGCAGCACCACGCCGGCGTCGCGCAGCAGTTGCAGCACCGGGGCCAGCGCGGCGTGCTCGGCTTCGCTGCGCAGCAGCACCAGGCCGCCGCTGCGGATTTCCGGGTCGAGCTGCAGGGTTTCCAGGATCTGGCGCAGGCGGCCTTGGCTGTAGCGGGCCAGTTGTTCGAGGGCGGCCAGGGCGCGCGGGAGCGGGCCTTTGCTGGCCTGCAGGGCGTTGCGGCGCCAGCGCCAGAGCCAGGCCAGGTCGGCGCGCGTGGCGCCGCTGGCGATGCGCACCAGGGCCTGGCGGCCCAGCAGCGGCGCGCGCGCCGGGCCCAGCGCGCCTGGTGCGGCCCAGGGACGCAGCAGCCCGGGGGCGAGCAGCGCGCCGTTGGCGAAGCTGGACTCCTCGGCGGCGCTGGCGCGGCGCTCGAAGACGGTCACGGCGTGCCCGTCGCGGGCGAGTTCGTACGCAGTGGTGATCCCGACGATGCCGGCGCCCACGATGGCGATTTTCATGATTTTGGGTGTTTTTGGTCTTCAGGGCTTGCTGGGTAAGCGCTGGCAGCTATTGTTTTAATAGTTCTCCAGGCTGCGGATCGTGCAGTGCAGCATGCCAAGGGCATTGTGCCCGCGCAAGGTGCGGCTTGGATGGGACCGTGGGGCAAAAAGCAACCCGTGCCGCGTCTGCCGTGGGATGCATGGCCTGCCATGCTAGAATCCTTGGGTTTTGCCGAAGCCGCCTTTCCTAGGGTAATCCAGGGCAGCGCGGCGGGCCAGGTGGCCCTGCGGCAAAACCAATCGCGAACCAGCCCTTTCAAGGTGTTGCCGGCCTCTTGCACGAGAGGCGGCAAATGGCGGGCTGGATTTAAGACCCAACCTTTGGAGCAACTCTCATGACCGTCACCATGCGTGAAATGCTGGAAGCCGGTGTCCACTTCGGCCACCAAACCCGCTTCTGGAACCCCAAGATGGCCCCGTTCATCTTCGGCCATCGCAACAAG
>Ga0222424_100528_pt1 | contig 18534 bp, 10 predicted proteins | sample 2B2ome_FD_182468 | JGI IMG/M metagenome (GOLD analysis project Ga0222424, IMG submission 182468) | Enriched microbial communities from leaf-cutter ant dump, University of Wisconsin, Madison, United States - 2B200A (version 2) | ecosystem: Environmental > Terrestrial > Nest > Insects nest > Nest... | reverse complement strand
CAATATCAATATCCGTGCGTTGTGCCACCTGCACCTCCTGCGTTGCATAACCGGCACTGCTGAATACCAGCACCGCATTGTCGCCGGAGACCGCAATATGGTATTGCCCTTGTTCCGATGTCATGGAAGAAACATCGCTTCCTTTCTGATTGACGGTTACACCGACCAGGGGCTTTCCCCCGGCATCTTTTACCACCCCGCTGATTGTTTTCTGCGCTATGGAAGTGAACGCAGAACAAAGCAGGAGCAGCAGCATTACGCACTTTGAAGCATTGCGTTTCAGCATACACATTAAATGGCTGAATTCCTTCATAGAAAAATCCTTTTACTGTAAAAAATCAAATGAAAACCTCTTTTCCGGGGTATTATTCCAGTCAGCACACACACCGTTTCCTTAATAGCAATAATACGATGACGAAGTGAAGAAAGCTGGTATTATCCTGCTGCATTATTGTATTTTTCTTTTCCCTTGCACTACCACTACCCGGCCGGTAATTACCAGCCGGTATGGTCATGAATAAACCGGATCAGGCTTTTTGCCATAGCGGCATGATCCTGTATCAACGGATGACCGGCCGTGCCTTTATAGGGAAAGAAATGGGTGTATATTTTTTCATCGGCCAGCGCCTGCACAGCCTGCTGCACATACCCGGGCCACGGCGATCCCGTACGGGTAATGCCCATATTCCCCAGTACACAGACAATCGCTGCTTTTGGGTAGTGCCCGCGTAAGCTCCGGATAAAATCCTGATAAGCCGCGATGATCTGCTCCGCGGCCGGTGCCTTTGTCCCAAAACGTTTTTTAAATGCGTCGCTCTGGGGGTTGCCGATCACCGCCTCGTCATTCTGTAACAGGTTGACCACAACAACATCCGGCTGGTAGGCAGAAAAATCCCATAAACGGGTTGGATCAAACGGGTTAACGCGGTCGTAGATCTCCGGCATCAGCTCTTTCCGGAAACCGGCCAGCAAGCCGATCCCGCTCTCCGAAATGCAGCGGTACCGCGCCTCAAAATGCCGTGCTGTGAGCGCCGCATAAGAGCGGTAATTATTTTCATAAAGACTGGCCCCGGAATCGCTGCCGGAACTGTCTTCGATGGCGTGTCCGCAGGTAATGGAATTGCCATAAAATTCCATTTTCCGTTTTTGAAAGGGCGGCGGTTGCAACAACGTGGTTCCGGAAGGCAGCTCCATCGCATAGAATTTTGTATATCCCCGGTTATATTCTTTGTTGATCTGTGTTCGCTTAAATAATTCGATGGTGTGGTTCCCCGGTGGTAATCCATCGGCCAGCACATACCATTTCCTGGTGGTGTCGATCCGCACTTTTTTGATCGCCTCCGTATTACCATCAACGATCACATTAAAATAGTTCTGGCCGCTGTAGTCCTTCAGCGAAACACTAACGCCGGTGCCGGAAAAGCGGAACCGCACCGTGGTACCAGACCAGCAAAGCGTTGCCGCCTCCGGGTCGCTGTAATCGATCCGGCCCTCATATTGAATACGCGGGTCATTAAAAGCGATCAGTGCTGTCCTCTGTTTTACAGGACCAGCAGCATGTTTGTTTATCGTACAATTCGTTTGCATGATTGTTGTTATAACCACCAGCAGATATAATATTCCTGTTTTGGCAAAACGTTTTCTTTTAATCATATTCCTTACGTACGGACCGGTTTTATAAAAAAATCAATTATACATTATGCAGTGGGCGTATCAGCATTGATTGGGCAATACTCCTTTTTAGATGCCGGAACAATCCTGAATGCCCGGCACAGGATGATCATAAGCATGTTATATCATGACTACATGATCTTCATGCCCGCTACCATTATCCGGAGCGGACACCCGTTTCAAAGAATTCCGGCAATAAGGCCCGGCAGCGTTCCCGTACCATTAATGCCTCCTGTTCCGTTACGCCCCTGTAGGGCCAGCGCAGCCGGAGTGGCACACTACCCCATCCGGTGAGCCATGCCAGCATTTTGTCAATGGCCTGACCCGGGTAATGCCGCTCCATGATCAGCGGAAAGATATACTGTTTAAAGAATGCTCCGATACGTTGCTCGAACTGTAACGCCTTTTCCATATTGGTGCGCATATCGTTATACCAGTGCTGCGCTGTAACGGGATGCAGGCAGGCGATATTTGAATACGCACCATGCGCGCCCGATTGTATCCCTGATGCCAGCCGGTGCCCAGGAACAAACAACGAAAGCCCCGGGATAGCACGCATTTGCGCATACCAGTCTTCATCTCCGCCGGCGGTTTTGCAGCCTACCAGCGGAATCCCCTTAGTGATGATCCCCGCATACTCCTCCGGCGCCAGTACCCGCTTGGCATGCGGCGGATTATACAACACGACCCCGATCCCCTCCGCAGCGTTACAGACTCCATCGAGGAAGACCAATACCTCATCCGGTGAAAGCGGGCTCCAATCCGGCAGAATCACCTGTATGGCACCGGGCTTTAACGAGCGGATCCTTTTAATCCGCTTCAGCGTCTGTTTTGGATTGGTGCAGTTGCACCCGATCTGAAACGGCATACCGGCCTTATTGCAGGCTTCGGCAAGCATCCCGCTGATCTGGTCAAACTCTGCTTCCGTCTGGTTATAAAACTCACCGGCCGTACCATTGGAATAGATCCCGTTCACTCCTGAGGCGATCAATGTTTTCAGCTGCTCCTGTAACGATTCATAGCGGATCGAGTCGTCTTCCGCTATGGGTAACAGCAGGGTACCCCAGGTACCGTATATATCGCTTGCTTTTAATGGTTCCATCTTTATTGTTTATACCCGTTCCAGCATTATAGGATAAGTACGCCCCGAATTCCACTGGCAAACGTAAATATTTTCGTCATCATCCACACATACATCATGCGGATGCACAAAAACGGCGCCCTCTTTTTCCTGTGGCAACAATACTCCATCCCGGTACACCGGGGCGCTTGCCCCCGGCGTGGAGACCACCCTGTTATTGCCATCCAGTATGGTAATGTACCCGGATCCCAGGTTGGTATTGGATCCCGACCGGAAAACTGCGGCATAGAGGCCATCTCCTTTGATCACCGGGCGGCATACAAAGGAACCGGGTAAGACGATGGTTTCGAGATAGGCTCCCTCCATCGTAAATCGTTTGAAGGCATTGTGGTTCCGGGAAGTGATCAACAGACTGGCGTCTCCGTTACGGTGATCAATAGCGATCCCGTGTGCACAATCAAACTGTCCGGTCCCGTTTCCCCGGCCGCCCCAATGCCGGATGTACTGGCCCCTGCTGTTATACTGGATCACGTATTGCAACCCATAGCCATCCGTAACATAAATATCTCCATTAGGGGCTACCACCGACTCTGTAGGCAAAAACTGATCCGCATGCTGGTATACGCCGGCGGCAACCGGATAACCGATCTCGAGGATCACCCGGCCGTTGAGATCGGTCTTAACCACCTGGTGCCGTTCGATATCGCAGATATAGAGCATCTGCGTACCGTTTTCATCATGAATGCTCAAACCATGTGCGCCGGGAAATGCGTGCCCGAAAGCATCCAGTATTTTCCCGTTCTTATTATAAACGATCAGGTTGTTGCGTGTTTCATTCGTTAGCAAAATGATACGTCCGCCGGCATCCATCACCATCTCATGACAATCATTTACGGGATAGGTTCCGGGCCGGGGCATACCCCAATGCGGGTGCACCCTGTAACGATGCTGATGGTGGCCAATGATCATCGTCTGCTCCATTTTTAATTTATTGCTTCTACCAGTAATACCTGGCTTTCAAAAGAATTTTTTACGGGCCACTGGATGCCTGCTTCCATCAGGAAGGCACCGGGATAAACTGCTCCCATGTCCGTTGCCGCTTCCGCATTTTTTACCCGGTACTGACGGTCAGGGTCCAGCCCTTTTAATTTTAATACGGTAGAACCGTTATCGATGTACTGTGCTCCTTTGAGATCCGCGGTTTTTGAGTATCCCCCGGAAACATAGGCCGCCAGGTTATAGCAGAAAACAGTTGCCGCTTTTTTGTCTGCACTATTGTATTGCAGGGCACAGCGGTTATGTTCATACGGAGATACCAGCCGGTAAAGATCGCCCTGCTGTACCAGGGGCCGGATCCGTTTATACGTTTCGATCTTTTTCTTCGCCAGGGCCCGCTCTTCTGCTGTCCATTTGCGTATATCATACCCGATCCCCAGCACGCCGCTCATGGCCACATCAAATTTATACGGCAACGGCGGGTTCAGCTGTACCTGGTTGGCAATGCCCTCAATTACCCAGGACACCATCGTATTGGCGGGTAAGGCGCCCAGGTATCCGTATTGAATGAACAAACGATCCACAGCAGTGCTGTTGTCGCTGGTCCAGGCCTGGTCCATCCGCGACAGCATGCCCAGGTCTACACGTCCGCCACCACTGGCGCAACTTTCAAACAGCACATCCGGGAATTCCTTCCGCAATGCATCCACCAGCCGGTAAACATTGCTGATAAACCGGATACGGACTTCCAGCTGCGTTTCAGGAGATGCTGCGGCCCAACCCGGATCAGACAGATAGGTATTCTGATCCCATTTAATAAAATCGATCTTGTTTTCACGCAGCAGCCTGCTCAGTGACTGATAAAGGTACTGGTACACATCTTCTCTTGCCAGGTTGAGGAACACACGCCCCGGTACCTGCCGGCGACCGGGGAACTGCAGGATCCAGTCGGGATGCTTTTTATACACATCCGTTTTGAGCACCACACTTTCCGGCTCCACCCATATTCCGAATTTCATGCCCAGCGCGTGTACTTTATCGATCATGGGCTGCAGGCCGTTGGGAAATTTATTCCGGTCCACTTCCCAGTCGCCCAGGCCTTCATCACTTTTATTGCGGTTCTTAAACCAGCCATCATCCATACAAAAGAGCTCCACACCCATGTCGGCAGCGATCTTTGCCATGGCCACCTGTTCTTCCTCTTTCAGGTGGTAAGTGGTGGCATACCAGCTGTTAAACAATACCGGCCGCAATACATTGCGGTGCGTTTCCGGTAATATTGTCTGCCGTACATAAGCGGCATTTAACAGGGCCGCACCCGTTTCGCCCTTTAGTGTAAAGCCGATCGAGAATTTTGGCGTGGTAAAGGAAGCTCCCGGTTTTAACATCCATTCGGTATCCCAGAAATTGATCCCTCCCAGGATCTGTAAGGCGGTATTATACGAGCGCTCCATCTGGTTGTCAAAGATCAACTTCCAGTTGCCGCTATAGTGTACCGATCCAAACCAGGCAGGCCCCTGATCCATGCCGGCGGTACTCCTGGGCCGTACCATAAACCAGGGCATATTGCGGTTCGATTTGAACAGCTTGTTCTCAATGGTCTTTACACCGGGCGTCAGTACAGAACGGAACGGCTTAAACTCCGCCAGCTCCATCCCCGATAGCTGGGTTAGCTCGTATTCATCGGATGGCAGGAACAAACTGCCGGATAAAAGATTCTGTATCCGGATGTTTCCTTTTTTACCGGTATTGGTCACCTCCACCCATTTTTCCAGGATATCAAACTCCGCCAGCACCCGTATGTACTCCGTAACCTGCAACGGGTATTTCCGGTCCTTTTCTATGATCCTGAGCGTGGGGCGCCCTTCTATGGTCATGACCTCACCAGATACATATTCCAGGTCGGCATCTCGTACCTGGTCATTAAACACCACCTCCAGCAGCGGTGATTTTGTAGGATACCCGCCCCGTACCGGCAGCTCTTCCACACCCTGGGTCCATACACCCGACCGCTTTTTAAAACCGGCCTGGGCAGCGGGTCCGTAATAAACGGGGTATACCCGCTTATCCGAGCTGATCAGCAATTGGTACACCGAAGATTTTGTCCGGATCAGCCAGCCACCGTTCGGGTCCGGCACCGGAACAATGGGAGCAGGGTCTGGCTGCGCATGTAACAGCAGGTTTATGCCCATAAAAAAACTCAGAATGCACGCTTTCATTTTTTATATATTCATTTTTTAATTGATTCAAACCCGCTTATTCATTACCCCATATCAGCTTTGCCGGGTCTTTTCCTTTTTCCCATTCCCTTCTCCATTTCATGATGTCGTTATCATTTATAAGCGGCAGCAGCTTCCGGTCTTCTTTGGAAAGCGATGGTGGCAGGGAAGCCGCCTTATCCTGGTACCAATACGCTACAGTGGCAATATCGAGGGTCATATTGTTGCCCGCGCCATGTTCGATGGTTCCCTTTAGAGCGGTGTTAAAATAAACAGGATCCTGTATAAAATACCGGTAACAATGTGTACGGCCCAGCCAGCCGATATTATTATTGACCCGGGGATATCCAAAATAAGGAGTACAGTATACCTCCTTGGGGCACCAGGCCGTATTGAAAAAATCTTCGGTACCGGTTCCTTTTAACGAGGGCGTTACAGCGCCGTCGATATACCACATATCGTCGCCCTCCCCATACCAGGCGGTATTGGGACTTTGCACATAATAATTGATGCCTACAAAATGCCCGGTGCCCCTGATATCGGCAAAAACATAATTATCGGTACCATCCCTATTATGAGGCTTTCCGTTCACTGCCCCCAATATTTTCCGGTTGTACCATGCGTGGAACCTTCCTGCGTTTTTCGGCAGCGATTTCGTTTCTACATAATCGATATAATAATAAAAATAATTAAGCACCCTGCCGGTCTGATTTTCGATCTCGATGCGCGCGCCTTTTGAAAAAGGCATTTGAAAGTAAGATGTCACGGACTTGCCTCCCACCGGAGCCGCAGACAGGGCATACGAAGTATAAGTATAGTACTCATCCCAGCCCTGACCGAAAAAAGCACCTAAAGGAGCTTCAACAGATGGATAGGTATTGCCATCCCAGTACATACGGATAATGATATCGTTCCTGTTTATGTCCTTTGGAAAAATGGTCAGCCATATATGGTTTATGATGCCCGCACCGCTGATATCGGCCAGCATCCTTTTTTCGCCGTCTTTGATATCTACGATAAAATCCCGGTTTGCCCCCGTGGTATCCGTGCTGCTGATGCGTTTATTTTTCAGCCCGGGCCTGACCGTATACAGAGGGCCGGCCGGGTGATCTGCATCCTGCGCGGATACCCGGATACCCGGCAGCAGGAACAAAAGGGTTACGCAAATGAGCAAGCTCTTCCTATTCCTGCAAAACAGCCTGCCCATCATTAAGATCATATGATCCGATTGCTTTTTCATTACGTTGATCTGTTTCTTTATTGTTGAAGTTATTTTTTATAGGTTACCCATACGGGCGATCCCCAGGCCATGCCTCCATCCCTCTGGATCACACGTACATAATAATAACTTTCCCCATCTTTCTTATGCTGGTACCGGGTATCCTTAAATACGAATTTAAATGTACCGGAACCGGGTTTATATGTTTGTACAATAGCATTGTTCTTTATAACATCCACCTGCAGAATGGCAGCTGTGCCGATGATGGTTCCGCTGATCTGTACCGGCGTGGCGCTTGCAAATGAGGCACCCATCAGGTAAGTTCCTGCAGATCCCGTATGCTTTATATCCAGGATGATGTTGTCCGTAGCAGCATAGGTACGGCGGTTTCGGATCGCGTTGCCCAATCCTTCCGGCGTAAGGCTTTCCGCGATCAGGCAGGCATAACTGAGATGGGTGGAAATATGATCTGAAGATGCAATAAAGCCCAGCTTATAGCCCTTGGCCAGCGCATTCCACGCAAAGCCCAGGGGTTTAAAAGAAGGACTCTTTGGCGCCGAAGAGGCCCGCCCTACCGGTTGGGTACTATCCGGCAGGGAATACCGTTTATACGGGCGCGGGCTGCCGGGATATTCATAGCTATCGCGCATGCCCTGGTAAATTTCCATCAATGGCTCTACCAGCGGATCATTATCCCGCCAGTCGGTACCACTGGTGCGCCCGGTGGTATGCGGAATGCTGAACCCGTTGTGGCGGCGGAGGTACCAGTACAATGCTCCGCTGCCTACATACCCGCCACGGGCTTCAAAGGCTCCAATGGGGTAGATATAGGGCGTACCCCTTTTTGTAAAAAAGATGTTGCGGTGCCCGTTGGGATACTCCACGGAGCGCTCGTATCCGTAAAAGGAAACAAAGGCATCATGGATCTGGTAAAGATCCTGCAGTTTTTGTGTGTTCCACCAGTTGTATTCATCCCATACCGCATCCGTGTGATTGGAGACACCTAAAAAGTCCAGTGCCGCTGCATCCCGCGCATAGCGATAGGCATCCAGTATGGAGCCATCATTGCTACCGTCTACTGAGATGTCGGTATGCCGGTGCAGGTCGCCCCGGTAGATGGCATATTGTCTGGTCCCGTTTTGAATGCGGTAGTTACGGATCCGTTGCACCGCTGTTTTTTCCAAAGGATCAAACGGCGTATAATTTGTTATACGTGTTTCATCATAAGCAGCCAGTTCCGGCGCGTTATCTCCGGGCCATTTACCGATCTTTCCCAGCGCTACCTGCAGCTGGTTATGCTGATAGGTTTTGCGGTTGCGCAGGTCCGTGGCCCAGGCCGCCCAGATGTTTCCATCAGCATCCATTGCCGTTGCCGGCAGCATGTCGTTCCGGCCCTCGCTCTGCGGGATACAAACCGGCAGGCTCCAGCGACCGTTCACATACTGCAATAGCTGTATCTCAAAAAGTGCCAGGTCGATCGGCCCTTCCAGGGGGGTATCCGGTTCCCGCATTACCAGGTGCCGCACCAGCAACCAGGGATTGCCCTGCCCGTCTATCTGCAACTGCGGCAGTTCCCAAAAATCTTTCGGGGATAACACTGCCGAGACCGGCTGCCTGGTGGTCAGCACCCGGTCTCCATCCAGACAGATCAATTTCACGGAACGTGATTCGTGCAAACGGGTTTGCTGACGGTCCAGCAAAAAGCCTACATCCTTGCCCCAGTTCATACCTGACTCATCCCATGCCAGCCAAAGACGGTTCTTCTGATCATAAGCAATGGAAGGATGCGCTTCAAATTTTCCGGTAGCGATCACGGTCTGTTCCGCCTGCCATTTCCCGTTTATATATTGCCTCAGGTAAATATCATAACTCCCCTTTGCATAACCATCCCAGGCGATGGAAACCGTACCATCCGGAGCTGCAGCAACCACCGGCCACCAGTTGTTACCCGCTACAGATGCCCCATTGCTCACCTGCACAACCGGTTTCCAAACATTTTTTTCCAATTGCCGTGCGCAGATCCTGCTGTTGCCGTTCCCCGTTTGCTGCCATACCAGCCATATGTTACCCCTGGCATCGGTGGTCATCCGGTGATAAATATTCCGTACAGCGCCTCCTGTTGTGAGACACTGGACTGCAGACCATTTGCTGCCATCAAAGCGCCGCGCGTACAGGTCAAACCGTCCCTTTACCTGCATGGCCCATACCACCCATATATTGCCGCCGCCATCCTCAGCCAGGGCCGTGGAAAAAATATCCGCATGCTCCGCAAGCGTTACCGAAGGGAGCCATACACCGCCCCGTTTGTATTGCACCACCAGTTTATCGGCATCCCCGTCAAAAGCCTGCCGGGCCAGCCAGGTTGTTCCGTTCTTTGCAATCAGCAGTGCTGGATAATCCTCCTGATCTTTGAGCGATGTCGTTATGGGCTCCGTAACCGGAACCACTTCTACCCGTATACTGCTGTCCAGGAAGTATGCCACCCGCTCCTTTACGATTTCATCCGGTACAAAATGAAAAGCCCCGCCGGCCGTTTTAACCGATACCGTTGTTTCCGATACGTAATTTTTAAGACGCAGGATAACGCTGGGACAAACCATTACCGGCTTCAGCGCGGCTTCCCCGTAAAGACTGTCCAGCTGACCATGATCGTGCCACTCAGTAGTAGGCCCATGCAAGGGTGAAGGGCGTGTACTGCAAACCCAGGAGCTGCTGTTGGGAAGATAATCGTTGGGGAAAGGCGGGTCCGGTAATTTGATACTGATGATCCCTTTTGACCAGCCCTTTGCTTCGTACTGATGATCCCGGAACCAGTCTGCCTGTACCGATAATGCCTGACCGGCCGCGGGAATCACCTGCCCGTTCCAGGCCGCCGGCACTTTATCCCGGAGACCAAATACGATCCGGAAGGACAGCTCCCTCCCGGTAGCCTGAGCCCCTGCCCCGCAGCTTGCCAGCAGCAATATGGTAACGATGATCAACCTCATGGCCTCATGTAATTTATGCAGGCCGTACCTGCCGTTTATAACAAACCCAATTGTGTATTATTTACCGTGCTTATTGTTTGCGGATGGTTACCGCGCGGCCGTACGTATAACGCCCTTCTTTGTAGCCCCACCAGCCCCAGTCGTACACCACAAATATCTTATTGTCTTCCTTTGTTTCTTCTACTGCCATGTAATGCGTGGTAGGAATACCGGAGGTCAGTTGCTGTACATTGCTCCAGGTGTCGCCCCCATCACTGCTTACTGCAATGTAGTTACCGTTCCAGGGATGATTGAACTTTTGCCAGCAGGCTTTTGCCGGAATACGGATACCAAAAGCCGCCACAAGCAGGCCGCTGCGCAATACACAAAGGTCCGGATCAACCACCGCCCCGATGATCTCAACAGCATTTTCTACAACAGGAATTCCCTTCCGTTTTACATCTTTAAACATCTCCCTCCATTTCTCCGTGGCATAAACATCCCGGTCTGCAAACTGGATAGGTTCGGGGTTACTCCAGGTCCTGCCTTCATTATCGGAATAGGCCTTAAATAATTCTCTGCCGGTACGCATAAAACAGATCAGCCGGCCGGCATGTTTTCCTTTGTTGACGCGGTTCAGTACCGGTTCGCCAAAACCTTCTGTCTGTGCCTGTGGCATGGTTGTAATACTGGATACATATTTCCAGTGACGTCCCTTATTGGAGGAACGGAATACCATTACCCGGGTCTTGATCATACGCACTTCGTAGTCGGAAGGGCTTTTATCGCCCTTCTGCCAGCCATAGATCGTTGTCATAAGATCGCCGTTCGGCATTTCAAAGATCCGGCGATGCAACCGCATGGCCACATGCGGACGGCCGCCATCATCGGAGGAGGCATAAAAATTGGAATCGGGTATATCAAACGTAACCGTAACCGGCCCCTTCACCGTTTTCATATCATCCGTTGAATAAAACATCAGCGATTCACCGGTATCCGGTTTACTCCCCGGCGTTACGTAGGTTTCCAGCCCCAGGATGGTGCCATCTTTCAGCTGAACGATTCCCCCCTCGATGTTGATGTCATTTTTACCGGGCAGCAATGCTACCTTTTGCCAGGTGGCACCTTTGTCGCGCGACACTACCGTATCTACCGCAAACGGATAATAGATCCGTTGCTGCGGCAATGGCTTATTATGATTCTGCGCCTGCACCACGATGGTATCATTGCGCGTAATGAGCATGGATGGCTGTAAACCATCGTCCAGCACCAGGCGTTCCTCACCGTATTCAAACTTCAGCCGGTCATCGGCGATTACCGTAACGGGCGTATTCTGTGCTACGTTCCATTGCCCCTGTGCTACCGGTTGTTTTCCCGGAAACAGCGTTGTATGTACAAACGGGACCCCGGCCATTACAATGCCGGTTTGTTTTAAGAATCTTCGTCGGGATGATTGATGATTGTTCATATCCTAAAATTGATTGGTATGTTTTTTTATTTAGATGATATTTCCAGCAGTTCCTGTCCGTAAACCGGCAAAGCCAGGTTCAGTATTCCTTTCTGAAGCTGCCGGCCGGTATAGCGTCCCATTTTTTTACCGGCAAACAAGGCCGTTACTGTATAGCTTTTTTCCGCCCGGACCCAGGGTATATTGATGATACGCGTACCGGCGCCCTCCGCTCCACTGATCACTACAACCACTCCTTCGCCCAGCTCATTGAGTTTGCCCCACCAGTGCCAGCCGGTTTCTGTAGGCTGCGGCACTCCGCTGTACTGAAAATACTGGTAGATATTGTAGGTTTGCTGCAGTCTTTTGAGCAGGTCGAAACGTTTCCGGTAGTGCAGGATCTGGTCCTGTGTTAAAGAAGACAGATCTCCGGCAAAAACGGTAGGGGCACCCATCAGCCAGCTGCAAAGCTGCCGGTCCTGCACCTGCGCGGTTAAACTGCCCTTTATATTTACAGCATGCGCTGCATAAAACTCAACGGAATACAGCGGCAGTCCCCTGTGGCTGAAATAACGCCTCCGCGCCTCCCAGCAGCTATCGATCAGCTGCTCCCGCATCTTTAGCGGTTCATAGGGCCAATCGGGGCTTACACGCTTACTGCCATTGCCCGACCCTTTATAGGTATTGGGTGTGGTATGGAACGCGCAGGCATATTTGAGCACGGCAATATCAGCCGGAGGCCCCGGTGTGCGCCAGTAAAGCTCATGTGTTAACTGCGTCCAGATATCCGGAGCTACCATGCCTACCCGCTTCGACATTTCCAGCAAACCCCGCAGCCCGCGCAGCAGTGATTCTTTTTTAGTACGGCTCTCATGTGCCGCCGCGACATCACCTTTACTGATATTGGTCAGGTCTACCTTTACATAGGTCATTCCGTATTTGTCCCGCATGTACAGCAGGTCATTGGCGAAATAATCCCGCCAGGGCCCGGAAAAGCTCATGCCATAGCCCCGCTTTGTGTTTTGAAAAAGTGGCAGCGATCGCCCGTCCGGAAGCGCTTTCAGGTCCTTTGCTTCACTGCCACGGAAACAGGAGATCCATAATCCCACCTGCAGGCCCTCGGACCGGATATAGTTGCAGGTAGCTGCAAAATCAGGGAACGTACTTCCCGGTTCCGATCCACCCGGAGCCGGCGTTCCTGCCCAGCCTTCATCCAGCTGAAACGTTTCAAAGCCGATAGCAGACGCTATATCCGCCTGCTGCCGCATATCGGCATCATTCAGTTTATCCAGGAAATTGGTATAAGAGCACCAGATGGGCGCGGGCACCTGAGCAGCCCCCGCGCGCAGCCCCACACATCCCCGCAGGAAATCTTTGAAAGGCGTTTCCACCGCGCGGTCCAGGGGTGTGGAGACGCCACTGACCGTTGGAACGGCCGTACCGGAAAAACCGAACTGGAATACAGGCTCGGTTGCAAAATGTTCGGAAGGGCCCAGCACCCATTCAAAATAGTCATCTGCATAACCCGTACTGCCTGTTGTACGGATCGTACGCACGGCAGAAGGTACTTCACTCGTTACGATCACACCTTTTGTCTGTTCTGCATTGCTGAATGCCATCATACTGCTCTCCGTTCCCTGCTCTGCCGGGGTCAGCGGTGTTACCGTCCGGAAGCCGGATGCGATGGCAATGGCATCTATTGAAAACCGGTCGATCTTTAGCCAGTGTTCCCCATTATTGATCACCTCCATCCATTTGCGGATGGCCGGATAGCCTTCATATACCTCGTAAAAGATGCTCAGGGTTACTCCCTGCAATGCCGGATCCGTGAATGCAGCAGCCCTTAGCTGCAGCCGGGTCTGCCCTTTACCAGGACGGGTAACCTCCGTTGCCACCAGCCGGAACCGCGCTGCCAGGTCCGGTCCGCTGATCACGGCAACCGGGTTCCAGGTTACCGGCTGATTGTCGCCTCTGACGTTTACGGAGGAGCCGTCTGTCCACTGCATGGATCCATCGGGCTGCAACCGGATACCCGCCGGTTCCTGATCGGGTGCGGCCTGGTAAAACGCCAGGCTGAAATCTGCAGCAGCTTCCTCAAGCAACGATGCGCCGCCCACCGAGAGTTCCCGGGTAACAACCTGATCGTTACGTATGTCCAATACTCTTTTGAGGATGCCTGCATGGATGGTAGCATGCTCATCCTTCAGGCGGATGGTATAGTCTTCCTTTTGCAGCAAAGGAGCACGCCCCTCTCTGTTCTGCGCAGCTATGCTTACCGGTAAACCGGCCAGGGGCAATGCACCGCCTAACACGGTGGCTTTTTTTATAAATTGTCTCCGGGATCGGCTGTCCATTATTGAATCGGTTATTTTTTATCTCCGTATAAATATTCCGGGTACTTCCACTGCATATTTTTCGAAACCCGCATCGTATCATTCTCCTGTGTTAATTTGCCCAGTTTATCCGGGAACCGCAGGGGATCATCCGTTTCCTTTTGCCAGCGCAACAGTACTTTTACCAGGCGGTCTTTGATGGTGGTGTACCGTGCATCGGCAGAAAGATCGTGAAACTCATAAGGATCTTTTTCCAGGTCGTACAACTGCACCTTTGCCGGCTGTATCCAATCCTTGTAGGCCTTTTGTATCATTTCAGGAGCCGTTTTCAATTCCTCCAGCGTTGGAGAACCGGCTACGGCATCCGTACGCGGTTTTGCACTGTTACGGGTATAATTTACTGCTACCTCATTTTTACGTCCGTCATCCAGCAGGGAGTAAATGATCTTATAGCGGCCATCCCTTACGGCCCTGCGGGGATAATACATGCCGATCTGATCGGCATTTTTTTCCGTAAAGAGATGTTCCCGGAAATGCAGGTCCGGCTTTAAAAACAAGGGCATCAGACTTTTACCGGTCAGGTCCGCCGGTTTCGAAAGCCCGGCCAGTTCCAGCACTGTTGGCACAATATCAATGGCAGACACCAGTGCCTGAGACTGCTTTCCGCCTTTAATGACACCCGGCCAGGAGGCAATAAACGGCACTTTGTTGGAAGCCTCATAAATATCAAATTTCCCACGCGCCATTTCATCGCCATGATCCGATAAAAAGATCACCAGCGTATTCCGTTCTTTTCCCGACTGCCGCAACTGCTGCATCAACTCGCCCACACAGGCATCCAGCCGCAGCATACAATTGTAGATACTGCTGGTATAGCTGCGGATGCGTTCATTATCGAACCCGATATACGGAAAGGAAGTTACCTGTGCCGGTGTCACCGTTTTTGACGGGCGTCCCTCCACCTGGTCCTGGAAGGGCCAGTGTGTATCCGGAAAATTCACCATCAGGAAAAAAGGCTCATCCGAAGCCTGCATAAATGCACCGGCAAAGGCGGCATAACGCTCCAGTCCTTTCTTTTCATAGTTGGGACTTTTGATGGGATGCGTATCCATCGGAAAAAGAGCTTCCGGCTCCAGGTGCAGTTTACCGATCATCCCCGTCCGGTACCCCGCTTTTTTTAATAAGGCATAGATCGTTCGCACCGGGCCCACATAATGAAACCCATGTGTGGTGAGCCCCAGGTGCCCGCTCTGATGCGGGTATAACCCGGTAAGGATGCTGCTCCGGGACGGGCTACAAACAGACTCTGTTACATAAGCATTCCGGAACAGGATCCCCTGCCCTGCCAGCTGATCGAGATGCGGCGTCTGTATATTCCTGTCGCCATAACAGGACAGGTGCGGACCGTGGTCTTCAGAAACGATCAGCAACACGTTCGGCCTTGTTTTCGTCTGGGCGTTACTGTGCAGCGGTCCGATGACCACACACAGCAACGCAACATAGATAAGACCGATCGCTTTCATGCTTCATTCCGTTTATGAACCGGCTGTTCTTAATTTCACTCAGGGCCTCCAGTAGGTAGCACCGATATAATACTTGCCAAAAAGATTAAAATAATACACGGTCATGATCCGGCCGTCCTCCATTTCAAGCGACTCCGGGTAGCCGATATCCCAGTTTATAAAATCATCCCGCAGCACTACTTCATTTTTAATATCCCAGGTCTTCCCGTTATCGGAACTGAAACAGGCCCGTATACCACCTGGTTCTGCATGCCGGCCCGCACCTTCGCGGATACCATAAGTGGCCATGATCCGGCCGTCCTTAAGCTGAACGAGGTCCACCGGATGCCCGATCATTTTTGTCTTGAACGGCGGCACCCAGGTTTTACCTGCATCATCCGAATAACTGATGTAGATCGCATTCTCATCCGCATGATTGCGCAATCCTGCGATCAGTCTTCCGGTTTTTGTGCGCACCAAGCCCGGTTCCAGGAATCCCTTTTGCTTGCCACCCGGGTCTCCCGCGATGGTAGAAACATAGTTCCAGGTCTTTGCTTTATCTGTAGACCGTAACAGAACGGCCCCGATATTTTTGGAGTCGCCATCGATACCATAACCGATTACCCCCATCACAATACTGCCGTCCGGCATTTCAACCGGTGCGTCCGTTGGCCCTTCCACCCCGGTAAAGGGTTTATCCTTCATATCGATAAAGGCGCCCTGCTCCCATGTTTTGCCATTATCCTTTGAGGTAATAAAATGGGCTCCCAGCCGTGCACGGTTCAATGGCGCCAGTTTTACCGTTCCACCCCAATTGTAGGTACCGTCCGGTATGTACAGGTCATTATAAAAGATTCCTACCACAATGGTTCCATCCTTTAACTGGATGCCGCAGCCTTCCCGCTCATCCAGGTCCTTTATCGCACTCACCACTTTCCGGTCGCCCCAGGTTTTACCATTGTCTTTTGACCGCAGCATCACAATATCCCCGTCATTAGCAAAATGTTCCGTAGCCTCTCTTGTAAAAAGCAGGATATCACCGTTCTTTAATTTAATGATATCTGCAGGATGCAGGTGGCGATAACCGTTTGTATAAATGAGCTGATGTTCGTACTGCTTGTTTCCAAGCTCCTTACTGTATAACTTGGAGGCCAGTATATTGGTCTGTTCCAGCAGCAGGTTTATGTCTTTCTGCATTCCATCGATCCGCTTTTCCAGCTTTTGTACGGTGGGCGCCTGTAACACATCCTTATACGCTTTTACCATAAACCAACCATGATCCCAGCCATCGAAGGGCAATAACTCAACCGCTATGGTAGCAGCCTTTCCCGGCTCCACAACCGAAGCCGGAACGGTCAGTTGATAAATGCCGCTGTTCCCGTTCAATGCAAACTGCCGGTGTTCGCCGGTGTAGGGAAACTCGGTCCGCCTGGAACTATATTTGAGCTCAAATGCTCCTTCCTTCCAGGTAAAATCATGTGTTTTCCCGATATTGAACGTAAGCGCATACGTACCATTCACACTTAAGCGCAATTCAGGTCCGTTGAGCATAATGGCCGGTAAAACGGCGCTGGAACCGATAAAACTAAAGGTCGTGCTCACCTTCTCCGGTACAACCGCTGTCTTCCAGGACAACCAATTCTTTTTCATCTGCCCCTTTGCCCACCAGCCTGCGGTCATATACCCTTTTGTTTGTCCACGGAAATCACGTACCGCTGCTGCCCGGTTGGCATTATAATGAAAAGCGACCGTATCGAACCCTTCCACCTGTTGCGCTTCCTGCGCAGACACAGATCGGGTAATAAAACACAACAGGAACAGGTAAAGGATTCGTTTTGATTGTATCATATTTTATGTTTAAATAGTAAAGATCTGTTTTTACTTCCGGGCATCGGGATACGGCGCAGGTTCCCCAGCCGTATCTTTCAGGTTCCATGTGGTACTGCCCAAAAAATATTTCCCAAAAAGATTAAAATAGTATGCGGTAAATACCTTACCGTTTTTTCCTTCTAGGGACTCCGGATAGCCAATATCCATATTGATAAAATCATTGCGCAATTGTAACTCTGTACGGATATCCCATGTTTTGCCATTGTCATTACTAAAGCAAACCCGGATGCCACCAGGCCTGGAATGCGCCTCCCGGATGCCATAGGAAGCCATGATCCGCCCATCTGACAGCTGGATCAGATCTGCCGGATGGCCGATCATTGCCGTTTCAAAAGCGGGCACCCAGGTTCTTCCGTTATCATCGGAATAGGTCATCCAGATCGCATTGTTCTGAGCATGATTACGCAGTGCGGCTATGATGCGTCCTGTTTTTGTGCGTACAATACCGGGTTCCACAAAGCCTCCCAGCCGCCCGCCCGGATCGCTGGCAATGGTTGATACATAGCTCCAGCTTTTACCGTTATCTGTTGACCGCAAAAAGATTGAACCCGTATTTTTTGAATCCCCGTTTAATGAATAACCGATCACCGCCATGCCGATAGATCCGTCCGGCATTTCAATGGGTGCATCGGTGGGGCCTTCCAATCCATTTACCGGCATTCCCTTTACGTCGATATAACGTGGCTGCGACCAGGTATGGCCATTATCGCTGGAAGTAATGATATAGGTGCCCAAACGCGGACGAACCGGGTCTTTGGGAAGTGTTGCTCCGGGTTTCCATAAGAAATAACTGCCATCTGCAAAATAGAGTTTGTTATAAAAGACCGCCATAACAATGGTTCCGTCTTTTAGCTGAAGGCCACAGGCTTCCCGTTCATCCAGCGCTTTAATATTTGCCACCCATTGCTTACCACTCCAGTTTTTCCCCTGGTCTTTTGAACGCAATAAAAACACATCACCGTCATCCGAAATATGCTCCGTTCCCTCCCTGCTGAACAACAGCCATTCCCCGTTCTGCAATTTTACCAGGTCAGCAGGATGCAGGTGCCGGAAGCCGTTGGTATAGATCACCTGGTGCTGAAAACGATCACCGCCCAGCATACCGCTATAGACCTGGGTACCCAGGATCTGTGTTAACTCATTCAGCGTATTCACATCCCGCCTCAACGTGTTCACCTGCCCCTGCAGATCTTCGATCGTTTCCTGTTTT
>Ga0222424_100527_pt1 | contig 18536 bp, 20 predicted proteins | sample 2B2ome_FD_182468 | JGI IMG/M metagenome (GOLD analysis project Ga0222424, IMG submission 182468) | Enriched microbial communities from leaf-cutter ant dump, University of Wisconsin, Madison, United States - 2B200A (version 2) | ecosystem: Environmental > Terrestrial > Nest > Insects nest > Nest... | reverse complement strand
AAGAAGCTGTTCGGCTACGCCTCCATGGTGTACGCCACCTCGTCCATCGCGATCCTGTCGTTCATCGTCTGGGCGCACCACATGTTCACCACCGGCATGCCGGTGACGGGGCAACTGTTCTTCATGTACGCCACCATGCTGATCTCCGTGCCCACGGGGGTGAAGGTGTTCAACTGGGTGGCCACCATGTGGCGCGGCTCGATGACGTTCGAGACGCCCATGCTGTTCGCCGTGGGCTTCATCTTCGTGTTTTCCATCGGCGGCTTCACGGGGCTGATCCTCGCCATGGCGCCGCTGGACATCCAGTTGCAGGACACCTACTACGTGGTGGCGCATTTCCACTACGTGCTGGTGGCGGGCTCGCTGTTCGCGCTGTTCTCGGGCGCCTACTACTGGCTGCCGAAGTGGACGGGCGTGATGTACAGCGAGACGCGCGGGCGCATCCATTTCTGGGGCTCGCTCATCACCTTCAACGTCACTTTCTTCCCCATGCACTTCTTGGGGCTGGCGGGCATGCCGCGCCGCTATGCCGACTACCCCATGCAGTTCGCCGACTTCAACATGGTGGCTTCGATTGGCGGCCTGGGCTTCGGGCTGATGCAGGTGTATTTCTTCCTCGCCATCATCCTGCCCGCCATGCGCGGGCGCGGGCCGAAGGCGCCGCAAAGCCCGTGGGAAGGCGCCGAGGGGCTGGAATGGGAAGTGCCATCGCCCGCGCCCGCGCACACCTTCGTCACCCCGCCCAAGCTCGATGCCAGCGCTACGCGCGTGATCGGCTGAAAGGAGGTCCCTCATGGAAAAGAGCAACCTGCGGCTGGCCCTGATCCTGGGGAGCGTCGCCCTGGTCTTCTTCCTGGGTTTCATCGCCAGGATGGCCTGGGGCAGCTAGGAGCAGCGAGGAGCAGCGAGGAGCGGATCATGGGCATGCCACGCGAAAACAGGGCGATGCTGGCCAAGCTGGGCGTGGTGGCGCTGGGCATGTTCGCCTTCGGCTACGGGCTGGTGCCGCTGTACCAGCGCATCTGCGAGGCCACGGGCATCAACATCCTGGCCCTGTCGGAGCGCCAGGTGCCCGGCAACGCCACGGTGCAGCCCGCCAATACCCAGGTGGACACCAGCCGCACCATCACCGTCGAGTTCGACGCCAATGCGCACGGCCCCTGGGTCTTCAAGCCCGCGCAGCCGGCCTTGCAGGTGCACCCGGGGGAGCTCGCCACCGTGGTGTACGAGTTCCAGAACGTGCAGGACCGCCGCATGGCCGCCCAGGCCGTGCCCAGCTACGCGCCGCGCCAGGCGGCGGCGTACTTCAACAAGCTGGAGTGCTTCTGCTTCAACCAGTACCAGCTCGACCCGGGCGAGAAGCGCCAGTGGCCGGTGACCTTCGTGGTCGATCCGCGCATCTCGCACGATGTCAAGACCATCACCCTGTCCTACACCTTCTTCGAGGTGGGCGGGCGCGCGTTGCCTGCGCCGCAGGCGGCGCTGTCCTTGCCGGGCGCGGAGGCCGGGTCATGAACGCGCCGCCGCCACGCAAGGGCTCGTTCCTGCGCACGGTGCAGGCGGTGGCCTGGTCGCTCATCGGCCTGCGCCAGCACAGCGCCTACCAGCAGGACATCGAGAAGCTGCATCCGCTGCACATCGTGCTGGTCGGCCTGGTGGCCCTGCTGCTGTTCGTCGCCGGGCTGATCGCGTTGGTGAAGTGGATCGTTTGAATGGACATGAGAGGAGCGCAGACATGAGTGCAAGCACCCCCGGCGCAACGCCGCACTACTACGTGCCCGCCGACTCCCGCTACCCCATCATGGCGGCGGGCGGCCTGTTCTTCGTCATCCTCGGCGCCACCATGTGGATCAACGGCCATGGCTGGGGCGCGTATTCGCTGGGCCTGGGGCTGGCCTGGTGGCTGTTCGTGCTGTACCAGTGGATGCGCGACGCCGCGCGCGAGAGCGAGGGCGGGCTGTACGGCCGGCGCATTGACCTGTCGTACCGCTGGAGCATGAGCTGGTTCATCTTTTCCGAGGTCATGTTCTTCGGCGCTTTTTTCACCGCCCTGTGGTGGGCACGCGCGCACTCGGTGCCGCAGCTCGCCAATCTTGACAACGCGCTGCTGTGGCCGGACTTCAAGGCGGTCTGGCCGAGCAACGGCGTGGGCGTCACGGCGTCGCCCGCCGGCATCGTCGAGCCGTTCCAGACCGTGGGGCCGCTGTGGCTGCCGACCATCAACACGGCGCTGCTGCTGACTTCGGGCGTCACGCTCACCATCGCCCACCATGCGCTGCGGCTGGGCCAGCGCGCACGCACCATCGGCCTCATGTGGGTCACGGTGCTGCTCGGGGCCGCGTTCCTGGTGCTGCAAGCCTACGAGTACCACCACCTCTACACCGAACTGAACCTCAAGCTCAGCTCGGGCGTTTTCGGCTCCACCTTCTTCATGCTCACCGGCTTTCACGGCTTCCACGTCTTCCTGGGCATGCTGATGCTGCTGTTCATCACCCTGCGGCTGCACAGCGGCCACTTCACCGCGCAGCGCCATTTCGGCTTCGAGGGCGCCGTGTGGTACTGGCACTTCGTCGATGTGGTGTGGCTGGGGCTGTACCTGCTGGTGTACTGGTTCTGAAACTCCTCTTTTGATAGCTGAAAGCGCTTGTCTGGTAAGCGCTGGAGGCTATTTTTGCTAGTATCCAGCCGCATGCTTCGCACCGTCTCTTCGCGCTGGCGCTTTGCCCTGGTCACGGCCGTTGCCCTGGCGGGGGTGCTGGCCACGGCGTCCCTCGGGTTCTGGCAGCTCGACCGGGCCGCGCAGAAGGAGGCGCTGCAAGCGGCCATGGACGCACGGGCGCGGCAGGACGCCGCCGATGGCGCGCCAGCCATCGAGGCGCTGGCGCCGCCCGAGCGGCTGCACCGCGCCGTGCACTTGCAGGGCCGCTGGCAGGCAGAACACACGGTGTACCTGGACAACCGGCAGATGCAGGGGCGGCCCGGCTTCTACGTGCTCACGCCGCTGCGGCTCGAGCCCGGCCCCGGCGTGGTGCTGGTGCAGCGCGGCTGGATTGCGCGCGACTTCCAGGAGCGCACGCGCCTGGCGCCGGTGGAAACGCCCGCGGGCCTGGTGCGCATCGCCGGGCGCGTGGCCGCCGCGCCCTCGCGCCTGTACGACTTCGCGCCCGCCGCGGCTGAGCCAGGGTCTTCGCCCATCCGGCAGAATCTCGACCTCGACGCCTTCCGCGCCCGCACCGGGCTGGACCTGGCGCCCTGGACCGTCGTGCAGACGGGCGCGCCCAGCGAAGGGCTGCTGCGCGACTGGCCGTCCGTGGGGTCGGGCGTGCACAAGCACTACGGCTACGCATTCCAATGGTTCGGGCTTTGCGGCCTGATGGCACTGCTTTATGTCTGGTTCCAATTCGTCCGACGCACTTGACGCTGGCGCGCGCAGCGGCTTGCAGCCCCTGGGGCTGACCGTGCACAGCCTGCCCGTGGCCGAGGAAGCCCTGGCGGCGCAGCGCGCGCGCCAGGGCCGCTGGAAGATGCTCGGCGTGCTGCTGGCCTGCGCCGCGCCCGTGATCGCCTCGTACTTCGCCTACTACGTGGTGCGGCCCGAAGGGCGGCGCAACTACGGCGAGCTGGTGCAGCCGCAGCGCCCCATGCCCGCCCTGGCCGCGCAGGCGCTCGACGGCAGCACGCAGCCCCTGGCGGCGCTGCAGGGGCAATGGCTGCTCGTGAGCGTGGCGGGTGGCGCCTGCGATGCGCAGTGCCAGGGCAACCTGTACCTGCAGCGCCAGTTGCGCGAGAGCCTGGGCAAGGACAAGGAGCGGGTGGACTGGGTCTGGCTCGTGACCGGCGGTGCGCCCATTCCCGCCGCCATCGCGCCCGCCTTGCAGCCCGCCCGCGTGCTGCGCGTGGACGGCGCCGCGCTGGCGCGCTGGCTGGCCCCGGCGCCGGGCCATGCGCTGGCCGAGCACCTGTACGTGGTCGATCCGCAAGGGCACTGGATGCTGCGCTTTCCCGCGCGCATGGACGCCAAGGACGCTGTGCGCGCGCGGCGCGACCTTGACCGCCTGCTGCGCGCCTCGGCCTCGTGGGACCCGCCGGGGCGCTGATGGACACCCCGCCGCTGTACGACCTGGCGCCGCTGGCGCGCCTGATGCTGCTGGGCGCGGCCATCGCGCTCGCGCCGCTGGCCTGGGTGCACTGGCGCAGCCGCCACCATGCGCCGCACGATGCACCAGTGCGGCGCTGGCAGGCGCTGGCCCTGCTTACGCTGTTCCTCACCTTCGACCTGGTGCTGTTCGGCGCCTTCACGCGCCTGACCGACTCGGGCCTGGGCTGCCCCGACTGGCCCGGCTGCTATGGCCACGCCAGCCCGGTTGGCGCCCAGCCGCAGATCGCCGCCGCCCAGCAGGCCCTGCCGTCCGGCCCGGTCACGCACGGCAAGGCCTGGGTGGAGATGGTGCACCGCTACCTGGCCACGGCGGTGGGCGTGCTCATCATCGCGCTCACCGTGGGCGCCTGGCGCCAGCGTGCGCGCGGCGGGCCGGATGCGCCCAGCCCCTGGTGGGCCACGGCCACCCTGGTGTGGGTGTGCCTGCAGGGCGCCTTTGGCGCGCTCACCGTGACCATGAAGCTGTTTCCCGCCATCGTCACCCTGCACCTGCTCGGTGGCGTGGTGCTGCTTGTGCTGCTGTGCGTGCAGGCCGTGCGCCAGGCGCAACGTGTTCAGGGCGTGGCACCCGTGCCGGTGGCGCGCGGCCTGCGCGCGGCGCTGTGGCTGTGCGCCGCTCTGCTGGCCGGGCAGATCGCGCTGGGCGGCTGGGTCAGCACCAACTACGCGGTGCTGGCCTGCAGCAGCTTCCCGCAGTGCCAGGGCAGTTGGTGGCCCGAGATGGCGTGGCGCGAGGCCTTCGTGCTGTGGCGCCCGCTGGGCCTGCTGCCCGATGGCAGCCACCTGGCGTTCGCCGCGCTCACGGCCATCCACTACGCGCACCGGCTGGCTGCCTATGCCGTGCTGGCGGCGCTGCTGCTGCTGGCCTGGCGGCTGGGGCGCGTGCCCGCGCTGCGGCCGCAGCGGCGCTGGCTGGCCGGCCTGGCGCTGCTGCAGCTCGCCACCGGGCTGTCCAACGTCGTGCTCGGCTGGCCGCTGCTGGCCGCCGTGCTGCATACCGGGGGCGCCGCGGCCCTGGCCCTGGTGCTGACCTGGACGCTGTGCGCCAGCCGCGCGGCCCCCGTTTCCCTTGCGCCCGCGGGCGCGAACCGAGTTCCTGCATGAGTGCCGTTGCCTCCCAGTCGCTGCCTTCGCGGCTGTCCCAGTTCTACGTGCTGACCAAGCCGCGCGTGGTGCAGCTCATCGTCTTCTGCGCCTTCATCGGCATGGTGCTGGCCGTGCCCGGCATGCCCTCGGGCGCCCAGTGGGGGCTGATGGCGCTGGCCAGCCTGGGCATCTGGCTGGTGGCCGGGGCGGCGGCGGCGTTCAACTGCCTGGTGGAGCGCGGCATCGACGCGCGCATGAAACGCACCGCCTGGCGCCCCACGGCGCGGGGCGAGCTGACGAGCCTGCAGGCGCTGGCGTTCTCCAGCCTGCTGTGCGTGGCCGGCTCGGCCCTGCTGTACTGGGCGGTGAACCCGCTGACCATGTGGCTCACGCTGGCCACCTTCGTTGGCTACGCGGTGGTCTACACCCTGGTGCTCAAGCCGCTGACGCCGCAGAACATCGTCATCGGCGGCGCCTCCGGGGCCATGCCGCCAGTGCTCGGCTGGGCCGCCATGGCGGGGGACGTGGGGCCCGAGGCGCTGATCCTGTTCCTCATCATCTTCCTGTGGACGCCGCCGCATTTCTGGGCCCTGGCGCTGTACCGTGTGGAGGACTACCGCAAGTCCGGCCTGCCCATGCTGCCGGTGACGCACGGGAACGAATTCACGCGCCTGCAGGTCTTTCTCTATACCTTGATCCTGTTCGCGGGCTGCCTCATGCCTTTTGTGTATGGTATGAGCTCGTGGATCTACCTTGCTGCGGCGGTGCTCCTGGGCCTGGGCTTCTGCGGCTACGGCTTCGCGCTGTGGCGCAGGTACTCCGATACGCTGGCGCGCAAGACCTTCCGTTTTTCCCTGATCCACCTGAGCCTGCTGTTCGCGGCGCTGCTGGTGGACCACTACGTTCTGTGATGTGGAGTGGCATGCTCAAACGCGATGCTCTTAGATTGATAGCTGGTAGCGCTTTATCCATGAGCGCTGTAGCCATTTTGGCTGCATGTTCGGAAAAGAAGGCGCAGTTCCGCGGCGTGGACGTGACGGGTGCGGACTACGCCCGCGACCTGCCGCTGCCCGACCACAACGGCCAGATGCGCAGCCTCCAGGACTTCCGCGGCAAGGCCGTGGTGGTGTTCTTCGGCTACACGCAGTGCCCCGACGTGTGCCCCACCTCGCTGCAGGAACTGGTGGAGGCCAAGCAACTGCTGGGCGCCGAGGGCGAGCGGCTGCAGGGCATTTTCGTCACCGTGGACCCCGAGCGCGACACCACCGAGATGCTCAAGTCCTACATGGGCAGCTTCGACCCCAGCTTCCTGGCGCTGCGCGGCTCGCCCGAGCAGCTCGCCGCCGTGGCCAAGGACTTCAAGGTCTACTACAAGCGCGTCGAGGGCAAGACGCCCACCAGCTACACCATGGACCACTCGGCCGGCAGCTACGTCTACGACCCGGCCGGGCGGCTGCGCGTGTACCACCGCTACGGCAGCGGCCCGCAGGCACTGGCCGAGGACGTGCACACGCTGCTGCGCGAGACGCCGTAAAAAAACGAGGCGCACGGCCCGAATGGGCGGTGCGCCTTGGCGGAAGCGGGCAGGATCGCGTCAGGCGTACTCGGCCAACGACTTCTTCATCTTCTTCATCGCGGCCACCTCGATCTGGCGGATGCGCTCGGCGCTCACGCCGTACACGGCGGCCAGCTCGTGCAGCGTCATGCCGCCGGAGCCGTCATCGTTCACCTTCAGCCAGCGCTCCTGCACGATGTGGCGGCTGCGCTCGTCCAGGCCGGCCAGCGCCTGGGCGATGCCGTCGGTGGCCAGCATGTCGCGCTGGCGCGACTCGATCATCGCCGTCGGTTCGTGCGCCTTGTCCGACAGGTAGGCGATGGGGCCGTAGGCCTGCTCGCCGTCGTCCGAGGGGCTCGGGTCCAGCAGTACGTCGCCGCCGGCCAGGCGCGTTTCCATCTCGATGACTTCCTCGCGCTTGACGTTGAGCTGCTCGGCCACCAGGTCGATCTCGTGCTCCGACAGGCTCTCGCGGTGCGCACCGGCGTCCAGCGCCTCGGCCTTGAAGCCCTGCTTCATCGAGCGCAGGTTGAAGAACAGCTTGCGCTGCGCCTTGGTGGTGGCCACCTTGACCATGCGCCAGTTCTTCAGGATGTATTCGTGGATCTCGGCCTTGATCCAGTGCATGGCGTAGCTCACCAGGCGCACGCCCTGGTCGGGGTCGAAGCGCTTGACGGCCTTCATCAGCCCCACGTTGCCTTCCTGGATCAGGTCGCCCTGCGGCAGGCCGTAGCCCAGGTACTGGCGCGAGATCGACACCACCAGGCGCAGGTGCGACATCACCAAGCGCCCGGCCGCGTCCAGGTCGTTGTGCTCCTTGAGGCGGCGCGCGTAGTCCTGCTCTTCCTCGGGGGTGAGCAGTGGCAGCCGGTTGACGGCCGAGATGTAGGCGTCGAGGTTGCCCAGTGGGGGCACCAGCGCCCAGGGATTGGCAGGCGCCAGGGCAGTCGCGGCGGGAGCAGAGACAGCGGCCATTGCACGATTCCTTTCTTCCAGACGGGCCATGTTAGCACTCTGTGTGAGAGAGTGCTAAAGCCAAAGTTCCCCAAGGGTTTGCAAATGCGAGCACCTTGAATCGCCCACTTGATGTCGATTTCCACTGAGTTTTGTACTTTTTTCTTTGAGTTTTGTACTTCTGGTACATGCTGTGGCGTCGATAACTCTATGAATTCAAATGGATTTTTCTTCGTTCGCTCAGTTTTGCGAGCAGTGTTTTGCTTAAATTTTAAGCAGATCTTCAGGAGCAGCTATACCGCTAGCTGCCTTAGTTCTGGAGGACATGGAGCTGGGTTGGCTCACTCTGTTCATTCAGAAAGTGGAAGCCATGCCTTAGAGCGTAGGAGGCAGGTGAGGTAGGTGTCTATCCTCCCCTTATGGGATCGGACTTGGCTAGAGGCTGCCTGCTTTAGCTGAAGCCTGTTCGAGGGGCCGCTTGGCACCAGAATGCGCGATCACGACCAAAGATCCGAAGGTGTGGCTGCTTTAGGCTGAACTGAGTCGCTCGGGGTTCGGGGGCTGAGCGACCGCTCTCTCCAAGACCTGTCTTTGAGTGCCGCCGGGCGCACCGACCGCTTTACCCGTGGATCCGGCAGCTCGCCACTTAGCCTGCCCGAATGACCGCTGCTGCGTTATGTGACCGTCTCAGATCGACCCGTTGTGATCACTGGGCCTGACGCCTCGATTTCCGCTGTGCAGCGGTTGCGGTCATCGACAGTTAGTTGTCAAGTTCACGCTGTCTGGCATAAAGCAGACGCTAGCGCAGTTGGTAGGCTGCTGATGCAGTGGCGCCTCGAGCATGCGACTTTGAAGTTCGAGGACGACGACCTCGCGCCGGTGGCGTTGTGAAGCGGTTCATCTCGCTGCGATTGGTCAAGCCAAGCGTCGCTTACATATGGCAATATCTCCTAAAGACGCGAAGAGCGTCGTCAGGGAGCGCGAGGATGCAAATCATCCAGGACATCGGCGGTTGGCTCGCACAACAGCCACCGTGGCTGAGCGACTGTGCCCGCAGGCTGCTTCAGCAGGGAACGTTGGGCTTAGGCGACAAGGAAGACCTGGTTGCGCTGGTCAAGGTGCACCATGGCTTCAAAGACCCGAAAGGCCGCCAACCCACGCCGCTCGAACCGGCACAGATTCCGGCCGCAGCGCAGGGAGGTGTCGACGTCAGCCTTCGTGCGCTAAGAGACCCGCAGAGTCTCAACGCCATTGACTCCCAGCAGAGCCTCACCTTCGTGGCGGATGGGCTCACCGTTGTCTATGGCTACAACGGCGTCGGAAAGTCCGGCTACGCGCGAGCGCTCAAGAAAGCATGTCGGGCCCGGAACGTTGAAGACATTCTTCCCAACGTGTACGTGCAGGGCCAAGGGGACGCCGCGGCGAGCGCAACTATCGACTGGCTGGAAGGCGGTGCGGAAAAATCCGACGGCTGGGCGGCGAACAAGGCGTCGCCGCCGGCGCTGTCGCAAATCTCCGTGTTCGATGCGCATTGCGCCAGGGTGTTCGTCGATAGCCAAGCCAAGGTGCTGTTCGTCCCAGGGGGCCTGGAGGTGATGCATGGCCTGGCCGAGGCGATGAAGACCACCCAAGACCAACTCGAACTGGAGCGGGCAGCGGGCCGCTTTGAACTCAATCAGTTGGCTACCTTGGCCGGGCAACACGTAGTGGGCCGTGAGATTGCCAAGCTCGGGCGACACAGCAAGCCTCAGGAATTCGAGGCGTTGGCGAAGCTTTCGGAGCAAGAGGCACTTGACCTGGCGGCCCTGCGCAAGCTATTTAGCGACCAGGACCCAGCCAAGCAGGCAGCCAGTATCCGACGCTTGCTCAAGCGCATGTCCACGCTGACAGCGGAGCTGACCGAACTTACGGCCCCTCTTAAGGACGAGGCCATCGAACAGCTGAGGCAGGCCTTCGTCGCGCTGGTCGCAGCCGAGGCTGCCTCGAAGTTGGCCGCCGAGAAATTGCAGGCTGACGGAGCACAAGTTGCAGGAACCGGCTCGGAGCCCTGGGAAGTGTTGCTGCGCAGTGCGATGGACTTTGTGGCCAAAGCGGCGTATCCCGGCAGTCCGTTCCCTGGGCCGGAAGACGGTGCCCACTGCGTGCTCTGTCAGCAGCCGCTGGGTGACGAGGCTGCTGCGCGGTTGAAGTCGTTCGTCGAGTTCCTTGAAAACGACGCCCAACGGAAGTTCAAAGAACAGCGCGAAACGGCTGCGCGACTGTACAAAGCCATCAAGACGCTGAACTTCAAAACCTTCCCATCGGACACAGCGCTGCTAGAGGAACTAGCTGAGGCGCAGCCGAACCTCGTGGTTGCGGTGACAGCATTCGCACTTGCGCTGCAGGCCCGGAAGGCCCAGGTAGAGGCGATGGCGCCTGAGCGCAAGCTCGACCCGCTTGAAGCTCTGCCGGAGGCCCCGTTCGCCGCCATAGAGGCGTGGGTCAAAGCGAGGACCACAGAGGCCGACACGCTCGAAAAGGCGATGCCCCCCGAGGAGCGAGCGGCCAAGCTCAAGCGCCTCGCTGACTTGGACGCCAGGGAGCGGCTCGGCCCGTTGTTGCCAAAGGTCTCCGAGGCCATCGTGTGGCACAAGCGGGACCATGCATTTGGTGAGGCCATCAAGAGCTGCGGAACAGCCGCGGTGACACGCAAGACGACCGAACTCTACGACGCCCACGTCACCGAAGAGCTGAGGGCGGCCTTCGCGAAGGAGCTGGAGACGCTAGGCATACGCAGCCAGCCCGTGACGTTAGAGATGACCGGTCAGAAGGGCGCTCGGGTGCAGCAGCTCAAGCTCGGAACCATGCCTCGTTTCGCGAAAGCCAAGTTGTCTGCCATCCTCAGCGAGGGCGAGCAACGCGTCGTGGCTCTGGCCCTCTTCCTCGCGGAGATTGGCATGGAACCGGGGCGCTCGGGCCTCATCTTCGACGACCCGGTCTCGTCTCTCGACCACCTTCGGCGCGAGCGCATTGCCAGGCGGTTGGTGCTCGAAGCAAAGAAGCGCCAGGTCATCGTCTTCACGCATGACCTCGCCTTCGCACTGGCGCTCACCGATTTTGCTGAGGATCAGGGCGTGAAGTTCGCGCACCGCCACTTAGCGGCGACGATGAAGCGCAAGGGTTTGTGTTCAGACGACTTGCCGTTCGAAGGCAAGAAGCTCAAGAACCGCGTCGGCGACCTTCGTGCATTGGCGACACACGCCAAGAACCTCCTGGAGACGGATGGGAATGTCGAGGGCTACAACGATGCGGTCCGCAGCGGCTACCGTCGGTTGCGCGACACCTGGGAGCAGTTGGTCGAGGACGTGCTCCTGCAGAGCACAGTCCGACGCTATCGGGTTTCTGTGGAGACCACGCGACTGAAGTCAGTGTCGGTGGACGACGCTGATGCGAGCGCCGTCTATAACGGGATGACGCGCTGCTCGAAGTTCACCCATGAAGGCGGCGCAGAAGCGCCCCCGGCGCTGCCTGAGCCGGCCGAATTCGCTGCTGACGTCGAAGAGCTTGCTGCCTATGCCAAGACGGTGGAAGACCGAGCAAAAGCGACCGAGGTGCGGCGCAGGCTGGCGGGCCTTGGGGCCTAGTACTTCTCGAACGTCGGGTCCTCGTCGGAGTAGTCATCAACGTGAACTTGGGGTTTTGGAGTTGCGCTGCGTGCCGCTCTCAGACCCAGAAAGCCCACTTGTGGTTGTCCAGGAGCCAAGCGTGCGCGTTTAACTCCTGGACGGAAGCGTCGCGCTGCAGCTATTGGTACTCCGCTGCGATCATGTACGAATTCTGCTCTTGACTCGAAAGGGGCGACTAGCCCTACCGGCGCTCCTCGGGAAGCGCGCGCAATTTCTCCACGATGTCGACGATGTGCTTCGGGTACGCGCCGTTGAAGTACTCGAATATCAGCGGATTCGCAGCAAAGAAGTGCGATGACAACTCGACCCAGTCCTTCGTAGTGATCGCACCGTTCAGTTTGAAGACCTTTTGGGACATCGGCTTCACGTGCCAGGTGTCCTTGTAGGTCATGTTGAAGTCGCTGTCGCGACGCGCAAAGTACTCCGCCGCGGTCAGATACTGAATGGCGCCGTCAAAATGCCTGAACACGCCTTTTGCCAGATCGAATTCAGCATGCAGGTAGCGGGCGGGATGATGCGGGATGCCTTTGATTGAGGTCAAGACGGATTCATCCTTCAGCTCCAAGGCTTGGAAAGTCTTGATGTCGCCGGATTGCGCCCATTTGATGTCGACACAGTAGGCGCTCGCAAAAAACATCTCTACGCGAACTTGACTCAAGTCGCTCGGTGGCCTGAGTTTCACGTTCCCAAGCGCGATCGACGCAATGTCGTCATGGAACGGCGGTCCGTACCAAGTGTCGAGTTCACCGTACCCCATCCCATCCAGGTCAACACGCACCCTGTCTTCGTCGAGCGCGACCGACTTATCAAGACCCGGCGATTTGAAAGACCAAAAGAGGTCGATAAACCGCGGTGCCCAGTTTCCCTGCGGGTGCATCTGTCTGCGGAAGCTGGGATGCGCCATGACGATGAAGTCCCGGCCTTCGAGACAGCCTTCGCAATGCCCTGGACGTAGGACTCCAGCGAGCTCACTCCAGCTGTAGAGCCCATCCCGTCCATTGGGTTGAACGTCCAACAACGAACGCAATATCCCAGGCGCAGACGCTGTCACGCCAAGAGGCGGCGAATAGCTGAAGGCTGCGTCTGAGAGCTGAACACCGCGCGCACCGACATACGCTTTGAATTCCTGGATTCGCGTCGATGCCGCAAGCAGCTCCTCCTGCTCCATCTGCCGCATGCTTGCTAGGTGCTGGGCAAGCATCTCTTGGTAGTCGCTCTCTGCCATGCACGCTCCTCAGTCTCTAGCAAATACGGCCCGGCCGAGGCCATAGCGTTCAGTTGAAAGTAAAGCCTTTCTCGCCCACAGTGATGACCGTCTTTATTCCGCCGGAGATCATCTCAGCCACGAGGTTTCCCGGCATCCGCACCGTGGCTGGAATCAGGCAGGCGTAGACGTCAACACCACCATAAAGACACAGTCGGTAGGCGATGAGCCCATGTTCGTCGGTAGGAAATAGCTGGTAGTAAAATACCTCGGGATTGCCGCCGGTTTGAGACATTGAATCCGCCTCATACCGGTAACGTGCCTCGATGACCTTCTGCCAGGTGTCGGCGTGCCCCGATTCGTATTTAATGAATCCTGGAATCAGCCGCACTTCCCCTTCGAAGCGGTGGCCAAAGTCATGAAAGTAGAGCCCGCGCAGCACGTGTTCGAAGCATCTGTACAGCCTCGGAAAGTCCGGCGTGCCCCAGATCACATCTATGAAAAGATTGCCTTCGAGCACCAGTCGCTCGATGCGTTTGGGCTTAAGCACCGTGCTATTGAGCACCCTGTACGAACTCCGTCGAAGGGCCCGGTCCACCTTTCCAGTCCAGTGCCGGTAGCCGATGGAGTTATTGCCGACGATGCCGGCTAGGCTCATCATCAGGAACTCGTCGTCGCAGGACTTGGCGGCGTTATGGGCAGCACAGGACGGAACGGTAATCAGCTCCTTGCGCAGGTTCAGACCCCCAATGTCCTTCGATTCGGGGAACAGGCATCTGGGCGGGACGTGCTCACGCGAGACCGCCGGAGCGGAGCACATGTAGCAGGTTTCCTCAATCAGCCGATCGTTCGCCATGGTGGCGAAATTATCCTGCAGCTATCGCAGTACTTCGAGGCGCTCCGTGGCCTCCCGTGTTGATTTCCATTTAGAAGTGACCCACTAGGCTCCGAGAGCTGTGCATGCCGGTTTGAATACTCGCTTGACCTCGAGAAGAAGTGCCGGCCAAAGTCAGCTTTTCACTTTTGCAGCCCCTCGACCGGAAAATCTGACCGGCAGCAACCAGCCTTGAGCCGACACACTCTCACGGAGGAGGATGTGCAGCGCTCTTGGACGGTCGGCGTCGTTCGTCCTGTGCTCGGTGATGGACTCATTCCGGTCATCGGGGGTGGGAACTGGAGCATGGCCTGAGCGACCGGTCATCGGGCTGGAGCGGCCGTTCGCTGCAACTCACGCAGGCAGTGCCGAACTCGGTCCCATCGGATGTCTGCTGCCTGCGATCCTGAACAGACGCAATCGATCCAAAGCAGGCATTTGCGCTACAGCAATCGTCAACTCGCTGATGTACTGAAATATCCAGTCAATAATTCGTTGACGTATTCGTCCTCTGTACTGTCACAACATCTAAGGAAAAAATGAACAGCGATACTTGGCATCAGCTTCTACAACTGGAAACAAGTGATGCTGTCCGAGATTGGCATCAGGCATTGTTCAAACGTGAGCTCAGTGCTCGCCGTATCGCAGAAATTACATCGGCGGCGCGACAGGGGCGAGAATTTTTTCGTAACGCAGCGCAAGCCAATACGTCAGTTCGCCCCCTGTTGAGCTTCTATGGCGTCGCCAGTCTAAGCCGCGCAACATTGCTGCTATTTAAGCCTGGAACGGGAGAAGCAGGACTTGTTGCGGGCCACGGATTGACGACTGTAAACTGGCCAGCCACGCTCTCTGGGGAGATCCCACAGGCGCTTACGGCTCTCGATACCCTTAAAGTCAAAACTTGCGCAGGGCTATTTTCGGATTTCGTTCAACAAACGGAAAACTATCTTTGTGTGCACGTAAACTCATCAGCAGTCGACTGGGGAATCCAGTACGACGTACCTAAACTTGATACGGAGATTAGCTTCAGCGATCTGCTTTCCAGATTGCCTGATGTATTATTGTATTTACCATCTAATAAGAAAAGAAAAGCTGTCTCGGCTAATGAAATAAAATTTAACCGCCAAGACGGCTTCAGCGTAAATTTGAGTGCCAAGCTATTTGCGCCAATCGCCCCATACTTCACTGATGCAGGCTATCAGACCACCGAGCTTGGAGAAATGACCCAGCTGTGCTGCACGACAGAAATCTTCGAGAAGACGCCAGTGCAGTTCACTCACTCATATGTGACCAAAACCTTTGGCTCCATTCCCAACCTGCATATCACTCCACCGTTCGATGGCGGTGCGAACTATTCCCAAACTGCCATGACGTATGTGATCTCTTTTTTCCTTGGGATGCTCACGCGCTATTTCCCTACGCAGTGGGTAGCATTGTCTAGCGGAACTAAAGGAGACAATTTGTGGCCTGCGGTTAACGCTGCTCAGCGGTATGTGGAAACAAGCTTTCCTGAACTCATCCTTGAATTGATTAATCACCGCGTCGCGCAGGCCAACAACGAACTACGTTGACTCACTTTTCTACCGGTCAATGTCTGCTTCTGGCCGGTCAGCGACTGTCGCATGCCGATCCAGCGCCGACCTCCGATCGTGCCATCGGAGTTCCGAAAAGCTGTTGCTGAATGTGGAAGATAGAAGTTAACGCCAGTGAGGCACTGGGCGTTATAACCAGTCACTGTCGTCGCACCCGCGCAGCTTGCTGTCGATGCCGAGATTGAAAAGCGCGAGTTCACGCACCCGCCCCTCCATCTGGAGGCGGACGCGCAGGGCCCAGATGTCCTTGAGCTTGAACGGTGCCTTCTGTCCGACGAGCTTGCCCTTATTCCATGGCTCACGTTGAGTGATGTTGCCTGCGGTTCCCATGATGGTCTCCCATCGAGTTGAGGGCCGCCCAGCATGCGCCTCGTGAACACCGAGCCAGTGTGACTGTCAGCTACCTAGCATGGCTGTCTGCGCTTGTTCTCGGCCATGAGCGGCCGCTGGCTTCCAACCTTCAGTTCAGCGGTCTTTTGACCGTACAAGGGCAGAAGCACCGGCTGCTTTACAACCTCGGCCTGACGATTCCGAGCATCAGGTCCGCGTTGAGCTTTGCGAGTTCCTGAACGAGGGACCATTGCCTTGTCATCAACTCCGCGAACTGCGGGCTGGTCGGATTGGCCATCCCCGAGAGCGCAAGCTTCGCCGTCTCCTGCGCAATGTTCTGCTGCTCGGCAAGGATGTTCCTGACGTTTGTGTCGTATTCGTCCAATGTCATGCGGAGGCTCCAAAACCGGGCAAAGCGCCCAAATGGCATCTTAGGCTGTCCTGCGACAGGTCGCGAACTTGGCGGGCGGAGAGGCAGAATGCGGCCAGGAGCTGGCATTGTTGTGGGGCAGTGCCCGGGTCGCTCCAGCGCGACCTGCGAGGTCAAGGCGGTTAGGCTGAGGGCGGCACGGCGGCTGACCCGGCGGGCGTTCTGCGGGCGCGTTGCTGCAGCGCTTATCCAGCGCCGCCACAGGGCGCATGTCCTTGTGCCAGGCTTGCCGTGTCGATTTGGCTTCCCGTCATTCGTCGATGGGGTACGAGGCGCACTCAGGCGGGCGCGCCGACCGGTCAACTTAACAGGAGTGAAGACATATCGTACATCGATGGTTTTGTGATTGCGGTCCCCACTGCCAACAAGCAGAAGTTCATTGAGCACGCGCGCCATTTCGACGCGATGTTTATCGAGCTGGGCGCAATCCGCGTGATCGAAGGGTGGGGTGATGACGTCCCCGACGGCAAAGTCACCGACTTTCGCCGCGCGGTCCAAGCCACGGCTGAGGAGACGGTGGCCTTTTCGTGGGTCGAATGGCCGGACAAGGCCACGCGCGACGCAGGCATGAAGAAAATGATGGAAGACCCGCGCATGGATCCGTCCACACCCGGCAACCCGCCCATGCCATTCGACGGCAAACGCATGATCTTCGGCGGCTTCGAACAGGTGGTCGAAGTAAAGGTTTGAGCGGCGGGAGCGACGTCGCCCGCTCCGGGACCCGAAAACGCTACTCACCTCCCCGTTGCAGCCCCTGTATGCCGGCTCTCGGGATCCTGCATGGCTTCACACTCCCGGCTATCAACGTTCGCCGGCGAACAGCACCTCGGACCAGTCAGCAGAGCTGTAGGTACCGCGGCAGCTCGTGCGAGGGCCAGCATCGGCCTCTAACTGATGGAGTCCGAAGGCCCTTCGGATGTCGGCGTCGGCCCAGTAGCGACGCGTAACAGGTAGTCCTGGTCGATTGTGTGGACCTTCATCACTCCACGCTTTGACGCGCTCGACTCGTAGTGACAGATGTCGACGACGAAGATGTAAATTGTTTTGCCGCCAACTGTCAGGCACGGTGCAAGTTGCCCGGATGCCGAGAAGGGGAAGTCCAGCGTCTCCGGGCAGGTCTTGTAAACAACCAAGTACCCGACTTCCTGGTTAAAGTCTCGCGCATAGGTGTGAACCTGGTGCACACCGCTTGCGAGATACGAGGCGCCACGACGGACACCATCGAAGACCTTGGCATCCAGGACCAGTTCAGGTGCCACGAGGTCCGCTTCTCCGGAGATGGACTGAGGCTCGACGTGGAAATCAAGTCCCTGATCGAAGAGGTAGGCATAAAGATGCTTCGCGAGCGTTCTCTCATCTCCCGCTGCCAGCTCCGCAAGCACCTCGCGCTCGAACCACTCAACCTTGCGTTTGTACTTGACCAGCAAAGACAGGACGGCACCCTGTTGGTCGAGTGCGTCATCGACATACTCATACAACGGTTCAAGGAACATCTCACGAAAGTGATTGAGCGCCTCGTCACGCTTCCTCTCGTTCGAGAGGGCATAGCCGATCTTGATTTCTGGGCCGAGATGATTGGCCAGAGGCTGCTGGGCGCAGTGCTGCACAACACGGTAGACGAAACCGAACTGCTCAGCTTCCGTTGTGAACTCGGCAATTTCATGCTGCGCCGTGATGGCCGTAATCTCGGCGGTATATGGCGAGGCTTCTGCTTCAAGCTTCGCGAGAATTCCTGCCGTCAAAGGATTGGCTTGCAAGTAGGCCCAAAACTGCACGACCGAACTGTGAAACAGCAGGTAGGAGCATGAGTTGAGGCGCCGGAAGCGCTTTTGTAGCTGGAAGCGGATGCGCTGTAGGTAAGCAGAGTCCATTCTCAAAGTCTGATGGTGATGTTGTTGAGCTTGGCGATGGTTTCTTCGAGTTCCTGCATCGCCGTGTGGAATTGCCGCCGGGCCTTGCGGCATTCGTTCATATGGTCGTCCAGCTGAACGTTCGCTTTGCAGCCACGGCAAATAAGTACGTCCCGAAGCCGTGCGTCTCGGTAGAAGATTTTTGTGGCAAAGCTGCACTTAGGGCATTCCACCTCAAATTCGAATCGGTCAAGATCAATCACTTCAAGTCCGCATCAGTGGTATCGCTCTATCCATCGTATGCGATCCGAGCCTCAAACGCCCGCAGCGTTGCTTGCCGATGTTCACTCCGCTGCGGGATTTCCTTTCGTAAGCTCCCCCACCAAGTAGACATCTGAAATCAGAGAATGCGGCCCAACCCGGAAGGAAGAGGCCGATGAGGAAGAGCAAGTTCACGGAGAGCCAGATCGTGGCGATCCTCAAGGAAGGTGAAGCTGGCATGCCGGTGGCCGAGGTGTGCCGCAAGCACGGCATCAGCTCGCCGACGTACTACGCTTGGAAGAGCAAGTACGCGGGGGCGACGGTGTCGGACCTGACACGCATGCGTGAGCTGGAGGTGGAGAACGCCCGGCTCAAGCGCATGTACGCCGATCTGGCGCTGGAGAGGTTGAGGTCATGGTGACCGAGCACCGGCTGTCGATCACGCGAGCCTTGAATCGCCCCGGCTTCCCTAGACACTTTTGAGCCGTTGGAAATAGCGTTTCTCGAACTCTACCGGCGACAAGTCGCCAGCAGTGTTGTGGCGACGCCTGGGGTTATAGAACATCTCGATGTAGT
>Ga0222424_100526_pt1 | contig 18617 bp, 13 predicted proteins | sample 2B2ome_FD_182468 | JGI IMG/M metagenome (GOLD analysis project Ga0222424, IMG submission 182468) | Enriched microbial communities from leaf-cutter ant dump, University of Wisconsin, Madison, United States - 2B200A (version 2) | ecosystem: Environmental > Terrestrial > Nest > Insects nest > Nest... | reverse complement strand
GTTCCTTTGGGCAGCAGCTCCCCTGTGTGAAAAACACGAACAGCATCCAATCGCAGCAGGCTGGGTCCCAGGTTTTTCATTTCCGCATTGATCGCTTTAAAAGGCTCGTAAAGATCGGTTTTATTTCCTTTCGCATCAACGATGGCCGGGGTAAATTGCTCTGTACCGCCGGCGGGTGTCCAGTAGGTAAACCATACCGGTAATTTGATGCCGTAAGCCAGGTTGGTAAATGCACTATACCGCAATTCGTTTGCATTGGGCCGCCGGAGCCCGATAGAAGAACCAATGCTTTGCAGATATGCCGAAGTTTTTATATGGTATTTTAGTCCCATTCGCCGGATCACGTCAAGATCATGATAATAAAGATCTTCCCGCAGGGAATCTTTTTCCATGAACGGATAATTGTCAAAGGACAGGTATTTCAGGTTCTGAGGTCCCACCATCTGGATCCATTTTTCTACGTAATCACGTTCATACTGGATGGCCCCCAGGGCCCCGGTAGCATAGCTGGGAAAAAGATTTACATGCGCAATCCAACCCGAACCGGTGCCCAGCACCTTCTGGTAGCGGAGAGCGGCATCCGCCAGTTCACGCACCTTTGGTTCGTCTTTAATATAATAGCCCAGTGTGGCTTCATAGTTTTTATACTGCGCCACCATCTCCTGTATGGCTGCATCCGAACCGTTTACACGTGCATCTGCAACAACCACGCGGATCCCGTACCGGGCAGCCATCACCAGCATCGCCGCTTTTTGTTGTGCAGCATCCTGCATTGCAATGTCCTGGATCAGGTTAATATGTGCATCCCGGATGGCTTCATAATGCCTGTCCAGCGTATATTCCTGACCCGGAGCCACATAGATTCCGATAAGGAATGTGTCCGCAGTATCAGCCTTTGGTTTTTCAACCGGTGGAGCCGGTTCTTTTTGTACAACAGCTCTTGTACAACTGGTGTTAGCACTTGTTGCCAGGCATAAAAACATCAGGTTTAAAAAAACGGGGATTCTTTTTTTCTGAAACATGTTTACGGGTTTTCAGGAGTATGTTATTTTAATAATTTCCGAAGGCGTTGGTTCACACGATCCAGCACTAAAAGCTGATTTTGATACACCGCAATGCCCGTAGGCACATTGAATTTTGCAGTGGTGCCGCTTCCGTTTACATAACCCTGCGTGGTGCCCGCAAGTGTAATGACCTTATTACTGTTTGCCTGGATCATCCGTATGTTTGAAGCCGTGGCGGATATCGTGGGCGCATCAAACTGATGTCCGCAACCGGCCACATAAATATTGTTGTCTGCATCAATGGCCAGTCCCCAGGGATGATCAAAACGGGCATTGGCGCCCACGCCATCTGTCGTTCCGTGTTGTCCTTCGGCACCAGCGATCACCTCGGTTTTCCAGGTTGTCCGGTTCACCCGGTACACAATCGAATTGAAGTTATCCGCCACAACCAGGCTCCCGGAGTTATCCAGCTTAATACCGCCTGCCGTTACCGTACGGTCGAGCGTACGGGTGGTTAATGTGCCGGAAAAACTGAGCTCATATAACTTCCCGTTGCCTGCACCGGGTAATGCGCTCACCAGGTATAGCTTCTGCTGCGCGGGATCGATCGTAATGCCCTGCGGAAAAGGTACCACCCACCCGAGAATCGTACTTACCGTTCCCCCGGGTGTGATCTTTCTTACCGCCCAGTTCCAGGTATCGGCCACATACACATTGCCGTAACTATCCACCGCCACATCGGTGGGATGATTAAAACGGGCCGCAGCGCCAACACCATCGGTATTTCCGGAAACACCCGGGCTTCCGGCTAAAGTGGTAACGGTTCCGTTTACATCTACCTTCCGGATGCAATGGTTATCGATATCCGCAACATAAGCATTGCCCAGGTGATCCGTTGCAATACCGGTATTGGTAACAAAGTTGAATTTCGCCGTTGCGGCCGCTCCGTCTGCAAAGCCCGCTGTTCCTGATCCTGACAAGGTGCTTACCGTTACATCCGGCAAGGCCAGGGTCAGCGGAAACAGTTTGCCCTCACCCGGTAAAAAAGCGGCCGAGAACTGATGGGTGGCCGGGTTGAAATCGGTAGCTACTGCATCGCCATTGGTCTTTGAGATCCACTGCACATTGGTAATGGTGCTGCCTGTTGAAAACGTAGCGTTTAAAGCAGTACTGAATGATTTATTCACCACCATTACATACTCCTTTCCATCAACGGGGTTGACAAAATGGGTCATCATCAGGTTGGCAGACGGATCCGAAGGCTTTACCATAAAGCTGGCGGGAATGGCAGCGGCGCCTGCCGGCAGCGTAGTGCCGGAATGATAAACCGCTACCGCATCCAGCTGCATCAGCGTTCTTCCGGTCTGTTTTAACTCTGCATTGAGAATGCGGAACGGGTCATACAAATTTGTTTTTGCACCGGTGGGGTCTATAATCGCATCCGTAAATACTTCTGTACTGCTTACCGGTGTCCAGTAAGTGAACCATACCGGTATTTTTACACCATATGCCAGGGTGCTGTACGCGCTAAAGCGTAGCTCGTCTGTATTTGGCCGCCGGTAGGTTCCCACAACACCTACCGATTGCAGGTAGGCCGATGTTTTGATATGGTACCGCAATCCCAGCCGTCGGATCACATCCAGGTCATGGAAGTAGGGGTCCTGCCGGAACTGCCCGTTAGACAAAAACGGGTAGTTGTCCATCGAAAGATATTTCAGGTTTGCAGCCCCTGCAAGATTGATCCATTGCTGCACGTAGTCATTTTCGTAATTGACCGAACCCAATGCACCGGTTGCATAACTGGGAAAAAGGTTCACATGCGGAAGTTTGGATGGATCATAGCTCAATACTTTTCCATACCGCGTAGCCGCATCACTGAGCTGTGCCACGGTGGGTTCATCTTTTATAAAATACCCCATCACGGCCGGGTGGCTGTTATACGTATTCAGCATGGCGGTGATCTGCGCATCCGAGCCATTGATCCGGTCATCTGCAACAATCATCTTCAGCCCCACGCTATCGGCCATATTCAGCATGGCCAGTTTGTTTGCAAGCGTATGCTGGCCGGATATATCCTGGATAAAGTCTACGTTTGCATCTTTCATCCATTGGTAATGTACTCGTGAGGTAAAATCAAAGGGCGGCGCAATGTATACGCCGATCATCATCTCCTCCCCGGAGCCGGAGCTAAGCGCCTGTTGCTTTTTAGAGAAGGCGGTTTCCGGTTTGGCCGGCTGCAGGTAATCCATCCGGCTGCATCCCAGCAGGCTGAGACTTCCCAGCCCGATCATCCCCAGGGCCTTCCGTAAATTCCCTGTGTGGATCTTTATTTTCATACGGCATCATTTTTATTATTCTGAAACCAGTTTCCTTATTCTGAGATTATCCCGGTCCAGTATGTAGAGGTTATCCTGCGCATCAATGGCCAGTCCTGTGGGTACATTAAACCGTGCTTCGCCTCCCAGACCGTCTTTGAATCCCATACTGTTTGATCCGGCAATGGTGCTCACCTTATTGGTACCGGCTTCAATCATCCGGATATTGGAGGCACCGGCAGCAATATTGGCCCCGTCAAAAAGATGTCCGCACCCAGCTACATAGATATTGTTCCTGCTATCCACGGCTATATCCCAGGGATGTTCAAACCGGGCACTGCCGGCAACGCCATCCACCCATCCGGCTTCATCTTCCAGGCCTGCAATCTTCTCCGTGTTCCAGGTTTGTATACTTACCCGGTAAATAACGGACCGTCCGTTATCCGCAATGATCAGGTTGTCGTCTTTATCCATTGTGATCCCCCCGGATACGATCGGAGTGCTGAGTTGCCGCTCCGTCATTACGCCTGCAGCAGTTATTTCAAAGATCTTTCCTTTGCTCACCGACGGCAAGGCGCTTACCACGTACAAAGCACCGGTTTTGTTATTGATGGTGATGCCCTGCGGAAAGGGTACCACCCAGCCTATAACAGTGGTTACAGTACCGGTTACAGAAATTTTCCGGATGGCCCAGTTCCAGGTATCGGCCACGTATACATTGTCATTCTTATCCACTACTACGTCTGTAGGATGATTGAACAGGGCCTGGCTTGCGGGCCCGTTTGTATTCCCCTCCGTACCGGGCACACCGGCAAACGTGGTTACAGTGCCATCGGGTGCCACCTTCCGGATGCAGTTGTTAAAAATATCCGCTACATATAGATTCCCTTTTGAATCGATATCCATCCCGGCATTTACTTTAAAATCAAAGGGAGCAGACGGGCTGCTGCCGGCGATGGTCGTAACCGTTCTTTTCAATGTATAGATGAACTCAGCGTTGCTATTCACCGTTTTGCCGCCAATCGTCAGGGTTAGTTTTCCTGTTCCGGCACCCTGGGGGATCTTCACAAGAATGCGCTTCCTGTTTGCTCCCAAAACCGCTGTTTCCTTTCCATTGACCGTTACCCGGATATCCTGTACATCGCTGCTGAAGTTGTCACCATATAACATTACTTCGGTGGCTTCGCTTCCTTCGAGCGGCGCAAACCGCTCTAAAGAAACCGGGAGCGTACTGTTATGCACATACCGGTCATCAACCTGGCGGAAGGTTTGTTTCTTACAGGAACATAAGAAAATAGCAAAAAAGGCGATGGTATATATTGAAATTCTTAGCTTGCTCATAATCTGTAGATTTATTGAACGCGTCCCGTTCGATTAATTGTATCCCGGGTTTTGTTCCAGTTTGTTGTTCTTATTGATTTCCGTTTGGGGGATGGGGAACAGGTCAAATGCCGGTTTATATATGCGGCTTTCTACCAGAAATGGAGAATAATTAAAACTCCCGTCCGTATTTTTTGTGATCCGCATTCCCCGTGCTTCGCTCATGGTTTCCGCACCCGTTTTCCAGCGACGGATATCCCAGAAGCGCTGCGCCTCAAATGCCAGCTCTACCCGCCGCTCATTCCGGATCCGCTCCCGCATCTGGTTTTTGCTCAGGTTCGCCGGCAGCGAAGGCATACCCACCCGGTTCCGTACCCGGTTCACGGCTTCATAAACGGTATTGTCCGGTGCATTGAGTGCTTCGTTCTGAGCCTCCGCATACATCAGCAGGGCATCTTCAAAACGCATATAGATCCAATAATGATCCCCCGGCCGGTTGTCTGGTGATACGCTTCCGTTTTCATCCACCAGCTTGCGGAGGTAATAACCGGTTTGTGTTAAACTGCCTTCAGCCGAAGTCAATCCATCCAGCCCTCCCACAAATGTTTGCACCGTTTCACCTTTCCAGGTGCTGCCATTGTATAATACCGATGCATAAAACCGGGGATCGCGATCCCGGTACGGATCATTGGGAGTATAGCCGGATCCTGCTTCACCGATCATTTTTCCATTCTTCATTTCATAAGCATCTACCAGGTTCTGAAGCGGCTGAATCCATGCCGTACCATTCATACTTGGTATGAACAGGTGCTTCAGCCATTCGGTATTGTTGACGGTTGACTGGAAAATAATATTGGATGCGGCGCGTTTATGAAACAAGCCCTTATAATCGGCATCCACATCGTAGGTACCCAATGCTGCAATTTCTGCGGCAGCGGCGGCGGCCGACGACCACCTGGCACCATCGTTACCCGGGTTATGCAGGGGACTGGCGGCTAATAACAGCGCGCGTGCCTTCAGCATCAGGGCCGCCCCCTTTGTGGCACGTCCGATGTTTGCCGCGCTGTTCACACCATCCAGCAATGGAACCGCCGCATTACAATCCTGTATGATAAAAGCCGTTACCTCCTCCACCGTATTCCGGGGCAGGTTCAGGTCATCGGTAATCTGCAGTACCCGGTCAATAAGCGGCACGCGACCATACCGTTTAAACAGTTCGTAATAAAAGAATGCCCTTAAAAAAAAGGCTTCTCCTTTTATACGGGTTTTGCCGGCCTGCTGTGTGGCATTCACCGCCGGCACCTGGTCTATTTTTCCGATGAGGCGATTCACCTTACGGATAGATGCATATAAGCCGGCCCAGCCCTCAATGGGGTTATAGGTAGGGGAAAGCAGCCCGCGTGTAAACACCTGCGGACCGTTAAAATAGATAACCGGGCATTTTGCTTCATCCGAAGCAGCCGCATAGGTAACACTTATGACCGGCATCCATTCATTGGGAAGGCCGGCATAAATATTGGCCAGGTAACGTTCTGTTTGCACGTAGTCGCCAAACACTTCCAGTTCCGAAAGTCCTCCTGTTTCTGCCTTGTCCAGATAGCCTTTGACATTACAGGATAAAATACATGCAGACAGCAAACAGCCGATAAGTATATTCAGTTTCATCTGTTTATTTTTTTGTATTAAAAACCGATTGATGCGCCAAAATTGACGATGCGCTGTGCAGGATAAATGGCGCCAATGGTGTTGCCGGCCCAGTACTCGGGATCCAGCATATCCTGTGCCCTTGTCCAGGTAACCAGGTTCATCCCGTTGGCATAGATCCTTAAAGAAGATAATTTCGCCTTTTGTGTAAGGTTCACGCTTCTAAAGGTGTACCCCAGCTCCAGGTTCTTCAGGCGGATGTAGCTGTTGTCCTCCAGGTAAAAGGACGACACCCGGTGGTTATTGCTGTTGCCGCCATAATGCAGCGAGGGCCAGGTGGCCGTTCCGGCTGTTTCCGGCGTCCACCGGTCCAGGTGTTCCTGCCGTACTTTTCCACCTTCATAAAATTCCCATGAAATACCGCCCACAATGGTACGCCCGCTGCCGCCTGCGCCCTGGAATAAAAAGCTCAGATCAAGCCCCTTCCAGTTGATCCCTCCTGAAATGCCAAAAAAGGTTTCAGGAATATTGCTTTTACCAATGGGGCCTACATCATTGTCATTGATCACGCCGTCTTCGTTCCGGTCCAGGTACTTGATATCTCCCGGAATAAGCCGTCCGAATTGCGCGGGGCTCAGCCGGATATCCATCTCATCTTTAAAAAAGCCAATAGCGGTCAATCCCATGATCTGCCCCAGCGATTGCCCGGTTTGGTACATATAGTCATAAGGTCTTGATTCTTCATCAATAAATATGATCTTGTTTTTTGCATAGGACATATTAGCGTTCAGGAAATAAGAAAACCGCTTAAAACTTTTCCGGTGATTCAGTTCGATTTCGAACCCTTTATTATCGACCTTTCCGAGGTTGGCCGGCGGCAGGTTGTTGCCCGACATCCCGATAAGGGAAGGAACAGAAGACCGGGTAATCAGGATATTGTTGCGTTTTTCGCTAAACACATCCGCTGTAACGGCAAGCAGTCCGTTCCATAGCTTCATTTCAAAACCGAGGTTTGCTTTTTTTGCAATTTCCCAGGTAACATCCGGGTTGGCCATCGCTCCTTCATAAACGCCTTCTATACCATACAGCTGGTCGCCATACAGGTATCCCGCCGTTTGACTGCGTATGTATTCCGAGTTAAACAGCCAGCGGCGACCCACCAGCTGGTCATTCCCCGTAAGCCCGTAGGACCCTCTCAGCTTTAGAAAACTCAGCCAGTTGCTTCCCTTCAGGAAAGATTCCTGTGAAAGCACCCAGCCCGCAGAAAAAGCCGGGAACAGTCCATAACGCTTACCCCTGGAAAAATTATCGGTTCCGTTATAACCGGCATTTACTTCTGCAAAATATCTATAGTCATAATTATAGGTAAAGCGGGACACGATTCCCTGCGACACAAACGGGATGGTATTACCAATTACTTTTTGTGTGCGGTTCACCAACAGCAGACCGGTTACATCATGATCGCCAAATTTGCGCTGATAGTTCAGCGAGGCATCCATCCAGATATCCCGGTTTTGGGAGAAAGCGGATGACGGTGCAGACAGCGGCACGTCATTCCCCAGGTAGGTATAGCTGCTGATGTCCTCATAACTTCCGGTACCTTTATATACGGCCCTGCGCACTTCTTTTCTCCGGTTAAAATTATTCTGGAAATAGCCGTCAAAAGAATAATTCCCCTTTACAGATAATCCTTGCGTAATAAAATTAAGTTTCCGGATCACGGATAACATTCCGGATAAGGAGGAATTAAAAGACTCCCGGTATCCCGTTTCATTCAGCAGTCTGGCCGGGTTCAGAAATTGCCCGTTCTCCCCGTAAAACCCGGTAGGATATTGAATGGGAAAAGCATTCGGCGGTACCTGGTTCAATGTCCAGAATAAATCGGGCACGGAAACATTCGGATCCTTTTTATTTTCAATCGCCCCGTATAAATTCAGTCCCAGTGAGAAATCAGGATCAAAATCCACATCAATATTTGAACGGAAATTGTATCGCTTAAAATTTGATTTGGGATTATACTGATCGTTCTTTTTTGTTTTATAGATACCACTTTGATCCGTGTAACCCACATTAACAAAATAACGCGCCATATTGCTTCCTCCGCTGATATTGAAATTGGCCTGTGTTTGAACAGCGGGTTTCATCATTGCATCAAACCAGTCGATATCGGGATATTTTAACGGATCCGATCCGGTACGATAGGCTTCCAGTGCAGCATCACTGTAAGGAGCCACCCCCCCGGGATGATCATTCAGGTAAGCCTCGTTTGCCAGTACGGCATAGTCATATGAACGCAGGTATTTAGGCAGGCGGATCGTAGACTGTACGGCCGTTTGCGTACTTGCGGTAATAGCCGGCTTTCCCGCCTTCCCCCGTCTTGTGGTAACAATAATCACCCCGTTTGCTCCCTTGACCCCGTAAATGGCGGTGGCCGATGCATCCTTCAGAATGGTGATGTTTTCAATTTCATTTACATCCAGTAACCCGATGGCGCTGTAGTCCTTTTGAACCCCATCGATGGTGATCAGCGGTTCCGCGCCGTTAAAAGTTGCTCTTCCCCTAATCAGCAACTGCGATTTATCGTTCCCCGGCTCGCCGCTGATCTGTATGGCAATCAGCCCCGGTAAACGACCCGCCAGGGCGTTCGTAATATTGGCTGTCGGGCTTTGCTTAAGTTCTTTCATCCCGATAGAAGCAACGGATCCGGTTTGGGCAATTTTTTTCTGCGTCTGGCCAAATCCCAAAACCACCACTTCATCATTCAGCCCCTGGTCCGGGGCCCGCTGCAATACAATGTTTAGCAGGCCGCTCTCCGGTACTTTTACTTTTTGCGCTGTAAACCCGATATAGGAAATAACCAATACGGCACCGGGATCTGCCTCCATTGAAAAGCCCCCCTGGTCATTGGTCTTTACAGCTTTTGAGCTTCCTGCCAGTGCCACAGTAGCGCCCGCCAGAGGGGTTCCGGAACTGTCGGTAACGGTTCCCCGTACTTCAATTGGCGGCGGTGGCAGCGGCGTTTGAACAACGGGTACCTGTTTTATGGAAATATAGTTGCCGGTTACCGTATAACTGAGCGGCCGGCGATAGAACAACTGCTGCAATACCTCCGTTAACGGTTTGTTCTTAACAGCAAGCGTTACCGGCTGCATATGTTCCAGCTGCTCTTTAAAATACACAAACCGGTAGCCGGTTTGCTTCCCTATTTCCTTAAAGGCTTTTTCAATGGGGGCGCTTTTCAGGGACAGGGTTACATTTTGCGAGTATCCGCTGGCGGCGGCCCGCAATAAGACGCACAAAAGAAAGAAGGTCGTCAATTTCATAATCAGCAGCAATCTTTTTAATTCCTGGTGCCGGTATCCGGCACCAACCGTTTTTTTTAAATCCATACATTTGCATTTGCTTGGGTTGGTGAAATAATACAGTCTCCTACGACTCTTTATATTTGGGTCAACCCGGGCTTTACGCCGCTATGGGGCCTAATCCATAGCGGTTTTTTTTCTCCGGGCCAACCAGAAAGCCTGGTTGTTGCCGCTTAGCGGCCTACGATGATCTTTTTGCGCGGCACATTCTCTATCTTAAAATGTACCACCCCCGTTAGTTCAATAATCTTCAGCAGTTCGGATACGGGCATATTCCTGGGCAGGTCCGCCACGCAGGAGTGGCTAAAGGGTTCTTCAAATACGATCTCCGCATCGTACCAGCGCCCTACCTGCTGCATTACGGAGCGGATGTCGGTACCGTTAAAATAAAACCGGTCGCTGCGCCAGGCCATTACCTCGTCCAGGTCCGGCGATCGGTCCAGCTTTAACCGCCCGCCCGCCCACCGGGCCTGCTGCCCGGGTGTTACATCCACTTCATTACCCCCGCCTGCCGGGGCCACTTTTACATGCCCCTCCAGCAGGGTTACGGTTGCCGTGCCATCCTCCTTATAAGCGTTTACATTAAAATGGGTGCCCAGTACTTTTGTGGTTACCGCACCGGAGCTTACCATAAACGGCACCACTCCATTGCCGCCCGGGGCGCTCATACGGGCCACTTCAAAATACCCCTGCCCCGTAAGTGTTACCCGGCGCTCCGTGCCGGTAAACCCGGTTGGGTAGCTCAGCGCAGAGCCCGCATCCAGCCATACTTTTGAGCCGTCCGGCAGTACCAGCCCCACCGGCCGGCTGCCCCGGGGCACGGTAAGGGTATTAACGGTGGCTACGGCGGGCGCACCCTGGTAGCTGATCTGCCCGTCTGCATTCTTATATACCCCCGTTCCGCTGCCAATGCTCATTACATCCCCGGCAAGGCTGTCCAGCAATACCTGCCGGCCATCGGCCAGGGTTATATAAGCCGTCGATTTTTGCGGTGCATGTATATCGGGGGCTTTTTGTGCCAGGCCCGGCGCAGGGCTGCGGGGCCCCGCCGGTTTAAAAAACCAGTAGCCGCCCAGCAGTACCAGTACCGCTGCCGCAGCGGCCCACCACCAGCGTACCACCCGCGCCCGCTTTTGTTGCGGCGCCTGCTGTATATGTTGCAGCAGCTGCTGCAGCAACAATTGCTTTTTTTCATCCGTAAAGGCCGCCGGTGCCCGGGGCTGCTGCAGCCGCTGCTCTACCGCATCCTTCAGCAGCTCATCAAAGGAGCCGGAAAGCAGCAGGTCCCTGAAGCGGATGGCCTCCTCCTCATCCAGCGTGCCGGCATGAAATTTTTGAAGCAATGCATTAAAAAGAGAATGGGGCATATCGTTCTTTGGTTTTTTTGTTGACAACAACCGCTGTATGTATAAAGACAATACGGTAACGGCAGTGGCGTAATAAAAGAATACATTTTTTTTTGCCGGGGATCACCGCGGGTTTACGGGCGGCACAAAAGCAGCAGCAGGGCCAGCGGGTACAGGTAGCGGCGCATATACGCCCGCACCTGGCGGCGGGCCAGCTCCAGGTGTTTTTTTACGGTTAGTTTTGACACGGCAAGCTGTACGGCTATTTCCTCGTAGCTCAGCTCTTCCTCCTCTGCAAGCCGGTACACCCGCTGCTGCTGTGGCGGCAGGCTGCCAATGGCTTTTTGCAGCAGCTCCTCGTATTGTTTTTGCAAAAAACCGCTTTCCGGGTCCGGCGCCGGCCGGGCGGCCCGCGTGCTGTAGCGGCTGATGAACTGCTGTTCCCGCGCTCTTTTTTTCAGGTGGTTCAGTACCCTGTTGCGCGTCATCATAAACAGGTAGGCCTCCAGGTTTTGGGCCCCGGCCAGCTGCTGCCGTTTTTCCCATACGGTTATAAAAAGCTGCTGCAGCAGCTCATCTGCCTCCTGCTCTGTTTTCAGAAAATACAACAGGGCATCATATACAACCGGGCTGTAATGCAGGTACAGCTCCGTAAAGGCATCCTGGCTGCCGGCAGCCAGTTGGTTCAGTAATGCGTTCTCATTTATCAATGGTGCAGCCAATGCAAACAATTTAATACAAAAAACCCCGCAACAGCATTAGGCCATTGCAATTTTTTAACTGTCTTTATTATAGTAAGGGCTACTAAATTGATTACAGCAACGGGTACAAACGCTAAAATACAGCTTTGAGCTTATAAAAAACAAGGGGCTATAAAAAATAAAAACGGGGGCATAGGCCATGCACAACCGGTAACGGGCGGGGGTATGGTATGCTCAAAACTGCGGGCCAGGCTTACCCCTGCCTCAATTCAAAATGCGGGGGATCAAACGGCCGCTTCCAGTCCCCACCCCAGGCAATGCGATTTCCAATAGCAGCATTCATTACAAACGAAAGTGGTGCCCGGCAGGTACCACTTTTTGTTGAATTAGCAAGGCAGGTAGTTTTGTGGCTTCGGAGCTTCTATCAGAAACCAATGCTTCTCAGTAACAGGCGCAAAGGGATTTATCAACATATGCTTTATTGCCCTTGGAATTGATGTAATAACAACCGCCGCTTTTACCTCTGTGCAATGTATGTCCGTTATAAGACCCGCAACCCGCACCGCCTACTTCATCTTTACCACAAGCAGACAGCGTTCCGAAAACAATCAGCACCAGTATTTTTTTCATGTTGTTTTATTTCAACAAATATACCGGCGCGAAAAAAAAGATATTTACGGGAAACCGGAATTATACAAATGATCAATGAAGGGTAACGTCTACAGGGATCATGGTTCTTCCGTATCTTAATTCCTTCTTATTTCATATCGGGATGAATATGGTTCCTAATAATATAATCGGTTATTGGCTTTAACCGTAGTTGTGGGTCGACCGGGTGATACCCACCTGAAGTGTAAAACTCAATTCTTCCATTTATCTTAACATACCATACTGCGCCCTTAGATTTTTTGCTTATTGTATCCGGCCTGGTTATCTTTTTAAAAGAACGCAGTTTTTCCACATCCAGTGCCACCACCAATGTATCTCCAAGCTTCCGGGCACAGGAGATCTGCTGATAATGATCCCCTGTCCAATACATACAAGCCTCACTTCCCCTTAAAGAATGTCCCATAGGAATGGGTGTTGCTTTATTTTTTCCAAACCAGTAGATGCCCATACCGATCAATGCCACTACCACAACCACGATAACAGCAATACGCATTTTAAAACGGGACCGAGATTCTGGAGAAACTGTTCTCGCAGTACCCATCGGCAATCCTTCGGCAGGCGCTGTTTGTCTCCGTACATCAGCCGTTTCCGGATCTCTTTGTTCCATTACCGCACCCTCTTGCTGATCCTTTTGAAAAGGCGTTTCTGCATACATTTCTATACCGCTCTCTTCGCTATCTCTAACCTCCACCTCGCGCGTTTCAGCAATTTCTGTTTCCACTTCTTCTGTGTTGTACTTTTTTCCCAACTCGAAAGGTCTCTTCTCAAAATCGATCAGCCAGGCCAGCAGTTCGATATTTTTTTGATCGGTATTGATGGCAGGGTTTTTAAGAAAGTTGATCAGGGGTTTGAACTTATCAATATCTATCCGCTTTATAGCCTGTAACAATTCTCTATCGTCTCCATTCCCAAAGAACCCAACAAGCGCCACTTCATCTTTTTTTCTATCGTATCGTCGGCTGCGAACAGCAAGACTTTCTTCCCGGAGTTTAGCTGGACTTGGATGAATCAATCTTATGGAAAGTACATTCCCTGCCCTTTTCTCCTCATAATCTGCAAGGATCAGTTTTGTATAATCGGCAAACATCATCAACAATTGTCCGGTAAAACTAACGGAATTTCCGGAATTCCACTGGCATTTCAGGAATTCCGAGCGGAATAAGCAGAATGACCGGAATTACCGGAACCAACTAACAATCAACCTATTGCATCGATCTATTTTTGTTCGCGGAATCAGTTGCCCATCTCCTTTGCTAAGAGATCTTCCTGTACAGAACTGATTTTCGGGAGCAGCGAAAGCGGCGGTAAATATCCGGTTTGGGAAGCGTTTATAAGCTTCCGCAATCCCTCCTCCCACCCCTTCCCAGACAATGTAAGAAGCGCTTCTTACGCGATTTCCATCCCTGCGCCGGGCACCGGCCGCAGCATTTATCAAAAATTTAAATCAATAGTAATGATAACATTATTAATAGCCTTTCTCATGGCTTTTTCTCCAAGTCATTCCACTACAGCAGTAACAACCAACGCCAATCTCAGCAAAATGCAGGTAACCGTTCGGGCAGATACGTCGGACCCCGGTGGGGACAAAGGACATATTCCTCCTTTGCCGAGATCAAGTCGCCCAATTCGCTAATATGGGCAATAAAAATAAGGCAAGCTCCGTCTTGCCTTATTTTTTTAATTTTAGGTCAAATAACTATTTTGCTACATCTTCATCCGCTACTATTACTGCTCCTTGCAATCCTTTTTCTGGGGTGTAAACGGCCCCGCATTCCCTTTTCCCCAATCACATCCCCTGACTATAAAAAGGGCGAGCAGTTCTTTAAAACACAACAAGATTCCGCTTTTTATTATTTTAATAAAGTAGCAACCAACCCGGGCGATAGTTTACAGGTTGCAAAGGCATACGCCTATATGGCCATTATCCAGTCAGACGCCGGAGATCTTTTTGGTAGCCAGGAAAGTTTACTACAGGCGCTGAAATTCCTGAATGAAAAAAAAGATAGTGACCGGCATACCCTCTCATCCGTCTATAATGAATTGGGGGTTACCAGCGCAAATCTCAGAAATTATGAAACCGCCATTGGCTACTATGACAGTTCAATAAAATTTAGCAAGGATAGTTTTAAGATAGTACCTCTGAATAATAAAGCGCTTACTTATCAGAAACTATTGAAATACGATCAAACACTTGCCATATTCTATTCGATTATTGACAAAAGCCGGGAGCACCCCATTGAGTATGCAAGGATCTTAACCAATATGGCCTATACCAAATGGCTTCAACATCCGGATTATAATGCCGCCCCTGAATTCCAAACCGCCCTGCAGATCCGAAAAAGTGAAAAGGATGATTGGGGCTTAAACTCAAGCTATGCACATTTATCGGATTACTATACACGTACCCATCCGGATTCTGCACTGCACTACGCCGGAAAAATGTACGCCATGGCACAACAGCTTAACAGCCCAAATGATGAGTTGCTGGCACTACAAAAATTAATACCACTTAGTCCACCGGAGGTTCTGAAAAAATACTTTATCCGTTACAGGTATCTGATCGACAGCTTGCAAACAAGCCGGAATAACGCCAAAAACCAGTTTGCTCTCATCCGCTATGAAATCGAAAAAAGCAAGGCCGATAACCTGGTATTGCAAAAAGCAAATGCCGAAAAAAAAGTGCAGATCATCTGGCAATGGATCCTACTGATGGGGGTACTTGCGCTCACCGTTATTGGTTTTGGATGGTACCGGAAGCAAAAACAACGAGCCTTCCGCGAGCAGCAACTCAAAACCTCCAAAAAAGTACACGATGTGGTGGCCAACGGGCTTTATCATGTAATATCGAAAGTAGATCATGATAAAACCGGGGGTAAGGAACAATTACTGGATGACCTGACCAGCCTCTATGAGCAATCGCGTAATATTTCTTATGAGCAGCCGGAAGAAAAAAAGCAGCTTCCCTTTAATGAATCCCTCGCCAGACTGCTTTCTTCCTTCAGCTCCGACAACACCCGGGTATTGATCGTGGGCAACTCCCAGGAGCTTTGGAGCACGGTAAAACCCGGCATTAAAAAGGAACTAAACCAGATCCTGCAGGAACTGATGGTGAATATGAGAAAACATAGCCGGGCTCAAAATGTGGTGGTGCGGTTTCAGATGGAGCACAAAACGCTGACGGTTCAATATACAGATGACGGCGTTGGTGCCCCGCCGGGTTTCCGTTGGGGCAACGGCCTCCGGAATACGGAAAACCGTATTGCCGGTATGGGTGGACGCGTTAGTTTTGATACCGAAACATCAGAAGGTATGAAAATTCAACTGTATATTCCAACTGCATAATTCCTATGATAAAAAAAATACTGATCGCCGAAGATTACGAAAGCTTCAACCTATCCATACAAAAAACCCTGGAGACGCTGCATATTGCCAACCCCGATTATGTGTATTATTGTGATGACGCGCTGCTCCGCATCGAAAAAGCGGTACAGGCCAATGCCTCCTACGACCTGCTGATCACCGATCTTCATTTTGAAGAAGATTACCGGCAGCAGCAGATCACCAGCGGGGAGGCCCTGATTGCAGCGGCTCGGAAGATACAGCCCGACCTGAAGATCCTGGTGTTTTCGGCCACCGGCAAACCGGCTACTATTGAAGCCTTATTTGAACAGGAAGAAATCGACGGCTATGTGTATAAGGGCCGGAACGACACCCGCGAACTGCAACAGGCCCTGGAGCAGATTGCTGCAAACCGGCGTTATTTTCCGCAGCAATTTGTACAGCAGCGCAGGCAGAAGAACACCTATGAACTGGATGAACTGGACATCACCATCCTGTCATTAATGGCCGGGGGAAAACGGCAGCAGGAGATTTCGGAACACCTGAAAAAAAACAATCTTAAGCCATCAGGACTCAGCAGTATTGAAAAACGGCTCAACACCATCAAAGAAGCCCTGGATTGCAGCACCAACGAACAGCTGATTGCGCATTGCGTTAAGATGCGCATTATTTAACCGGGGCAGCAAATGCAACGCATTGCGTATCCTATAAGAGTGCAGGTGTACAGGATAAAACAGCTCTTCAATACCGACCTGATCAGAAATCCCGGAGCCCCTTCGGCTCCTCCCGCCTTTGCGGGATGCTTTGCCAATGACCGAAACCCAGTTATACTTTTGTCGTGCCGAGTTTTTGACAGGCGGACCCAATCAATGCAGAGATGACAGACACTCCGAAAAATCAGAATATCTGAAGGTCATGCGTCTTTTCCTTTCACCTTTTCCAGCGATAAAAAGTTGAAGAATAAAAGAATGGAACTTGACAGGTTATCAACGCAGCATATCACCGGTCATTGGCAAGGCTACAATGTGAAGCCGGGGCATCCGAGTAATACCAAGCTACCCGAGAATGGAGAGTTCCTTCCGCTTTCAGTGGAATGCGGTCAGGGTGATGAAAGAATATTATGTTATAGCACATCGAGGCTACAATGTAAATCAAAAACTGCGGGTAACCGCAGAAAGATGCTGCAGCGTAAGCTGGTACCTGGACAGATCATCCCTTGGTCCTGGAGGTCTCTTTGAAAACGTTCAACAATTTATTCTAAAAAATCCCGCACTTTACGGTTTTCCGTAAAAACCAGCCTTTCCGGCGCTATATTTTTGATCTATACTAAAAGCGTTTATGATGAGCAAAAGCCATTACGTTAACAAAACCGCGCAAAGCAACAGGAAGCAGGATATGCCGATAGCAGTATCTGCCGGGTTTCCCGGGTCCGGCAACAGATCATACCCGGGTAGCCGTCATTCCTGCTGGAACGTCGCTCCCGAAGCAAAAAAAATGCACCCAGGAGAACGGCCGTTGTCCATACTCCAATCCCGTGACCCAATAACGTTCCAGCCATGAAATTCGGATACAGGAGGCCATCCTTAACCAAACGCATTGCCGCCCGCACATCGATAAAACGATACATCCGACACTCCCTGGGTTTTAAAGCGCCGAAAGGCTGGGGCTGGGTTACGAACCCAAAGCGTGCCGCATACAACAGGATTTACAATCAAACTTCGAAAGGATGCCTTTTAGCGCTGTTTTATTTATCCGGCATTTCGCTGCTGATCGTGTTGTTAATACTTTAAATCTATAAGATCATGCCATTCAAAAAACTGCTATTACTATTACTGATCTTCACTGCGTTTGGTGCAAGCCCCTCACAGGCCCAGACAAAGAAAAAAGCCGGAACCCCCAAAACGGTCAGTGCAAAAAAGAGCAAACCCCGCAAAACAAAAAGTGTTTCCGTTGATGACGGGGAATATTACAACGGCCATAAAATTTATACCGGACCGCGTGGCGGGCGTTATTATATTAACCACAACGGGAACAAGACGTATATATAGAAACGACCAAAATTCAAATATACCGGCGGGCGCTACCCGCCACCGCATTCAACCGCGGCCGTTTGCCCAACCCGTGAAAACACCTTGACACACAACCATATTCTGAAACCATAAATCTAAAACCATGTCAATTTCCCAACCCGGCCCCTGGCCCATAAAGTACCAGCCATCCGGGCTAACGGACTGAAAAAACCAATTCGATTTTTAACAACCCAGGTTACAGTCCGAAAATGAAATCTTTTTTACTGGTCGTTTTGATCCTCAATACCTGCACGCCAACAACCGTATATATCTGCGACAGCCAAACGGCTTCCCGGTATCATTACAACAAGGATTGCAGGGGATTAAAAAATTGCAATTACCGGCTCCTAAAAACGACATTAGACAGCGCCGAGCAAAGAAACCGGACGCTTTGCCGGTGGGAGGAGTAACCAGCATACAGTCTTCATTAAAAAGCATGCATCAGTAATTATTAAATAAACAATCCATGAGCATCAATCTACAAAAAGTCACCATCAAAAATCAGGGTGATACGCATTCCATTGACCTTAGCAAGAAAGAGACGCCATCCAGGGAAATTGTCATCAACCTGAACTGGTCGCAGGGAAGCTCCAAAAAGGGCTTTCTGTCTTCCCTTTTTAGCGCAGACAATAATATCGATCTTGACCTGGGTTGTTTCTATGAACTGAGCGATGGTGAAAAAACGGTTATTGACGGGCTGCAGTTTTCCCAGGGGCAGGGAGGGACAAAAGACCGGCTGACTCGGCAGGGACGTTATACGGCTTCTCCCTGGATATGGCATACCGGGGATGACCGAGGCAGCAATGCCGGCTCCGGTGAAAACATCCTGGTCAATCCCGCTGGTCTTC
>Ga0222424_100525_pt1 | contig 18662 bp, 17 predicted proteins | sample 2B2ome_FD_182468 | JGI IMG/M metagenome (GOLD analysis project Ga0222424, IMG submission 182468) | Enriched microbial communities from leaf-cutter ant dump, University of Wisconsin, Madison, United States - 2B200A (version 2) | ecosystem: Environmental > Terrestrial > Nest > Insects nest > Nest... | reverse complement strand
GGCGAGGTCGATCACCCGGACGCCGGCGGCGAGCAGCTCCGGCACCTGCTTCATGGCGATGCCGTTGGGCGTTGCGTAGAAGACCACGTCGCAGGCGGCCAGCACATCCACCTTCGGCTCGCTGAAGGCGATGCCGACATGACCGCGCAGGTTCGGAAACATCTGCGCCACCGGCTGGCCGGCTTCGCCGCGCGAGGTGATGGCGACGATCTCGACCTGCGGGTGTTGCGACAGCAGACGCAGCAGCTCGACACCGGTGTAGCCGGTGCCTCCAACAATACCGACCTTGATCACGAGGGACTCCTGAAGCCGTGGATGCAGAAACAGGGACAGCACTGCGGGGATTATCCGGCAAGCACCACCATGGGGCAAACCATTCCGCGCCACAATGCCCGGGAATAGTGGCGGCCCACGCGCCTTCTTTGGCAGACTGCCGGCATCATTCCGGGAGAGTGTCCATGCTCTGGCTCAAGGCCTTCCATGTCATCGCGGTGGTCTGCTGGTTCGCCGGCCTGTTCTATCTGCCCCGCCTGTTCGTCTACCACGTCGAAGCGCGGGACGAGGCCGGGCGCGAACGCTTCATCATCATGGAGCGCAAGCTCTACCGGGGCATCATGCTGCCCTCCATGATCGCCACGGTGGTGCTGGGCGGCTGGCTGCTGGCCGACGGCTGGTCCTTCTACGCGACCCAGGGCTGGATGCACGCCAAGCTGACACTGGCCGCGCTGCTCATCGCCTATCACCACGCCTGCGGCATCTATCGCGTGCAGCTGGCCGAGAACCGCTGCCGCCGGGGCTCGCGCTTCTTCCGCGTGTTCAACGAGCTGCCGGTGCTGATTCTGGTCGGCATCGTGGTGCTCGTCGTGGTGAAGCCGTTCTGATGCGCCCGGTCACGCTCTGCTTCTCCGGGCTGGATCCTTCCGGCGGCGCCGGCCTGCAGGCCGACATCGAGGCCGTGGCGGCGCTGGGCGGACATGCCGCCGTGATCGCCACCGCGCTGACCGTGCAGGACAGCCAGCAGGTCTACGGCTTCACGCTGACCGACCCGGCGCTGATGCGCGAGCAGGCCGGCCATGTCCTCGCCGACCTGCCCGTGGCTGCCGTCAAGCTCGGCATGCTGGGCTCGGCCGGGGCGGTGCGCTGCGTCTTCGACTGCCTGGCCGGCCACCGGCACCTGCCCGTGGTCATGGACCCGGTGCTGGCCGCCAACTCCGGCGGCGGCCTGGCGCTGGACGATCTGCGCGAAGCCCTGCTGGCCGCCCTGCCCATGACCGCCGTGATCACCCCGAACACGCTGGAGGCGCGCCGGCTGGCCGGCTGCGACGATCTCGACGAGGCCGTGCGCCGGCTCACCCGGGCAGGCGCGCGCGCGATCTGGCTCAAGGGCGGACACGAACCGGGAGACACGCTCGTGAACCGGCTCTACGAAGATGGCCGGCTCAGCCTGGAGACCCGCCAGCCCCGACTTCCCGGCGAGTTCCACGGCTCCGGCTGCACCCTGGCCTCCGCGCTGGCCGCGTTGCTGGCGGCGGGCGCCCCGCTGCATGACGCCGTCAGCGGCAGCGAGCGCTTCGTGCGCGCCGCGCTGGCCGCCGCCGACCGGCCGCGCGCGCAGGGCCAGCTCCTGCCGCGCCGCATCGGCCCGTGGCATGCGGACGGCGCGCACTGACATGCGGCACGCCGTGCGCGGGCTCTACGCCATCACCGACCGGGCGCTGCTCGGCGAGCGCCTGCTGCCGGCCGTCGCGGCGGCCCTGGCCGGCGGCGCGGGCATCGTGCAGTACCGGGACAAGTCCGGAGACCACGACCGCCGCCACGCCGAGGCCAGCGCCCTGCTGACGCTGTGCCGGCAGCACGGCGCGCCCCTGCTGATCAACGATGATGTCGCGCTGGCCCTCGCCGTCGGCGCCGACGGCGTGCATCTCGGCCAGGGCGATGCCAGCCTCGCCCTGGCCCGCGCTCGCCTCAGGCCGGACGCGATCATCGGCATCACCTGCCATGACCGCCTCGATCTGGCCGAGGCCGCCGCCTCCGGAGGCGCCGACTACCTCGCCTTCGGCGCCATGTATCCCTCCGCCAGCAAGCCCGGCGCGCGCGCCTGCCGGCCCGAGGTGCTGACCGCCGCCCGGCGTTTCCGTCTGCCCTTGGTGGCGATAGGCGGCATAACGCCGGATAATGCCAGGCCTGTCATCGCCGCGGGCGCCGATGCCATAGCCGTCATCGCCAGCCTCTGGCAGGCCCCGGACATCACCGCCCGCGCGCGCCGGTTTTCCCAGGAGTTCCCCGCAGCATGAGCAGCAACCGATCCAGCGCCCTCTTCGAATCCGCCTGCGCCCGCATTCCCGGCGGCGTCAACTCGCCGGTGCGCGCCTTCCGCGGCGTCGGCGGCACGCCGGTGTTCTTCGCGCGCGCGCAGGGCGCCTACCTGTTCGACGCCGACGACCGCTGCTACATCGACTACGTCGGCTCCTGGGGTCCGGCCATCCTCGGGCACGCCCAGCCGGATGTCATCCGGGAGGTGCAGGAGGCGGCAACGCTGGGCTTGTCCTTCGGTGCCCCGACCGAGGTCGAGGTCGCCATGGCCGCCAAGGTCTGCGAGCTGGTGCCGTCCATGGAGATGGTGCGCATGGTCAGCTCGGGCACCGAGGCCACCATGAGCGCCATCCGCCTGGCGCGCGGCTACACCGGCCGCGACCTGCTGGTGAAATTCGAAGGCTGCTACCACGGCCACTCCGACTCGCTGCTGGTCAAGGCCGGCTCGGGCGCGCTGACCCTGGGCGTGCCCAGCTCGGCCGGCGTGCCCGCCAGCGTGGCCGCGCACACCATCACCCTGCCCTACAACGACATCGAGGCCGTGCAGGATTTCTTCCGCGCGCGCGGAGACGAAGTGGCCTGCGTGATCGTGGAGCCGGTGGCCGGCAACATGAACTGCATCCCGCCCGTGCCCGGCTTCCTGGAGGCGTTGCGCCAGGTCTGCGACCAGAGCGGCGCAGTGCTGATCTTCGACGAGGTCATGACCGGCTTCCGCGTCGCCCTGGGCGGCGCCCAGGCGCTCTACGGCATCCGTCCGGACCTGACCACGCTGGGCAAGATCATCGGTGGCGGCATGCCGGTCGGCGCCTTTGGCGGCCGCCGCGAGATCATGGCGTGCATCGCGCCGCTGGGGCCGGTCTACCAGGCCGGCACGCTGTCGGGCAATCCCATCGCCATGCGCGCCGGCCTGAAAACGCTGTCGCTGATCAGCCAGCCGGGCTTCCATGACCAGCTCGCCGAGCATACCAGCACACTCTGCCTCGGGCTGGAGTCGGCCGGCCGCACCGCCGGCGTGCCGATCCGCACACACCAGGTCGGCGGCATGTTCGGCATCTTCTTCAGCGCGGAGCCGGTATGGTCCTACGAGCAGGCGCTGCGCTGCGACACCGAACACTTCAAGCGCTTCTTCCACGCCATGCTGGACGAAGGCGTCTATCTGGCGCCATCCGCCTTCGAGGCCGGCTTCGTCTCCATCGCCCACAGCGCCGCCGACATCGACAACACGGTGGCCGCCGCCGAGCGCGCCCTGCGCGCGACACGCTGAACCATGACCTCGCATAGGCCGCTGGTCCGGGCGCTGATCCTCTCCAGCGCCATCCATGCGGTCTGGCTGGTCGACACGGACTGGTCCTGGCCTTTCTCGCGGGCAAGCGAGGATGAGGTGCTGGAGAAAAAGAAACCGGAGAAGGTCAAGCGTGTCCGGCTGGCGCTGAGCGGCCCCGCCACCGACCCGGTCATCCCCACCGTGTCCCTGCTCGGCAACCTCTCCGACGGCCAGGGGCACAGCCACGAGCCCAGTGCCGCCGCGCCGCCACCCGCCCGCCCCGAGCCAGCGCGCCACCACCACCCCAGGCCCGTGAGCACGACCACCGATACCGCGGCCGCGACAGCCGTGCCGGTGCAGCCCCTTTCAGAGCCCCCCAGGGAGGAGCCGCCACCCAGCTTTCCCATCTCGGTCACGGCGCTGCACCGCGCCAGCTACTACGGTTTCCAGATGGACCTCCGCCAGCAATGGCTGATGGAGGGCTACCAGTATGTCATCAGCAACGATGCCCGGAAGTTCGGCTTCACCGCGAAGCTCACCAGCGAAGGCAAGGTGACGCCCGAAGGCCTGCAGCCGGAGCACTACCGCCTGATGCTGAACGGCAAGCTGCAGCAGTACGCCGACTTCGACCGGGTGAACGGCGTGGTCGTGCACGGCAAGGCCGGCAGCCAGCATGTCGCGCCCATCACGCCGGATTTCCAGGACATGGCCAGCCTGCCCTACCACGTCGCGGTCAGCTACGAGGGCGAAGGCGAGAAGCGCCTCAAGGTCACCACCGGCAGCTCGGTCTACGATGTCCTGCTGAAGGTGGATGCCGAAGAGACCCTGAAGCTGCCGGGCGGCACCCTGCGCACGCTGCACCTGACCGGCAGCCGCGTGCGCGACGACGGCACGCAGCAGAGCGGCTATGACATCTGGCTGGCGCCGGATCTGCGCAACTATCCGGTGAAGTTCCGCGGCCCTGACAGCAAGGGCAAGCTGCTGGAGATGTCGGTGCTCTCGCTGAGCTTCGACGACAAGCCGGTTTTCGGCAAGGAGAACGTGCCGGCCCTGCCGGAAGAAGCAAACGGCGAGGTGCTGCCGGAGAGCCTGCGCCAGCAGCACGACCTGCCGGACACCCCGGTCACGCCGGCGGCAGCGGCTGAGCCCGCCGCGCCGGCATCCGGACCATCCGGCGGCACGCCCGCGGAGGAGCCGGCCACCTCGCCGGAGTGAGCGTCCGCCGGCTCAGCGGAAAATGCCCATCACCCCTTTGACCATGTTGTCGATGAAGGCCGGCACGCCGCCGTTGGCGCAGGCCGTCATGTCCTGCGGCCTGCCCTTGGCGCTGACGGGCACCCGGATGGCACCGGAGCAGGTGGCCGCGCTGAGCTTCCCCGAGTCGGCGTCCAGCCACTCCCAGGTGACGCCGGAGGGCGCCGCCGGCGCGGGCGCGTCGGGCAGCAGGCGCGCCATGATGTCCGTCCACACCGGCAGCGCGCCGCTGCCGCCGGACAGGCCGATGGGCTGGTTGTCATCCCGGCCCAGCCAGACCACGGACAGCAATTGCCCGGCCGAGCCGGCGAACCAGCTGTCGCGCATGTCATTGGTGGTGCCGGTCTTGCCTGCCAGCACCATGGTTGCGGGCAGGCGCTGATAGGCCGACGCCGCCGTGCCCTGGCGCACCACCTGCTGCAGCCCGTAGTGCAGCAGGTAGGCATCTGCGGAATCCACGACCTGGCGCCGTTCACCGGCGAACTGCTGCAAGGCATGTCCGTTGGCGTCCACCACCTCGCGGATGCTTTGCAGCGGCGCGCGCACGCCGCCCGAGAGCATGATCTGATAAAGCTGCAGCACGTCCATCGGCGTCTGGTTGAGCGCGCCCAGCAGCAGCGACGGATAGGGCTTGAGATCGGCCGTGATGCCCAGCTGGCGCAAGGTGCTGATCACCGCCGGCAGGCCGACGGTCATGCCCAGGCGCACCGCGGCCTGGTTATAGGAGTGCGCCAGCGCGGTCTGCAGCGATACCACGCCATGGTTCTGCAGATCGTAGTTCTGCGGCTGCCAGACCTTGCCGGCATCGCTGACGATCTCCACCGGGCCGTCATCCAGCGGCGACGCCCAGGTGTACTGACCACTGGCCAGCGCGGTCAGGTAGATGGCCGGCTTCAGCAGGGAACCGACCTGGCGCGAGGCGTCGACGGCGCGGTTGTAGCCCGTGAAGGTGCCGGTGCCGCCCAGCAGCGCGCGCAATTCGCCGGTGGACAGGTCGGCCGCCAGCACCGCGCCCTCCAGCTTGCTCAGGCTGCGCCCCTGCTGACGCAGGCGGGCGATGGTGGAGTCCAGCGCCTGCTCGGCCGCGTTCTGCACCCGCGGGTCGAGCGTGGTGAAGATTTTCAGGCCCTGGCTGGTCAGGTCCTCAGGCTGATAGCTGTCACGTAGCTGACGGCGCACCAGGTCGAGGAAGTCAGGATAGAGGTTGGTGGCGGCCGTGGGCTTGGCGACCACGCCCAGCGGCTTCTGCATGGATGCGTCGCGCTCGGGCGCGCTGATGAAGCCTTCGCGATAGAGGTTGTCGAGCACGATGTTGCGGCGCTCCAGCGCGCGCTCCGGCTGACGCCGCGGATTGTAGTAGGACGGCCCCTTGACCAGCCCCACCAGCAGCGCGACCTGGGGCAGCGACAGCTCCGACAGCGGCACGCCGAAGTAGTACTGCGCGGCCAGGCCGAAACCGTTCACCGAGCGGTTGCCCTGCTGGCCGAGATTGACCTCGTTGAGATAGGTCTCGAGGATCTCCGACTTGCTGTAGTGCCACTCCAGCAGCAAGGCCATGATGGCCTCGTTGGCCTTGCGCCGCAGCGAGCGCTCGTCGGTCAGGTAGAAGTTCTTCACCAACTGCTGGGTCAGCGTGCTGCCGCCCTGGCGCACCGAGCCGCTGGTGGCGTTGACCCAGACCGCGCGCAGGATGCCGCGGATGGAAATGCCGATATGGCTGTAGAAGCGCTGATCCTCGGTCGCCAGCAGGGCGTCGATCAGATGCGGCGGCGCCTCCTTGAGCTGGATCAGCACCCGGTCCTCGTTGTGGCTGGGATAGATGCCGCCGATCACCAGCGGCTCCAGGCGCACCCCGCCGCGCGCCACCTGCTGCGTGCTGGCGAGCTCGGCGATGCGCCCGCCCTGCAGGCGCAGACGCAGCAGCTGGGCGATCTCGCGATGGTCGCTGAAGGCGAAGCCGCGCGTGTGCAGATAGACGGTATCGCCCTGGACATCATAGGTGCCGGGCGTGGGCGCGCCGGCCACCGGGTGGTAGTTGAGGATGGTCAGCTCGTCGCGCAGCGCCGCCATCGACACCGGCGCGCCGGCCTGCAGCAGCAGCGGCCGCGCGTAGACCTTGGCCGGGATGGCCCAGCGCTTGCCCTCGAACTTCTCGCGCACGATGCCGTCCAGATGCATGACATAGGCGCCGCCCGCGACCACGATCACCAGCGCGGACAGCATGAGGGCCAGCACGGCGAAGGTTTTCAGTCGTTGCATCGGGGAGGGGGTGTTCGACACGGTTGCATCCGGTGGTCGCGGTGAATCGGGCCATTGTACCCAGCCCGGCATGACTCGGGAACGCGAGGATGGCGTTCCGCGGACGCATCCCTATAATGCCTGTCGTTTTCACGATGCCGCCGCCGGAACCACCGCCATGAGCACCCTTTACGATGTATACGCCATCGGCAACGCCCTGGTAGACCTCGAATACCGCATCGGGGACGAGTTCCTGCGCCAGCACGGCATCGCCAAGGGCATGATGACCCTGGCCGACGACGCGGCCCAGGCCCGCCTGCTGGCGGCGCTGGACGTCGCCCACGAGCGCATCAAGCAGGCCTCGGGCGGCTCGGCGGCCAACAGCATCATCGCCACCAGCGCCTTCGGCGCCCGCTGCTACTACAACTGCAAGGTGGCGAACGACGAGCTGGGCGGCTTCTACCGCCACGACCTGATCGCCGCCGGCGTCGCCACCAACCTCGGCGAGCGGCGCCCGGACGGCGTCTCCGGCACCTGCGTGGTCATGGTCACGCCGGACACCGAGCGCACCATGAGCACCTATCTCGGCATCACCGCCGACCTGTCCGCCGGCGAGCTGGACATGGACGCCCTGCGCGCCAGCCGCTGGCTCTACATCGAAGGCTATCTGTGCACCTCGGACAGCGCCCGCGCGGCGGTCTCCGCGGCCCGCGCCGAAGCCCGCGCGGCCGGCGCCCGCCTGGCCCTGACCTTCTCCGACCCGGCCATGGTGCTGTACTTCCAGCCCCAGCTGCGCGAACTGCTCGGCGATGGCATCGACCTGCTGTTCTGCAACGAGGATGAGGCCCTGGGCTTCACCGCGTCCGGCGACCTCGACACCGCCATCGGCCATCTGCGCCAGATCGCCGAGCGCGGCGTGGTCACGCGCGGCCGGCATGGCGCCTGGGCCTGGACCCAGCACAGCGTGATCGAGCTGCCGGCGCACGAGGTCGAGGCCGTGGACACGCTGGGCGCGGGTGACAGCTTCGCCGGCGCCGTGCTCTACGGCCTCAGCCAGGGCTGGTCGCTGGAGGACAGCGCCCGCCTGGCCCTGCGCACCGCCGCCGAGGTGGTCAGTCAGTTCGGCCCGCGCCTGCCGCTGGCGCGCTACCGCGAATTGCTGGCCGAGGTGCGGGCATGAGCTTCCGCATCTGCGCCCTCGCCGACCTCGAGGAGAACCAGGGGCGCGGCTTCCGCACGCCGGCCGGCGAGGTCATCCTGGTCCTGCGCGATGGCCAGGTCTACGCCTGGCAGAACACCTGTCCGCACCTGGGCATCAATCTGGAGTTCAATCCGGACGAGTTCATGGACAGCGAGAACTACTACCTGCTGTGCAGCAATCACGGCGCCCTGTTCCAGGTCGAGGACGGCCGCTGCGTGGTCGGCCCCTGCCAGGGCGAGCATCTGCTGCCAGTAGCCATCCGCAGCGAGGATGGCGCCGTCTGGCTGGCGGAAAGCTGAACGGCCGGACGGACACCACGAGCGGTTTGCGCGCGCACTGCCGCTCTGCTATAGATTTAAGATTGATTGTTTGAGAGACCGTCATGGCTACCCGCACAACCGAGAAACCGGCCACCGCCGACAAGACCCGGAAGAAGCCTGCCGCCGCCGGCGGGCTGATTCACGGCCTGGCCCCCTACAAGGAGGTCAAGGGCGAGGACTACATGAGCGCCCCGCAGCTGCAGCATTTCCGCGAGATCCTGCACGCCTGGAAGCGCGAGCTGATGGAGGAGGTCGACCGCACCGTGCATCACATGCAGGACGAGTCCGCCAACCTGCCCGACCCCAACGACCGCGCCACCCAGGAGGAGGAGTTCTCGCTGGAGCTGCGCACCCGCGACCGCGAACGCAAGCTGATCAAGAAGATCGATCAGACGCTGGAGCGCATCGAGAAGGACGACTACGGCTACTGCGACGACTGCGGCGTGGAAATCGGCATCCGCCGCCTCGAAGCTCGTCCGACCGCGACGCTCTGCATCGACTGCAAGAGCCTGCAGGAAATCAAGGAAAAGCAGCTGCTGGGCGGCTGATCCCGCGCACCGCTGTGCCGGCCGACACCGTCACCGGGCGCTTCGCGCCCTCGCCCACCGGTCCGCTGCACTTCGGCTCGCTGCTGGCCGCCGTGGGCAGCTTCGTCGACGCGCGCAGCCGGGGCGGCCGCTGGCTGCTGCGCATCGAGGACGTGGACCATCCGCGCGAACAGCCCGGCGCCAGCGACAGCATCCTGCGCAGCCTGGAGGCGCACGGCCTGCGCTGGGACGGCCCGGTCGTCCGCCAGAGCCTGCGCGCGCCAGCCTACGAAGACACCCTGGCCCGCCTGCGCGCCCAGGGTGACATCTACGCCTGCCGGTGCTCGCGCAGCGAGCTGGCCCGCGCCGGCGTCATCGACTGCCTGGGCCCCTGCCGCCTCGCCGGCCATGACCAGGGCGCCTGGCGCCTGCGCAGCCACGCCGCCGGCGTCATCCACTATCACGACCGCCTGCGCGGCGACCTCAGCGAGGATCTGCGCCTGACCTGCGGCGATTTCGTGCTCAAGCGCCGCGACGGGCTCTATGCCTACCAGCTCGCCGTCGTCGTCGATGATGCCGACAGCGGGGTCACCGATGTCGTGCGCGGCGCCGATCTGCTCGACAACACGGCCCGTCAGTGCTGGCTGATGCAGCGCCTCGGCCTGCCCCGGCCGCGTTACCTGCATCTGCCGCTGGCCGTGTCCGCCAGCGGGCAGAAGTTGTCCAAGCAGAACCACGCCCCGGCGCTGGCGGACGCGCAGGCCGGCGCCAACCTCTGGCGGGCGCTCGATCATCTGGCCCAGCGCCCGCCCGCCGATCTGCGCGGCGCCACACCGGAAGAACTGCTGGCCTGGGCCTGCGCGCACTGGCGGCCGGACGCCCTGCCGTGCGCCCCCATCCCGGTCTGAACACCGCCCGGGCCGCGACTTTGCGCCCGCCGGCAAAGCTGCTAACTTGCGCCTGATCCACCCGGGAGTCCGGCTTTGTACATTGATCGGCTGATCCTGCTGTTCGTCGCCAGCGCCTACCTGCTGTCACCCGTCATCATCGACTGGTGGAGCGAGGACGGCAGCGCCTGGTACCGCCCCTACACCATGTGGGCGCTGATGATCGCCTTCGGCTTCTGGGTCGCCAAGAGTCGTGACCTGAATGACCTTTAGTCCGGGCCTGCTGTTCACGCTGGGCCTCCTCTATCTGGGCGGCCTCTTCATCGTCGCCCATGCCAGCGAGCGGGGCTGGCTGCCGCTGCGCTGGGTCCGCCACCCCGTCGTGCATGTGCTGTCGCTGGGCGTCTTCGTCAGCAGCTGGGGGCTGTTCGGCGCGGTGCAGTTCGCCAACGACAGCGGTTTCAACTTCCTCGCCTTCTACATCGGCCTGTCCGGCGCCTTCCTGCTCGCGCCCATGTTCCTGCAGCCGCTGCTGCGCCTGGCCAGGACGCACCAGCTCGCCTCCCTGCCCGACCTCATGGCCTTCCGCTATCGCAGCCAGACCGTGGGCACCCTGTCCACCGTGGCCATCCTGATCGGCATCATGCCCCTGCTGACCGCCCAGGTGCAGACCATCGCGGAGCTGGCGCGACAGCTCACCGGAGGCGGCAACTCCCGCCTGCTCGGCCTCATCTTCTGCAGCCTGCTGATCTGCTTCACGCTGCTCTTCGGCGCCCGCTCGCGCACGTCGCGCCAGCAGCAGAACGAAGGGCTGGTCACCGCGATCGCGCTGGAGTCGCTGATCAAGCTCGTCGCCATCGCCGCGGTGGCGCTCTACGCCTACTTCGCGGTGCTCGGCGGCCCCGACGGCCTGCGTCTCTGGCTGCGCGAGAACCCGGATGCCCTGATCCGCCTCTATCAGCCGCTCAAGGATGGCTACTGGCACAGCCTGCTGCTGGTCTTCTTCTTCGCGGCCGTGCTCATGCCCTGCATGTACCAGATGGCCTTCACCGAGAACCGGGAACCGCGCAACCTGTTCATGGCGAGCTGGGCCTTCCCGCTCTATCTGCTGCTGATGGCGCTGGGCATCCCCATCATCCTCTGGGCCGGACAGGCCCTGAACCTGGAAAGCTTCCCCGAGTTCTACAGCCTGGGCATCGCCATGCACGCCGACAGCCCCGTGCTCACCCTGCTGCTGTTCACCGGCGCCCTGGCCAGCACCAGCGGCATCCTCATCGTGTCCACGCTGGCCCTGGCCAACATGACCATGAACCACGTCGTGCTGCCGCTGCGCGGCTGGCGCCCCGACGACGCCCTGTACGAGCACACGCTGCGTCTGCGCCGGCTGCTGATCATCTGCATTCCGCTGAGCGCCTTCCTGCTGTCCTGGCTGCCGAGCATGCGGCCCGACAGCACGGAAATGTCCATGCTGTCATTCATGGCCCTGATGCAGCTGGCTCCCGGCCTGCTGGCCCTGCTGTTCTGGCCGCGCGCCACGCGCGCCGGCATGACCGCCGGCCTGGCGCTGGGCATCACGCTCTGGTTCGTCACCCTGGCCATGCCCTCGCTGCTGCTGCCCGAGTTCGACAGCAACCATCTGCTCGGCCTGAACGCCCGCAACCGCATGGATAACTGGCAGGCCATGGGCCTGCTGGCAACCCTGAGCAACATCGCCGTGCTGCTCGTGGTCTCGCTGCTGGGCCGGCAAAGCGAGGCCGACCGCGAGATCGCCGAAGCCTGCTCGGTCGACAATCTGCGCAGCCCGGTGCGCTGGGGACTGAGCGCCGACTCAGTGGCGGACTTCACGGCCGCCCTGGCCCCCGTCCTGGGCCCGATAACCGCCGAGCGCGAAGTGCGCATGGCCCTGGCCGACCTCGGCCTCAAGCCTGACGAGAACCGCCCCTACGCCCTGCGCCGCCTGCGCGACCAGCTCAACGCCAACCTGTCCGGCCTGCTCGGCCCCAGCGTCGCCCAGGACCTGCTGGACACCCAGCTGCCGCAGACCATCCTCTCCTCCAACGCCGGTGACGACATCCACTTCATCGAGTCCCGGCTGGAGGAATACCGCGACAAACTCTCGGGCCTGGCCGCCGAGCTCGACATGCTCCGCCGCTTCCACCGCCAGACGCTGCACGACCTGCCGCTGGGCGTGTGCACGCTGGCCGGCGACCTGGAGGTGCTCAGCTGGAACCGCGCCATGATGGACATCACCCGCTGCCCGGACGAGCAGGTCATCGGCTCGCGCGTGGACAGCCTGCCCGCTCCCTGGGGCCAGGTCTTCGCGGCGTTCATGAACAGCCCGCAGGCCCAGCAGACACGCACGCGCCTCGAAGTGGACTGCGACACGCGCTGGCTCAACTTGCATCGCGCCGTGATCGGCGACGCCGCCGGCAACCAGGTGCTGGTGGTCGAGGACGTGACGCCGCTGCAGCAGCTGGAGGCTCGCCTGCAGCACTCGGAGCGCCTGGCCGCCGTGGGCCGCCTGGCCGCCGGTGTCGCCCACGAGATCGGCAATCCGGTCACCGGCATCGCCTGCCTGGCGCAGAACCTGCGCGCCGAGTATCCGGCCGGACATGATGTCCATGGCACCGCCGCCGACATCCTCGAGCAGACCCAGCGCGTCACCCGCATCGTGCAGTCCCTGGTCGGCTTCGCGCGCAGCGAGCACCATGTCGGCGGCGAGTTCGAGGCCGTGCCGCTGGCCGATGTCGTGCACGAGGCCGTGCAGCTGCTCAGGCTGGCGCCGGAGGCCCGCCACACCGACTTCCGCATCGGCATTCCCGCCGGACTGCGCGTGCATGGCGACGCCCAGCGCATCTGCCAGGTGTTCATCAACCTGCTCAGCAACGCGCGCGATGCCAGCACCCAGTGCGGCGAGATCCTGGTGCGCGCCGACCGCCACGGCGCCATGGTGCGCATCGAGGTCGAGGACTTCGGCCACGGCCTGCCCGATGGCGCCATCCGCGACACCCTGTTCGAGCCCTTCGTCACCACCAAGCCGGCCGGCAAGGGCACCGGTCTCGGCCTGGCGCTGGTCCATGGCATCATAGAGGCGCATCAGGGGCGCATTCAGCTCATCGACAAGCGCGACTATGATCAGGGCAGCGGGGTGATCGTGCAGATCACCCTGCCGGCCGGACAGGCCGCGCGGCACGGGTGACGACAAGGAGCAGCAGACGTGAGCTACATACTGGTGGTCGATGACGAGGCCGTGATCCGCGCCGGCCTGAGGCGCCTGCTCGAGCGCAACGACTACATGGTGGCCGAGGCCGGCAGCGTCGACGAGGCCCTCAGCACGCACACGCTGGACAGCTTCGACCTCATCATCTCCGACCTGCGCCTGCCCGGACAGCCGGGCACCGCGCTGATCGACCGGGCCGGCGACACGCCGGTGCTGATCATGACCAGCTTCGCCAGCATACGCTCGGCCGTGGACGCCGTGCGCGCCGGCGCCGCCGACTACATCGCCAAGCCCTTCGACCACGACGACATGATGCTCACCGTCGATCGCATCCTCCGCGAGCGCCTGCTGCAACGCCAGAACATCGCGCTGCGCCAGGACATGGCCAGGGTCCGGCCGGACAACGGCATCATCGGCAGCTGCCCGGCCATGCAGGAGCTGCACCGCCGCATCGCGCGGGTGGCGCCGCTCAACACCACCGTGCTCATCCTCGGCGAGTCCGGCACCGGCAAGGAACTGGTGGCGCGCGCGCTGCACGAACAGGGTCCGCGCGCCAACGCGCCGCTGATCTCGGTCAACTGCGCGGCCATTCCCGAATCACTGATCGAGTCCGAGCTGTTCGGCCACGAGAAAGGCGCGTTCACCGGCGCGCAGGTCCAGCGCAAGGGGCTGGTCGAGGCGGCCGATGGCGGCACCCTGTTCCTCGACGAGATCGGCGAACTGCCGCTGGAGGCGCAGGCACGCCTGCTGCGCCTGCTGCAGGAGCGCGAAGTGCGCCGCCTGGGCGCCACGCAGTCGCGCAAGGTCGATGTCCGCCTGATCGCCGCGACCCACCGCAATCTCAAGCACCTGACCAGCATCGGCATGTTCCGCGAGGACCTCTACTTCCGCCTCAATGTCGTCGAGCTGGCGCTCCCGCCCCTGCGCGAGCGCGGCGACGACATCCAGGAAATCGCCGCCGGCATGCTCGCCCGCGCCATCGAGCGCCTGGGCAGCCGGCCGCTGGGCTTCAGCGGCCAGGCCGTCGACGCCATGAACAGCTACCACTGGCCCGGCAATATCCGCGAGCTGGAGAACGCCATCGAGCGCGCGGTCATCCTCTGCGAGGGCGAGGTCATCACACCCGAGCTCCTCGCCATCGACTTTCCGCTGCCGGCGAGCCCGGCGGATGTGGACGAGGCCATGGACCCGCCCGCCGGCCTGTCGCTGGAGGACTATTTCCAGCACTTCGTGCTCGAGCACCAGGACCAGATGTCGGAGACCGAACTGGCCCAGAAGCTCGGCATCAGCCGCAAGACCTTGTGGGAACGCCGCCAGCGCCTGGGCATCCCGCGCCGACGCTCCTCATCCGAAAGTCTGTAGGCCGCGTTACCCATCTACACAAATTTGTTACGCAAGTAACGTCCGGCACTCGCCACCTTGGTAACAACATCTGTCGGATACATATAACTCGTTGTTTTATATATATAAGAAATCGTGCGAAAACTTGGCACAGCTCCTGCTATGTGAAGTCGCGGGCATAACAACAACTCACCGCACGGGTCAGCATGAAAATGCCGGCCTCAACAAGAAAAGCACCTGCACGGACGCAGGACAGCAATCGCCGGGATGCCAGGGCAAAAAGAAAAAATCAGGCCCGACATAACAAGACGGTCAAAAACCGCACACACCGTTCAGCGTACGCGGGAGGTAATCCCTCCCGCCTTGAACACCGCAGCAGCCTCCACATCTCCCCAGCGCACGCTCATGCGGCAAACTTGCTATCATTCGCGCTTCCTGGCATTTGCAAGAGAATTCAGCATGTTGAAGGGTTGGCTCGATCGTTGGCGCGGACGCGGCAAAACGCCGTCTCGCCTGAAGCCCGTCATCATTCCCCGCGACCGCCACCCGATCTCGCGCAAGGCCATCAGCAGCGCCGCCGTGAAGACGCTGTACCGCCTGCACGATGCCGGCCATGACGCCTTCCTCATCGGCGGCGGCGTACGCGACCTGCTGCTCGGCCTCGCGCCCAAGGACTTCGATGTCGCCACCAGCGCCACACCGGAACAGGTCAAGCAGATCTTCGGCGGGCAGTGCCAGATCATCGGCCGCCGCTTCCGCCTGGCGCATGTGCGCTGGGGCCGCGAGGTCATCGAGGTCGCCACCTTCCGCGCCAACCACAGCGAAGGCGACGCCAGCACGGCGCACACCAACGCCGACGGCCTGATCGTGCGCGACAACGTCTGGGGCAGCATCGAGGAAGATGCCGCCCGGCGCGACTTCACCATCAACGCCATCTACTACAACATCGCCGACTTCAGCCTGTGGGACTTCGCCAAGGGCAGCGCCGACCTCGACAAGCGCATCCTGCGCCTGATCGGCGACCCCGAGACGCGCTACCGCGAAGACCCCGTGCGCATGCTGCGCGCCGTGCGCTTCGCCGCCAAGCTCGACTTCAGCATCGCCCCTGAAGCCGGCGACATCATTCCCGAGCTGGCCTATCTGCTTGAGGACATGTCCTCGCACCGCCTCTACGACGAGTGCCAGAAGCTGTTCGGCGCCGGCCACGCCGCGCCCCTGCTGCCCCTGCTGCAGGACTACGGCCTGTTCGAGCCGCTGTTCCCGGAGGCCGCGCTGCATCCCTGCCACGAGCTGTGGATGCTCACCGCCGAGAACACGGACGCCCGCATCAGCATCGGCAAGGGCATCAACCCGGCGTTCTTCTTCGCCGCCCTGCTCTGGGGCGCGGCGCGCTTCCGCCACGAAACGCTCTGCGAGGAAGGTACGCCGCCCGTGCCAGCCTGGCAGCAGGCCTCGCAACAGACCCTGTCCATCCAGCAGGCGCGCACCGCTATTCCCCGCCACATCGCACAGACCATGCGTGATATCTGGGAAATGCAGCCTCGCCTGGAGAACCCGCGCCCGCGCCAGGTCGAAGCCACCGCGCAGAACGAGCGCTTCCGCGCCGCCTACGACTTCCTGGTGCTGCGCGAGCAGGCCGGCGAGGACACCGGCGGCATGGGCGCCTGGTGGACGCGCTGGCAGGATGCCGACCCCGGTCTGCAGGCGGAAATGCAGCGCGCCCTGGAGTCGCGCGAGCGCGAAGCCACCACGGCCGGCGGCGCCCGCAAGCCGCGCCGGCGGCGCAAGCCCCGGCCCAAGGCCAGTGCCGACTGAGACCTGACGGTGACCGCAGTCGTGCGTGCCGCCATCGGCCTCGGCGGCAACCTGGGAGATGCCCCCGCGACCCTGCTGCGCGCGCTCGACGCCCTGCGCGCGCAGCCCGGCATCCGCCTGCTGGCCTGTTCCCCGCTCTACCGCAGCGCCGCCATCGGCCCGGACGGACAACCGGACTACGCCAACGCCGCCGCCGTGCTGGAGACCCGCCTGGACGCCCATGCCCTGCTCGATGCCCTGCAGGACATCGAGCGGCAGGAGGGCCGTGTGCGTCTCGTGCGCTGGGGCGCGCGCACGCTGGACCTGGACCTGCTGCTCTATGGCGACCGGCGCATCGATGACCCGCGCCTGACCGTGCCGCATGCCGAGATGACCCGGCGCAACTTCGTCCTGCGTCCGCTGGCCGACATCGCGCCCGACTGGCGCCTGCCCTCGGGCGAGCGGGTGTCCGACCTCGCCGACCGCCTGAGCGGAGACGGGCTCGCGGTCTGGCCCGAGCCACGCTGGCCATTTTCCGGCGGCATATTGACCTGAAGGCTGTCTGCCACCACCATGCGGCCGACACAGGTCACCATGCCACCGCACAGGAGCCCTCATGAAACCGGTCACCCTGCATACCCTGCGTGAGCTCAAGCAGCGCGGTGAACGCTTCAGCTGCCTGACCTGCTATGACGCCACCTTCGCTGCCGCCATGGCGCGTGCCGAGGTCGAGGTCATCCTCATCGGCGACTCGCTGGGCATGGTCGTGCAGGGGCACTCGTCCACGCTGCCGGTCACCAATCAGGACATCGCCTATCACACGGCGGCAGTGGCGCGCGCGAACAAGACCGCACTGATCATGGCCGACCTGCCCTTCATGACCTACGCCAGCCTGCCGGACGCGCTCGCCAGCTCGGCCGAGCTGATGCGCGCCGGCGCCCATCTGGTCAAGCTCGAAGGTGGCGCATGGCTGGCGGACACCATCACCCAGCTCGCGCGCGGCGGCATCCCGGCCTGCGTGCACCTGGGGCTGACACCGCAGTCCGTCAACGTCTTCGGCGGCTACCGCGTCCAGGGACGCGGCGATCAGGCCGCCGAACAGCTGCTGGCCGACGCCCGCGCCGTGGCCGAGGCCGGCGCCGCCCTGCTGCTGCTGGAGTGCGTGCCCAGCGCGCTGGCGCGTCGCGTGCATGAGGAGATCGCGGTGCCCGTCATCGGCATCGGCGCCGGCCCCGACTGCGATGGCCAGGTGCTGGTGCTGCACGACATGCTGGGCGTGCACGGCGGCAAGCCGGCACGCTTCGTGAAGGATTTCCTGCGTGCTGGCGACGGCAGCATAGAAGGCGCCTTCCGCCAGTTCGTCACCGAGGTCAAGGACGGACGCTACCCCTCTCCGGAACACGCTTTCGAATAAGCCCGTGATGCGCCTGCAACAAGGAACGCGACAGAGATGAAGATAGAAACCACCATACAGGGCGTGCGCGCCGCGCTGCGCCAGGCGCGCAAGGCGGGCAAGTCCGTCGCCTTCGTGCCGACCATGGGCAATCTGCACGAAGGCCACGTCGAACTGGTCAGGGAGGCCTGCCGCCGCGCCGACTTCGTCGTCGCCAGCATCTTCGTCAACCCGACCCAGTTCGGGGTGAACGAGGACTTCGACGCCTACCCGCGCACCCTGGAAGCGGACGCCACCCATCTCGCCGAGGCCGGCTGCGGCCTGCTGTTCGCGCCCGCCGCCGCCGAGATGTACCCGGACGGCCGCTCGCAGTCGACCACGGTCCAGGTTTCAGGCATCACCGACATCCTCTGCGGCGCCGCGCGCCCCGGCCATTTCACCGGTGTCGCCACGGTGGTCAGCAAGCTGCTCAACATCATACAGCCCGACATGGCCCTGTTCGGCGAGAAGGACTACCAGCAGCTCGCGGTCATCCGCCATCTGGTCCGGGAGCTGTGCTTCCCCATCACCATCATCGGCGTGCCCACCATACGCGCGGAGGATGGCCTGGCCCTGAGCTCCCGCAACGGCTACCTCAGCGAGGCCGAGCGCGCGCAGGCGCCGCTGCTGCACCAGACCCTGGTCAGCCTGCGCGACGCCATCCTCGCCGGCGAGCGCGATTACGCCATGCTCACCGGCGCGGCGCGGGCGCATCTCGCCAAATGCGGCTTCGAGCCTGACTATCTCGAAGTCAGGACATCGGACCTGGCCGTCGCCGGTCCGGATGACAAGGCACTGGTCATCCTGGTCGCGGCCCGCCTGGGCTCGACGCGGCTGATCGACAACATCCAGTTTCCGCTGGTCTAGGCAC
>Ga0222424_100524_pt1 | contig 18725 bp, 16 predicted proteins | sample 2B2ome_FD_182468 | JGI IMG/M metagenome (GOLD analysis project Ga0222424, IMG submission 182468) | Enriched microbial communities from leaf-cutter ant dump, University of Wisconsin, Madison, United States - 2B200A (version 2) | ecosystem: Environmental > Terrestrial > Nest > Insects nest > Nest... | reverse complement strand
TACGCAGTACTACCGGTGCTTCATTTCTTTGCCACGGACCGCGCTTATTTAAAGAACACCTTTATTCCCATGTTCTGTGCTTATGCAAAGGAGAAGCCCCGGAAGGCTTCATCCATTTATTGAACCGTATATAAAACCTGCTAAGCGTTGTTCATTTACGATTTTGTATTCTTTTGTCCGGCAGCGCTTTCCAACACGGAAGCGATTGCAGTAAAGCCCCTCGACCGGGCATGCTGCAGGGCCGTAACACCATCATGATCCGGTATGGATGTATCACAACCGGCGTTTACCAGTACCTGCACCACCTCTACATATCTTTTACTTCCGTTACCCAACACCACCGCTTCCATCAGGGCCGTCCAGCCCAACCGGTTTACATGGTCAATGGGGTACCCTTTCGTGTTGACAAGGATCTTTACCACTGCCAGGTGCCCCCGCTCGCAGGCAGGTATCAGTGCAGACCCGTTATAGCGGTTAAAAACATCGAACCGGGCGCCCTGTTCCAGATACAATGTAACCAGCTCTGCAAACCCCGCGGCCCCGGCATACAAAAAGGGACTGTCTTTTATCTGGTCCTGCTGATTTACATCGGCGCCGTGCGCCAACAGCAACTTCGCCATCTCCAGGTTATTATCCTGTGTAGCAATCAGCAGCAGGGATCTTTTGTTTTTATCAACCGTATTTACATCCACGCCTTTTTTCAGCGCTGCTGCTACTGCAGACAACTGGCCTTTTTCTACGGCTTCAATAATAGTAACGGACTGAGCGTTCATATCAGGACTGTTTGTTTTTGCCTGGCAGGAATTCAGGAACAGAAGCCCGAACACCAGGAGTAAATAATGCATATTCATTCAACGTTTAAAACACAATATTTCCTTTATGGATCAACGACCGCACGGGAGCTATGCGCGACACGGCTTCAGCGGAACAGCTGGCATCCATCAGCACCAGGTTTGCCCGGTCTCCTGTACGGGGCCATTGCCGGTTTCCCTTATCATCCAGGGGCAGCACATTATGCGTGGCCAGTTTCAATATCCGCGACAGGTCAAACTCTGTACGATAACCGTATAGCTGCGCTGCCAGATTGGTCTTTTGCAGTACGCTTCCGGAGCCGAACGTGTTCCAGTGGTCAATAATACAATCATTGCCCGCGCGTACATCCACCCCGTACTTATACAGGGTAGGAATGGGCATGATCGTGCCGCCAAACGGAATGGTAGACATCACCCCCATTTTGGCATGCCCCATTTTCTCCGCAATCGCCTCCAGCTTTTTCCGGTCGATATGTGCCAGGGCAAAACAATGACTGATAAAGGTTTTTCCTCTCAACACAGGATTCTCATTCACCTTATCGATCAGGTATTCGATCGTTTTTACTCCGGAATCGCCGCTTTCATGCAGGTGTATATCGATGCCCTTATTATAATCCAGCGCCAGCTGCACCACAAAGTCCATACTCTTTTCAATACTGCCGTCGATCGAAGCGGGGTCCAGTCCCCCGATAAAATCCACCCCCATCTGCGCAGCATCTTTCATTAATCCCGTAGAATCCGTATAATAAAGACCGTGCTGCGGAAAAGCTACCAGCTCTGCATCAAAAGAATCCCTTTTATTTTCCAGTGCTTTTTGCAGGTGTTTTAAAGAGTCGAGTTTAGAGGTAGGCTCGATATTCACATGACTTCTGGCAATATTGCTGCCCTTCGATTGCAGCAGCTCGATCAGCTTCTCCGCTTTATACGTCGAATTTTTAAGCAGCTCCGGGATGATCTGCTGTTCCAGCGCAATCATTCCCTTTACACCACCCTGCCGTTTACCGGTAGCCTTCCATTTATCCCCGTAATAGGTCTTATCCAGGTGTATATGCATTTCTTTAAATGCCGGCAATGCCAGCCAGCCTTTTGCATCCACACCCTTTACTGCGGGGTTATTCGGAAGTATGGCGCCGATTTTTCCCTCGCGGATCTCAATGGTAAACAGTTCCGCCTTTGTGGCCACCACATCCCCCTCACCGTCGTACTCAAAGCCCGTTTCCAGCCGTACATTTTTCAGGGTAAGTGTTTTACCGGTTGCGGGCACCGCATTACTGCCTGCTGCAACTGACGGAGCTGCGGTAGCCAGCAAACTGCTGCCTGCTGCAAAAAGGACGGAAGAGTTTTTGATAAAATCTTTCCTGGAAATGGATCGGGGATGCATATATCTGAATTTTTACAAAGTTAGCACACCCCCCGGGCCGGCCGATGGAGGATTTATGCCATAACTTGTAAAATTTATAACCGGTCTCTGAACGCTCTTGGGGAGAGCCCGGTTTTATCCTTAAAAAAATTGGAGAAATACGCAAGATCACTAAAACCCAGTTCAAAGGCGATCTCCTTCACGGATTTGGCGGATACCTGCATCAGCCGCTTTGCTTCCAGGATCACCCGGTTCTGGATCAGGAAGGTTGCCGGCACCTGCAAATACCGTTTGCAAAGGATGTTCAGATAGTTGGGGGTTATATTGAGCCGATCCGCGTAGAACCTGACCGACTTTTGCTCCTTAAAATGCGTATCCACCAATGCATGGTATTTAAACAATACCGGTTTGGAACGATACACTTCCAGCTCCTCAAATTTGTGCTCGGCTTCCCGGCTTACCAGCTGTGCAATGAGCCGGGCACGGAGGTGGATCGTTTCCCAGTGAACCGGTTTCTGGCTCAGCTCTTCCTCCACAGAACGGAACTCATGCAACAGCTTTTGAAAAACGCTCACCGGCAGATCAATAACAGGATGATTCTGATACAGGATAAACGAAAAACCCAGTGAGTCCGAAAAGGTTTCAAACACCGGGCGGCTGATCATCAACTGATAGCCCGAGGTATTCTTTCCCAACTGCCAGCTATGTACCTGGTCCGGGAACAGCAGGTGCAGCTGATGGTTCCCTACAGCGTAATCAACAAAATCGATGGAATGCGTTCCACTTCCCTTTTCAAACAAAAGAAAAAAAAAGAAATCGTGTTTATGCGGCTTTTCAATCGACCGCTCCCCATGCAGTTCATGGTACAGCAAACTATCTTCAGACTGTTGCTTGTCTTTAAAGGCACTGATGCCAAAGATCGGGAACGGGTCTTTTATGCTCACGGCAGAAAGTTACAACATTTCATCAGAAAGCGACAAATCCCCCTGCGGCCTGAGAGAAGTAAAATGACTCCAAGACCTCTTAAAAACAATTCAACATACGCCGTATAACTACCAATGAGCAACAGAGAGCCATCGGCCGAACGAACGGATCCTACGGGCCCGGTACATACTGGTGCCGTGCCAACATGATCTACGCTTTTATGAAATGCTCTTTTTTAGAATTAAATTTCCCGTATGCCGCTTCCAGCAATTGCATAAATGCCTGCAGCGCCGGCTGCCGGTTGCCCGGATCAAAGGCCAGCACCGTTTCGGTGGTAACCGATAGCTTTGGCAGGGTTACAAAATCCAGCTCCGGAGAGCGGAATAACCTGCGGGCCGATTGTGGGACCAGCGCCACACCAATGCCACTGGATACCAGTTCCAGGATGGAAGACATATTATTGCACTCATGGATTACCGTTGGCTCAAAGCCCAGCTGATGACAGCAATGAATGAATTGCTGGTAGTAATCCGGCGCATACTCTTTATTAAAAGATACAAAGGATTGAGCGGCCAGCCGGTTAAGCGGGATCTTTTCCTGTTTGGGTTTTGCCAGACAAAAAGACTCCGTAAGCAACGAGCGCTTTTCCAGTAACGGCGATAAGACCGGCGCCCGGACAATACCCAGGTCAAGCGTTCCGTTTTCCAGTGCCGCTATTTGCCGTTGTGTGGCCGCTTCATAAAGATTCACACGCAGGAACGGGTAGCGCTCCTTTACGGTCTTTAAGACCTTTGCCAGCACCGTCCTGGGTGTAGAGCTGATGTATCCCAGCCGGAACGTGCCCGCCACCGAATCGTGGATCTGCTTCGCTTTTATTTTAGCCTTCTCCAGCTGTTGTAATAAAGCAGCACTTTCCGAAAGGAAGTAGCGCCCGGCCTCCGTAAGACAAACCCGCTTATTGTTCCGCTCAAAAAGCAATACGCCCAGCTCCGTTTCCAGCTCCCGTATCTGCCGGCTCAGCGGCGGTTGGGAGATGAACAGTTTTTCCGCAGCCCTTCCAAAATGCAGTTCCTGCGCTAGGGTATGGAAGTAAAGAAAATGCCGGATTTCCATGATACCTATAAAGTATTGTTCAATGATAAAAATAGTATTTTTAAGGTATCAATGGCTGGTTTATTTTTGGACCTTAAAAACAGGATAATGGAACAAAAGTCAACACTAAAAGAAATTGAGGAGCGCTTCGACAAGGACGTAGCCCGTTTTTCGAACCTGGAAACCGGGCAGCAGACCACACTGGATGCCTCCTTTAATATGGACCTGATCACCGATGGCATTGCCGCCGCCGCACCCCGCCTGAAAAAAATACTGGACATCGGTTGTGGTGCCGGCAATTACCCGGTTAAATTATTATCAAAGACAACGACCAACCCCGATGTAACGCTGGTGGATCTGAGCCAGCCCATGCTGGACAAGGCAGCCGAACGGGTACAGCCGCTTACAACCGGGCAGGTGACCACCATCAGGGGCGATTTCCGGACCGCAGCCCTCGAAGAAAATACCTATTGTGCCATTATTGCTACCGCGGTGCTTCATCATTTGCGGGATGATGCCGACTGGGAGGCTGCATTTGCAAAATTCTTCAGTCTGCTGAAACCGGGAGGCAGCATCTGGATCTTTGACCTGGTAGCCCAGGATCACCCGGCAATGCAGCAGTTACTTTTTACACAGCATTACGGGTGCTACCTCAGCGATCTGAAAGACGCGGCCTACCGGGATCATGTATTTGCCTATATCGAAAAGGAAGATACCCCCCGAAGCGTTATCTACCAGACCAACCTGCTGCGCAAGGTCGGTTTTAAAACCGTGGAGCTCCTCCATAAAAATCTTTGCTTTGCTTCTTTTGCGGCGTTTAAATAGGAGGGGCAACAGGTAAAGAACAGTTGGCCATCTTAAAAATCTTGTCGAAATTTGCCAGGCAGGAGGCAGACTCCTGTTTTGCAGATGCTTATAGGAATCAGTGCCATGTCTACAATCAATTGACGGAATAGTTATCGCCCCGGACCTGAAAAAGGATCATTAGAACGCAGCTCCATGATGCCGATACCGGGGGCCATTTCCAAAAGGAGTTAACATGACACCGGACTTAACACAACACAGGGCGCTGCAAGAAACCCATCGTAAACAAAAGAAATAATGGCAGGCCTGACCCATCATCTGAATGCGATACGCAATTTCTTCAATACCGGGGCAACCCGTTCCGTCGATTTCCGGAAAAAGCAACTACAACTGTTAAAAGAAAGCATTCTGAAACATGAAGACGCTTTAAGCACCGCATTATTCAATGACCTGCATAAGAGCCCGGAAGAAGTCTGGATCACCGAAACGGGTATGGTGCTTTCGGAGATCAACACCTGTATCAAATCACTGGATGAATGGATGGCACCACAGCCGGTACCAACCAATTTTGTAAATATACCCGGGAAAAGCTACCTGCTGCCCGAGCCATTGGGAGTGGTACTCATCATTGCACCCTGGAACTACCCGTTCCAGCTCCTGTTTATGCCTCTGGTGGGTGCCATTGCTGCCGGCAACTGTGTTGTATTAAAACCGAGCGAGCTAACGCCGGCTACCGAAAAAATAATGGGGCAGATCATTACAGAAGCCCTCGCCCCTAATTATGTATTATACGCACCGGGGGAAGGCGCTGCACTGATCCCGGAATTAATGGATCATTTCCGTTACGATCATGTCTTTTATACCGGCAGTACGGCCGTGGGAAAGATCATTTATCAAAAAGCCGCAGCACAGCTTACGCCCGTAACTCTTGAACTGGGCGGCAAAAGCCCCTGTGTTGTAACAGCAAATGCCTCGCTGAAGGTTGCTGCAAAACGGATCATCAATATTAAATTTTCCAACGCGGGGCAAATGTGCATTACCCCGGATTACCTGCTGGTGCATCATTCCGTTAAAGAAGACCTGATACAGCAACTAAAAGCAATCATCCTTAAATTTTACGGACCACACCCTATTACAAGCTACGATTACGGGCGTATTGTAAATAACAAACATTTTCACCGTCTGCGGAATTTAATGGAGGGGCAAACGATCCTTCACGGAGGGGAACACAATGAAGAACAGCTTTATATAGCGCCCACGCTGATAGATGCCCCTTCTGTTGAAGCCGCGATCATGAAGGAGGAGATCTTTGGTCCCCTCTTGCCTGTTATCGGATATCAAAACGATGCGGAAGCACTGGCATGGATCCGGAAAAACGAGAACCCACTGGCCCTTTACGTTTTCACCAACGATAAAAAAGAGGCCGATCAATGGCTGCAACAGGTTCCTTTTGGCGGTGGCTGTATAAATACGGCAGCCATGCATTACCTCAACAAAAATCTGCCCTTCGGCGGAAGGGGAAACAGCGGCATCGGGCGGTACCATGGCCGGTTTTCATTTGAAACCTTCAGCCACATCAAAGGCATTTTAAAAGCCCGTACCTGGCCCGATATTCCTCTGGCCTACCCTACGCTAAAGGGCAAATTAAAGACGTTAAAAAAGGTGATATAAACCTGTGAGGTTTTAAAAACCACAGATTTAACTTTCCGGCTCAACAACTTCCGCATCCGGGGCATTCTTTTTCACGGATTCGATGCCGTTTTCCCGGGCCGCTTCTGATTCGTAAAGCTCACTTTTGCCGATGACCTGGCCATTACCGGCTTTTAAGTTAAAAAAAGGTTTGCCGTTGGATGATGTTTTCCGGTCATACTGTGCATCGTCGGAGGCATTTTTCTTTACCGATTCGATACCGTTATCGCAAGCGGCCCTGGTAGTGTAGCCCTCGCTCGTCAGGATGATCTGCCCATTACCAGCTTTCAGGTTAAACTGGAATTCGCCATTGGTTCTTTTGGAAATTACAAATTTTCCCATAATTGATTTTCTTTAAAGGTAAGGAAATAGATTACCGGATTAAAATTAAGAAAACGGATTTAGAAATCAGTCATCAGGGAGGTACAAAAGTCCTTTATGCCGCAGTATGGCTCCCCCCTCCCCGGAAATCGCCACCGTCACTCAAAAATCCGGTAACGGAACAATAATTTCATTTGATCAAGACTCTGTTTCGGTTGTTTACAAATATAAATATACTGGAAGCGTTCTTCCTCCTTTTCCGCAAACGGGTTTTCTATTTTCCGTACCGGAACAACAATGTCAAAATAAGGATCAAAAAAATTGCCTGCCTGGTAACTCAATGCGATGATGGTATGCGGCATCGCTCCGCCAGGCGCCCAGGTATAAAAACTTCCATGATATGAAAAGACGGGCGGCAGTTGTTGTTTGCCCGCCACATTCCGGTACAGACTTACAATACCTGCCTGCGAATAATGCTTCCCCCATATAAGGCAATGCGCCCGCTCATTAGCAGGGAGGCTGTCATAAACGGTCTTCAGCTCATGCAGGGTCTGCTTCCATTTGCTGCGCGTATAATATTCATCAAATTTAACACGGTAGTGGCCGTCGGCGGCCATTTCACCTTCGTAAGGAAAAATCCGTTTCAAATAGGTTTGTAAATTATAAACAGGCATCCCAAAAGGGATCATTAGCCCGCCCAACAGGAGCAATCCCGTTACAGGATATATGATCCATTTCTTTTTCATCAACACCTCTTGCTCCCAGAATAAGGCACCAAACGGCAATATGGTTAATACGACCGGGAAAAAATAATACGGTTTCCCGTTTTTATACAGCAGCAAAAAGAATGAAATGGCAATAGCACCTGCAAGCGGCCGGAAAACGCGGCCTCTTTTAAAAAAGGCCAAAAAACATACACCCGGTATAAGAAGGAGAAAGGCAGTAAACGGGTTAATGGACATTAGCAGTTTTGCAACGGTGGTAGTCCTTTGCAATCCGGACAATTGCGTTTTATATAACCGGTCAAACATCTGCAGCGCTGGAAAATCATTCCGGATCTGCCAGATCACATTTGGTAATATGACAACGGCAAACAACAATAACGGCAACCACCATTTACATGCTACCAGCGCCCTTCTTGTCCGTGCAAACATCAGCAGGGATAAAAGCCCCGCCAGAAAAAAAATGCTGTCATATTTTGTAAGAAAGCCCAGGATACAACAGCCCGTTAAACGCCATAGATCACCGCTGCGATGGTCCTTTACAAACCGGACCAGATAATAGAACCCCATGATCCAAAATAACTGGCTGAATACAACCGGTTGAAAAAGCTGATTGCTACGGCCAAAAGCAGGTGCGATCAGAAAGCCCAGCAATACTAAAATGACCGCCTGTTTGCCGCCGCCTGTATGGACGGTAATCTTTGCCAGATACACCATTATCAGCACACCGGCGATATGGGAAAACAAATGATGTACAAAAACCGCATCAGATCCAAAAAGATTCTGAACAAAGGCGACCGCCGCAATAAACGGGGGAAATTCCATGTAACCGGCGGCCAGATGACGCCCTGCTTCAATATGCAGCAACTCATCTCCCTGAAATCCCGAATGACTGTCTGCGATCAAATGCAACAGCAGTTTTGTAAGGCAAAAAAAAGCCGTTATGATCCTGACTTGTCTGTTCACCAATCGTTGGTTTGGGGTATTTTACAAATAGCAATAAGGTGCTTGTTCTTTAGCGATATGGAGCATGTTACAGCCCCAGTACCGTTTTCAGCTTACCATACCCATTACGGCTTACATTGATCTTTGTTCCGTTTTTAAGGATGGCTACGTGCCCGTCTTTTTCATAAGGATCAATACGCGTGATCTCCTGTATGTTCACAATATAGGACCGGTGACTTCGCACAAACAGATCCTGCGGCAAAAAATTCTCAAAAAAGCTCATGGTCTTATTTTTCAGGAAATACCCTTCTTTGGTAAACACCTTCACAAAATCATCGGCCGCCTCCAGGTAAAGCACCTCCTGCACCGGTATGATCTTGATCTTACTTCCGTTCTTTACCACGATCCGGTTATTGGAATTCGGCAGCTGCACATCATTCAGCAGCTCCTGTGTATTGGTCGCATTCGTTTTATGGTGGGCTAAAAATTTGTTTACCGCCTTATCAAACCGTTCCTGGTCAAAAGGTTTCAGCAAATAATCGACGGCATGGGCCTCAAATGCCTTGATGGCATATTCATCAAAAGCAGTGGCAAAAACAACCGCAGGCGGCTCTTCGATCAGCTCCAGCATTTCAAAACCGCTGATCTTCGGCATCTGGATATCCAGGAAGATCAGGTCCGGCTTATGTTCCTGGATGGCCTTCATACCTTCAAAGCCATCCCCGCACTCGGCCACTAGCTCCAGTTGCGGGTATTTTTGAAGATATTCTTTTACCATGCTTCTTGCCAGAAATTCGTCGTCGATGATGATTACTTTGCTCATGCCTGTTGCGGTATTTTAACGATTGTATAATAAATATGTTCTTTTGTTTTTGTTGACAGGAGATCGTTTCTTCCATATAAAAGATACAGCCTCCTTTTTATGGAGCTCAGTCCAAACCCTGTACCTGTCTTTGGCAGGGAGGTTTCCGGATCAAAGGGATTGGTGACCATAATGCACAATTCGTTTTGCTCCCGGGTACTCTCAATGGTGATCAGCGTTTCCCCAATGGTGTCATAAAGACCGAATTTGATCGCATTTTCAACAACCGGCTGCAGCAATAAGGTAGGCAACAGCAGGTCCTTTGTTTCTTCGGCGATCACAATAGAGGTCATCAACCGGTTTCCAAAGCGCACTTTTTCGATCTCCAAATATAGGTTCAAATAATTGATCTCTTCGGTAAGCGAGATCATTTGCGATTCTTCTTTTTTTAATGTCCCCCGGAGAAAATCGGATAACTGCTGCACCATTTTACGTGCCTGCTGGGGGTTTAACCCGATGAGGGCGTTAATGGAATTGAGGCTGTTAAACAAAAAATGAGGTTGCAATTGCTGGCGCAGTTTAAACAGCTCCGCTTCGCGGGACAGGCGGTCTGCATCTGTACGCCGCTGCTCTACCTTCTGCCGCTCTACCCAGTTGTACCACAAAATAGCGGCGATCGTTAAAATGGTGAGTACGAGGAAGGCAACCACGGCCCGGATCACCAATGACCGGTTCAGGAACGAAAGATAGGCTTCGGAATCATCCAGGAATATTTTAAGAAAGGTATTTGAAATAAACAGCCACAGACCGGTCATGATCAAACAGGAAGCAATAACGCTGCTGTACTGATAGCTGGAAGGAAGGTAGTATTTTGTAACATTGAGCATTAACAACCCGGCCAGCAGCAACAGGAAGTTGCTCACCAGGCTGTCGGTGATCACAATATAAAGCGGCAGTTCAAAATAATTCCGCAAAAAAAATGCCTGCACATTCACCAGCACTACCCAGCCAATGATGAGGGAGATCAGGAATCTTTTTGCTGTTAACGGAGATGCAGACACTTGGGTTATTCGGGATTTCAGGTTTGAGATTCGAGATTTGAGACTTGAGTTCCGATGGTTATCTGGATCAGACAAAAGAAGAATATTTAATCAGAACGGCCACCGCCTGTCCCCACTTCCTATTCACTATCAACTTTTCACTATTGCTTTTCCACCATTGCCCATTCATTTTTCACTACTGTCCATTCATTTAAAAACTCTTGATATCAATTCCGCCTAAAATTACGGTACCTTTTAATACCAGCGTTTTTGAAGTATCCACATTTCCCATAGACACCCGCTTATCCTTTACCTCTCCCAGGATCGCCACGGCTTCGGAGATCACGTTCCAGTGTGAAGGGATCAGCAGGGTGGCTCCGCCAAAAATGGCTGTTACTTCCAGCACGGCTGTTCCGCTGATATCTGCCTGCAGCAGGTCTATTTCACTGCCCCCGAACACATTCACCATATCTCCGCCACGGAAATTTTTAGACAGTACTTTTTTCTTGGTGCCCCCAAAAATGGAAGTGGCATCGATCACGTCCTCATTGCTGATGCTGCCGCGGTAGGTCTTCTTTCCCGTAGGATCGCCGGTATTGGGATCCTGGGTAATAAATTCATAGGATTTTTTCGGGCGCAGGATAAAAAACAGCCCGGCCCCGATCAGGGCTATAGGGAAAATGAATTTACGCAACGAGTTGAACAGAAAGAACTCATTTACCAGGAACAGCCCGCCCACCAGGATCAGGATCAGCCAGCCCGGCCCCTGAAAGTTTTTACGAAAACCGATAAATACACCCAGCACAATCAGGAACATTTGCCAGGAAAGCATGAATTCGGGAAAAACAAAGCCCATGCGCTTCAGCAGGTACACCACCCCTATAAGCACTAAAAACAGTCCTACCCATATATGGCCCTGCGCATTGCGCTCCTTAAAATAGGGCTGCTGGGGGCTGGATGTTTTTTGCTCAGCAGGTCCGGTTTTTTCTGATTTATTATAGTATTCGGTATTGTACGGATTATTTTCACTCATCGTTCACTATTTTTTGTAAAAATACCCCCCTAAGATAGGCCTTACAACAGATTTTTCGCATGTAAACGCCAGATATCGGTAAATGGACAGATTGGCACGGCGAATGACAAGCCCGTTTTTTTGGACGCGCCGGTTTACCGGTCAAAATCACCCCTCTGAGGCCACAAACTCAAATTTTTGGCCGTCAAACAGCCCTTTGTCGCTTAGTTTCAGGGCCGGTATCACCAGCAATGCCATAAAAGAAAGGGTCATGAAAGGAGCAGAAAGTGTAGCCCCCATGTCCTTTACCATCTGATCTATAGCCGTATAGGCTGCGGCAACCTGGTATCCATCGGCATTACTCATTAAACCGGCCACCGGCAACGGCACTATGGCTTCCTGCCCGCCATCCACGGCAGCCACTCCACCTTTTTCCGCAATAACAAGATTTACCGCCCTGCACAGGCTTTCATCATCGACCCCAACGGCGATAACATTATGACTATCATGGGCTACCGATGAGGCCATGGCTCCCCTTTTCAGACCAAAATTTTTGACAAAGGCCAGGGCCGGCGCGGCTTTATGATACCGGTTCACAACCGTAATTTTCAGCAGGTCCTGGGCGGTATCGCTTACAAAACAGTCCCCTTCCAAAAGGGGTTTCAAAAACAACCGGTTGGTTATCAGCTGGCCATCAAGCGCCTCTATAACCGGCACCCCCTGCCTGTCATTGGCCGGTACGCAGAAATCAGCCAATACAGCCGGCGGACATTCAAACTGATTGATCACCGGAGCTTCGTCCGTGTGGATGAACGTTTCCCCGTCTGCCGCCACCAATAACCCGTTAATGTACGTCTTAAGCGGCCGGAACTGCTGCAGATCTTCCACCAGTACCAGGTCTGCAGGATCACCCGCCTTCAGCAAGCCCACCTCCAGCCTGTAATGCAATACCGGGTTAATGCAGGCAGCCTGCAATACGTTAAATACATCGATCCCTTTTGCCACCGCCCGGGCGCAAAGCTGATTGATATGGCCGGCCTCCAGACTGTCCGGGTGCTTATCATCGCTGCAGAACATAATAGCATCCGGATAGGTTTTTAAAAGACCGATCAATGCCTCAAAATTCCGGGCTGCGCTTCCCTCGCGAATGAGGATCTTCATACCTGCGTTTAGCTTATCCAGGGCCTCTTCTTCCGTAAAGCATTCATGATCCGTTCCCGGAAGACGGGCCGTATGATCTGCGATGGCATCGGCATACCGCTGCGCATCAGCGCCCCTTAAACCGGGTGCATGTCCGTCAACCGGTTTTCCGGCACGATGGGCTGCCTTTATCTTTTCCATTACTTCTGCATCCCCGGACAGTACGCCCGGGAAGTTCATCATTTCACTCAGGTAGCGGATCTCCGGATGTTTGAGCAGTTCCGTCACTTCCTGCACCCCAAGCCGGGCGCCGGCAGTTTCAAAATCAGTAGCAGGTACGCAGCTGGGTGCTCCAAAATTAAATTTGAAGGGAACGGTCCTGCCATTATCGATCATGTACTGCACGCCCTCCATACCGCAAACATTGGCAATCTCGTGCGGGTCACTTACCGTGGCCACGGTACCATGTACTACGGCTAACCGCGCAAACTCAGCAGGCACCAGCATGCTGCTTTCTATATGCACATGACTATCGATAAAACCCGGTATGATATAGGGTTCTCCGGCCACCGGCTCATCTTCAAGGATCGTTATTTTATGGATCCTGCCCGCATCAATCTCAAGTGTTGCAAGGCAGATCTTCCGCTGCATGATATCTACCAGGTTTCCTTTTATCAGCTCCATCCCGTTTAATGTTTCAGTAAATGTAAAAAATTGTTCCAGAATAAAATAATGGTTCATTGCATCGCATAAGACCGGTATCACAATTAATTTTGTATCAAATATGATCATATGTCATCGGACGGGCAGATCTTTCAGACAGAAAGTAAGGTAAGATGGACAACGTTCAAATGGCTCAGCAGGCTGTTGATCTTCCTTGCCATAGGCATCGTTCCTCTGGCCATCTTCTCCATCAGCCGGGTAGACAATCTTTTACTGCCGGGATTGGCGCCGGCCGATACCAACCGGGCCATCCACCCCGTAATACCCAAAAGCCTGAGTAAAAAAGAACAGAAAAAATACAAGGGCATGCAGGCCTTTATCAATGCCCGTGCCCAGAACAACGCCTTCATCGCCCTGGAAAAAAAACGTCCCGCCAATGCCAATATAAGGGCCGCCTTTTTTGTGGATTGGGATCCGCAGTCGCTTTCCTCGCTCAAATCCAATATTGATAAACTGAACATGGTACTGCCGGAGTGGTTCCTGATCGATCCCGATGCAGACACCCTCCGCCTCAATATCGATGAGGAGGCATTACAGGTAATGCGGAAAGCAAAAGTATCCATTATCCCCATGCTGAGCAATGTTCAGGACGGCGATTTTGACGGCAACCTGCTGCACCGGGTGCTCAGCAGTTCCCCAAAACGAGAGCGGTTGCTGCAGGATGTACTCAAGGCCATTGACAGGTACAAACTGAGCGGCATCAATCTGGATTTTGAAGAACTGAAGGAAGCCACACTTCCCTACATGCGCCAGTTCCAGGAAGCCCTTTATCAAAAACTCCATAGCAGGGGATTGCTGGTTACACAGGATATTCTTCCCAATGACGACAACTACAATATTGCCGAAGTTTCCCGGCTGAATGACTATATCTTCCTGATGGCCTATGATCAGTATTACAATACCAGCATACCCGGACCCATCAGCGAGCAACGGTGGATCGAAAAAGTGTTGGATGATGCTGCAAAAGGGATTCCCTCAGAAAAGATCATTTTATGCATGGCAACCTACGGATATGACTGGCCGGAGAACCGGGCCGGCCAGACGGTGACCTATGCACAGGCCATATCTCTTGCTAAGGAATACAACGCAGATATCATCTTCGACAACAATACCTATAACTGCCATTTTACGTATACGGATTATAACAAGGTAAAGCACGAGGTCTGGTTCAACGATGCCGCCAGCAGCTTTAACACGATGCGGTTCGCAGACGACTATGGTGTATCCGGCATAGCGATCTGGCGCCTGGGTGCAGAAGACCAGCGGCTGTGGACCTTTTATAAACGGAACCTGACCACAGATGCCATGAGAAGCCAGGCCCATCTATTTAACCGGCTTGAGAACATTCCGGTATCCTTTGAAAAACCGGATTATGTTGGCGACGGCGAGGTACTGGATGTGATCTCTGAGCCCCAGAATGGACGTATGAAAATTACAGCGGACACCCTCAGTGATTTTCTTATACAGGAGGAAAAATATCTTGAGCTGCCTACCAAATATGTGATCCGCCGGTTTGGCCAGGTAGTACCGGGCAAACAGGTGCTGCTCACTTTTGATGATGGTCCCGATCCTGAATATACCCCGCAGATCCTAAACATATTAAAAAGGGAGCAGGTGCCGGCTGCCTTTTTTGTAGTAGGCATCAATATTCAAAACCACCTGCCCGCATTTGAGCAGGTTTATAAAGCAGGATTTGAGATCGGCAACCATACCTTTACCCATCCCAATATTGCCAGCGTCAGCAACCGGAGGGCACAAACAGAAATTGATGCTACCCGTTTGTTAATCGAAGCCGTTACCGGCCGCAGTACCATCCTCTTTCGCCCCCCTTTTAATGCCGATGCGGAACCTACCCTGCAGGTAGAACTGCAACCCGTGGCCCTGAGCAAAAAACTGAAATACTATGCGGTAGGCGAAAGCATTGATCCGGAAGACTGGGACCTGGACAGCGCTCACGTAAATGCCGACAGCATCTACAACCGCATTGTGCGCCAGTATGAAGCCATGCCTTACAAAGACAGGGGCATTATCCTGTTACACGACGCAGGGGGAAACCGCCAGGGTACCGTTGATGCCCTGCCCCGCATTATTAAATACTTTAAAGACCGCAACATCCAGTTCATCACCGTAGCCACACTGCTTCATCTTACCCGCGACCAGGTAATGCCCCCGGTTAAAAATGAGATCCTCCGGGCCGACAGTTTTGCGACCAAGCTGATCTTCTGGGTATCCCAATTCCTTACAACCGCGTTCTGGCTGGCCATTTTCCTGGGGCTTGGCCGCACAATACTGATGGGCATACTGGCCGTTCTTAATTACAAACGCCGTAAAAAAGAACAGCTTCCGGCTCTTGCATCGTTTCAGGAAAAGGTCAGCATCATTGTTCCTGCATACAATGAAGAGGTCAACGCAGTCCGCACTGTAGAAAGCCTGTTAAAGCAGGATTACCCCCACCTCGAAATCATTTTTGTAGATGACGGCTCCAAAGACGGAACCTTTAAAACCGTTCGTGCAGCCTTTGCCGGTCATCCAAAAGTAACGGTGCTTACCAAACCTAATGGCGGCAAGGCTTCTGCGCTCAACTATGGTATTGCCCGGTCCGGCACAGACTACCTGGTATGTATTGATGCAGACACACAACTGAAAAAAGATGCGGTAAGCCAGCTTATGCGCTATTTTACTGACGGATCAATTGGTGCGGTAGCGGGCAATGTGCAGGTGGGCAATATCAACAATGTACTCACCCGCTGGCAATCGATCGAATACATTACCGCACAGAATTTTGACCGCCGGGCTTTTGACTATATTAACGGCATTACCGTAGTGCCCGGTGCCATCGGAGGCTTCCGTAAAAAAGCCATTGTGGACGCCGGGGGCTTTACGACCGATTCGCTGGCGGAAGATTGTGATCTTACCATCCGCATACTCCGCCAAGGGTATGTGATCCGTAACTGTAACGATGCAGTTGCCATAACGGAAGCACCCGAAACCATCCGGCAATTCCTAAAACAACGGTTCCGCTGGAGCTATGGGGTTATGCAAAGTTTCTGGAAAAACAAGGATGCCTGTTTTAAGGCCCGCTATAAAGGACTGGGTATGGTATCCCTGCCCAATATCCTTTTGTTCCAGATCATTCTTCCGGTAATTGCCCCCATTGCCGACCTGCTTTTTTTCTTTTCGATCTACTACAACCGGCCAACGGAACAGCATACCAGCTGGGCCGATCTCAACCGCATCCTGCTCTACTATGGCCTATTTCTTATCGTGGATGTATTGGTAGCCGTTTTTGCTTTTAGTATTGAAAAGAAAAAAAATTACTGGCAGCTTTTATGGCTCATTCCGCAGCGATTTGTTTACCGGCAGATCATGTACATCGTGCTGTTCCGTTCGCTGCGCCGCGCCATAAAAGGAGAAGGACAGGGTTGGGGAAATTTAAAACGCACGGGCAATGTGGTGCTGAAAGAACAATAAGCTAGGATACTGGGGGTTGTGGCCCCGCTTCGATGCCAAAAAGGGCCGGATACAGTGCTATCATATGATACGGAGCCCGCAGCATACACAGCAGTGACTCATAATCAAAAAGAAGGTTCTTACGGGAAATATTAAAAAGCTCACCATTATCCAGCACAGCATCCAGAACGGACCACAGGTAAATACGGGCCTTGTCCTCCGTATATTTGGAGGTAAACTCCAGGAGCCACCGGATGGCATCCTCTTTTTCGGCGAGGTACCTGTAAAGGACATTTCCGGCAAATGCGACCATTCTTTGTTTTTGCATCTTGAGCCATTCATCCAGTACACAATGCAGGGCATCCATCAGCAAATGAAGATGGGCCGCAAACCGCAATAAATATCTCCGGTCCGTATATCCGCTAAAAGCGCTGTATTCCGAGCAAATGGTACAATGCACCCATTCACTCCACTGTGTTTGCAGATCTTCAAGCGCCGAACTGTCCAGTACAAGCAACAAACAATGAAACGGATCTGACCGCACCAGATGCATAAAATGATAACCGGGCCTGAAATCGCTTTCATTAAAATTATCGGCTGCTCTCAGATAGCCGGAGGTTTCAAAGGCCGGGGCCGGCTCACAAACCATAAAGAGAATCTCATTATTTTTGTTATTCATAAGTTAGTGGTTTTATTGTTAGCACACTAAAGATACAAACATCTTTATGAAAAACAAATCAAAATGAACAGGAATTCAACTTTTTTTGACCGGCTGGAGATATTCAGCAAAAATGAGGGGTTTAACTCAATCAATGACTTTGCCATTAATGGGCTGAAATACAAATCATCACAGAAGCTTAACCGACTCAGGACCGGCAAGGGAAGGCCCTCTTTAGAGATCATTGAAGATATTAAAAACAGGTTTGAACATGTTGATCTAAACTGGCTTATTGCAAACAAAAGGGAAAAACACGCGCCGGGGGTGGATAATAATATACTGGAAGAGCCGGAACCTTGTAAAGAATGCGAATGGCGGGATAAGCTGATTACTTCCCAGGAGCAAACCATCAAGGCCCTGCACGACAAGGCGAACGCATTACAACTGGCGATGGAGATCCTGGGCAGGAAAGCAGCAGAAAAAAAATCCTGATCTTTTCAGATCATCCCATATAAACGGACCGGGGCATATCGCCTGCTTTAGCGATTGTTTTCCCGCTGCATATTCATTAAATTTATATACAATAACACCGTAGCAGATACCGGCTTAAAACGTTTATTATATGCCTAAATATTTAATCGAACGGGAAATTCCCGGAGCGGGGAGCCTTACTCCGGACCAATTAAAAAATGTTTCCCAAACCTCCTGTAATGTGCTGCGGGAACTGGGACCGGAGGTTCAGTGGGTACAGAGCTATGTAACCGGCAATAAAATCTATTGCGTATACATTGCTCCGAACGAAGAACAGATCCGGGAACATGCAAAACGGGGTGGTTTTCCTGCCAATGTTATTAATGAGATTGCCACCATCATTGATCCTGCCACGGCAGAATAATGCATGGTTCCGGGGATAACATGTACGCAAGCCGCCAGCCTCATTCTTCCAGCAGATCCGGACGACGGTCCTTTGTCCGTTGCAGCGCCTGTTCATAACGCCATTCTTCAATCTTGGCATGATTGCCGCTCATCAGCACATCCGGCACTTTCATTCCTTCAAAATCCACCGGGCGGGTGTACACCGGAGGAGCCAGCAGGTTATCCTGGAAAGAGTCCGTAAGCGCCGATGTTTCATCGTTCAGTACGCCCGGTAACAGGCGGCCGATGGCATCCACCAGAACGGCGGCAGCCAGTTCGCCCCCGCTCAGTACATAATCACCAATAGACATTTCGA